>Ga0209317_1001924_pt1 | contig 16302 bp, 15 predicted proteins | sample RifGroB2_FD_183994 | JGI IMG/M metagenome (GOLD analysis project Ga0209317, IMG submission 183994) | Soil microbial communities from Rifle, Colorado, USA - Groundwater B2 (SPAdes) (version 2) | ecosystem: Environmental > Terrestrial > Soil > Unclassified | place: Rifle, Colorado | collected... | reverse complement strand
CTATGGGCCATGGCTCGGATCTCCTTGTTTGTATTGGTGTTTTGGCGAACTCAATATATCACAAGTAGCTCTCCGAGCCTCCTTTTTTATGTATTAACTATGGGACAGCAGTGTGTGCGGACCAAAATATTTCGGCTTCTACGGAATTACTTTCTCGATCGACTAAAGTACTTCGAGGGGGATGGAAACACTTCTGACAAGGCGGGAGTCACTCGTGACACGGGGAAAGGATTTATGCTGCGTTCGATGGCATTTCCAGCGGGGGTGGATGTTTAATTGATCGATACCGGAGTTTGCCCCTGCAAAAAGGAGGCGCGGCTGCATGCTTGGCATGCGCCGCGCCCCCAGGGCTATGAAACAGGAGTCCCCGGTCCGGTAAGAGTTTCAGGCGGTCGTCACACTACAACATGGCTGACAACCTCTGACCACTCGCTCACTCCGGCGGCGGTGTGGAACCTGGCCTTGAACCAGTATTCTTTCACCCGCGTCAACCCCTTGACCTCGTTGCGACTTTTGAAAAGGGTTTCAAAGAGTTTCCAGGCGGAGTCGTCAGCGGGATCTACTTCGTTGATCCACAGTTCGATGTGAGCCTTACGCGGCAGCCCCGGGATAGTGATCCAGATCTTCTTCCCTTCATTCTTAAGGGAAATCGGTCCGGGAGGCGCCGGCACCGCGTCCGGTTGCCTAGTGTAGCTGCGCGTCTTTTGCTCCAGCCCGAGGTTGTCGAGCACGCTGGGATCCTTCTTATTCCACGCGACGATGCAAAAGTAGGTGGCCGTCACCTTGATCGCCTCCTCGGCTTCGGGACGGGTCGGGAGCTTGCTACCGCTTTTCCCGAATGCGTCATACTCCTTGCTCAGTTGGTCCGCATAATCAATGTGCCTTTGCGCACCCGGTACGTCCTCAGGCAAGTTTTTGCTCAGAGGATTAATCTCCAGCTTGGCGGCGAACTGCCGCTGCAGGAGGATGAACTCGCCGTCGCTGAAATCGAAGAAATTCGTGTGTAGCTGGTCTAAAAACATGGATGTCCTCCCGGCCTGTGAGATGCACAGATATTAACAGTACCTAATATTTTCTCAAGAGGGTGGACAAAAAAAATGCCCTGGGTGCGGCTGCGGCCTCCTCTGCCTCAGCGCTGAAGTTCAATTACGGGGGCGAGGAAAAACATATTCAGGCAGAGATTTGAATTTCGGAGCCGGCAGCGATGTTGGAGCTTCGGGAGATTGAGGTGAGAGCGGAGATCAGAAGGGGTTAAACCCAAAAAGATTTGTTTCCCTTTGCGTACTTAGCGCCTACTTAGCGTCCTTTGCGTAATGCTCTATGCCTCTGAAAGCCGTTACGCGAAGAACGCAAAGCAGATCCGCGAAGCACGCGAAGTAAGGCTTAAGGTTAAACCCCTTGAAGGGGCGGAACTTGAACAGCGGAAGATGATCGCTATTCAGGTAAGTTTGTGTGATTGCTGTGCTCAAAGCTGCGGACTAAAAGCCCGGATCGTTTTAAACATGGTGCCCTCATTTGGACAAGGAATTTTCAGCTGCGGGATCTTCATTAGTCGACATCGTTTAAAAGACGTACCGTTTCCAGCAGGGCCTCCACATACTCGATGTTCTGACGCAGATGCTCGGGGGGGACCAGCGGCACCACCTTGTTATCGGTCCCCTTCCACTCCCTCAAGGTTTCTTCAAGAGCTTCGATACCTTCCTCATACGAGCCGCTCCGCGTCTTCTCCAACTGCTCGATCCAATGTGAAATCTGAGACGCAACCGACAGAGGGTGGAGATAGTTCATCCACGGCTGATAACCATCAGTATGTATGGCGGGTTCCTGGTTGCTGCTCAGGATGCTGTATCTCGGGAAATCGAGAAGGCTGTAAGCATCGCCTTCTGGCGTTGCACCGGAACGGACACAATGGACGTCGAACACGTAGTCCTCCGGATCGTAGCTGCCGGACCAACTTTCTTCAGGCAGATTGTATGCCGACTGGAAGGCAAGGGAACAGGCCTCGTTCTCGTCCCGCCCCTCAACCTCCAGGTAGGTTGTCTGGAATACCGGACGTACCACTCGAACAACAAATTTCTCTGAACTCATTTCCTCCCCCTTTGCGTGCCATGCCTCCTGCACACACTCCAGTCGTTATATTTGGGCTCTTTGCGCAGGTGATGACGATCGATAAGGCGTCCGGCAGCGGTTTTCTCCATGGTTGCGGCCCAAGTCGAAACCGGGCCATCTCTCAAGGTCGCAATCGCCTTGCAAGGTCGCGGCTGCATACCCGACGAGCTGGCTGAACCGGGTTTTGACATATCTGCGTGCCCTGCCCAACTTACCGCCGGTTCGGATCTTTTCGTCACCGATCTCCAGATAGACCTTCTCGAGATACGCGATTGCATCGTCCAGCTTTTCCGGGTCCGGAACGCAGCGGGGCCACGGGAAAGGGAGTGCCGGGTTGCTGATGGTGAGATACTTGAAGCCTCTGACTTTCTGGACCAACTCCGGCACACTATCGATGAATCCGCTATCGGGTTTCTTTGCCATGGCAACACCTCCGACTCCGTTAGAAATGGATCCAGGCTGCACAGCGACAAAGATTACCACGCACCAATTTAAGTGCAATTAAAACCGGGAGGGATAGGGGGACGGGGCGCTGTTCTGGGGTAGGAGGGGCTGCGAATTCAAAGCGGAAGACAGCTGCGGACCCTGGGGGCGGGAGAAACGTTGTTTTTTCCATGTTGCTGTTGTCGCGAAAAGCCGATTAGGACTAGAGAAGTTGGCCACCACCTGAAACTACTGTTGAAAATCATGATGGCATGGGATACCATAATGCGACGACGTGCGACCCTGGTTATCGACCGGAAGATAACCCTTGAGAACGGAACCATACTGCAGGCCGTTGTATGGGAGCTACCGATACCACTCAAGGGTTCATTGCACCGCTACAAGTACCGTCTTTTTTGCGGTTTGCAGGGGAAATGTCTGGTCCGTTTCGACAATGAGCTGGGAAAGGGCGACCATAAACACGTGATGGACCTGGAATCTCCGTATCTTTTTCGCGACATCCCGACGTTGTTGCAAGACTTCCGGGACGAGATCAGACGGGCAGGAGGCAAGATATGAGCCGCACCATTGAAATAAAAGGTCCGCAGGAATTTTTCGGGGAACTGGAACGGGACTGGACGGCAATTGACAAGGGCGAACCGCCCCCGGAACCGGTCCACAGGGTATATTTCGAGTCGCCGGAAATACTATCGAAGGTCATAACCCGGCAGCGGCACAACCTGCTGAAGGTGCTTCATGCCAATGGTCCTGTCACGGTAAGGGCCTTGGCGGCACTTCTGCAACGGGACTACAAAAATGTGCATCAGGACGTGAAAATCCTTGAAGACGCGGGGATGGTCGAACGCGACAGCAGGAACCATGTCATGGCTCCTTACGAAAAGCTGACCATTGAATTGCCGTTGACAGCGTGAACAACTTCAAGAGTCGGCCAAGGGGCCAAGGCAGCCTTGCTTGTTTCCATCTTGCCACAGGGGGAAGCGGCACGGCGGCCCCGACTTTTCCACTCCGATTTCCCCCGACATGGTCTTCCGGCGGGACCTGCAACTTGCCGGCTGCCCGACTTTAACGGCGGCGCGAGCCGGCCAGTATACCGCCCGGCACGCCGCAGAGGATCTGCCCCCGAATTGGCTGCCGACGGTTCGGGCGTTATGATCCGGCACGGCACAATTTTCCCAAGTCTGAGAAGGCCTTGAATAATATAGCTGCTTTGACGTCATCCGAGACATTGACGACTACGGTATGAATCTTCAAGATTTCGTTGTTCGATTTAGCCTCGATCTGTTTGTCGAAGTTAAGGATTATAAAGGAGGTGTAATCATGGCCTGCCTTCGACCGTTGCTGATTCAGGCCGGAAAAGTTCAGATTGCTGTAGTTTATATTATAAGTATCTCCTACCGGATAAGTGCCGGATACTTTGTAATCCATAATGCAGTTTTCCAGCCTGATGTAACCATAACTTTCCTGACGTTCAACTGAAGTACTGCTTGCCATTGTTTTCTTGATCAGATCAACTGTTTCTTCATAAGAAAGTTTTTGCTCGCAATGGGCTAGGCAGCCATTTAGCACAATGAACAGTGCAGCCAACATCGCCACAATGCATTTAACGTTCGATTTGCCTCCCGTTAATGACACGATTGTTCTCACCTAAGGTAACCTCCCGGGGTCTATCTCTGCGCTACTCTGTTTTCCCTCGGCTACTCTCCTGTCACTTTCAGTCCTGCCAACAGTTGGCAATGACGATGGTCAACACTGTACCTGATCGTCAGCCCATCCTATCCAGCAGTCTCAAAAGCCCGTCCAGGATGGTTACCGGATGGGGGGGACAGCCGGGGATGTAGAGGTCGACGGGGAGCATGCCCTGCACGCCGTCGTGGGCTTCGGGGGAGCCGATGAAGGGACCGCCGTTGATGGCGCAGGCGCCGCAGGCTACCACCAGCTTCGGGGAGGGGATGGCGTCGTAGGTCTGCATCAGGGCCTCGCGCATGTGCTCGGTGACCGGACCGGTGACCCAGAGGGCGTCGGCGTGGCGCGGGCTGGCTACGAACTGGATCCCGAAGCGGCCGAGGTCCCAGCCTATGGTGGAGAGGACGTTGGTGTCGGCCTCGCAGCCGTTGCAGCCGCCGGCTACCACGGAGCGAAATTTCAGGGAGCGGCCGAACAGGGAGAGCATCTTGGCGTCCAGAGCCCGGGCCAGGCGGTGCTCCTCCCCTCCCCTCACGATCAACTCTTCGCGGCGGTTGGTAGCGAGGCGCGCATCGCGGCTGTAGGAGATGCCGCCGTGGGGACAGGCTTGCACGCAGTCGGGACAGAAGAGGCATTTGCCCAGATCGACGGTGAGCTCGGGGGTGCAGTTGATGGCGCCGACCGGGCAGATGTCCGCGCACTGGCGGCAATCGGGGGGACAGAGGGTGCTGTCGAGCTGGGGGTAGCCGCGGAATCGCTCGGGGAGCTCTATCGGCTGGTTTGGATAGCCGGTGGTGCGGTGGCCCTGCTTGATGCGGGCTAGGATGGCTTTGATCATTTACTGCTCCTATAAGGAAGGAGGGGGCTGTTAGTTTTGAATGGCAAAATGCTTAACCACAAAGGACACAAAGGACACAAAGGACACTTAGGACGCTGTGGACGCTGTGGACGCATCATTCAATTTTTTAGAGCCTTTGAGGAGTTAACTCGGCAGTGGGTGAAAGCTGTGATAGCTTCTGCCCTCCCCCTGCCCCTCCCATAAAGGGAGGGGAGAAATGCCCCTCGTCAATAACAGCCTGGTTTTCCTCTGTGCGCCGCTGGGTCCTCTATTGTCAGTGCTTCTACAAATCGAACCCGCAGTATGAAAGGTTGAAGCTCTTGTTGCAGAGCGGGAAGTCGGAGATCTGCTGGTTTCTTAAGGCCAGGGCCAGCCCGGCCCAGTTGTGAAAGGACGGGTCGGTCACCTTGTATCTCTCAAAATGGCTGCTTTCATCGGTCAGGGCTACGTGGCAGATCTCGCCGCGCCATCCCTCGGTTAAGGCTACGGCGAGGGTGTCTGCGCCGATTGTTCCTACCGGGTACTGGATGGCCACCCCCGGGAGTTGTGACAGCTGCTCTTCGATGAAGTCGAGCGACTTCTCTATTTCGAGCCAGCGCAGCAGGGTGCGCGCATAGACGTCGCCGGCCTTGGCGGTCACCACCGGGAGCTGGCTCATGCTGTAGATGCCGAAGGGGTGATCGCGCCGGATGTCCCGGTTCAGCCCGCTTGCCCGGGCGGCCGGTCCGACCAGACCGAGTTCCAGCGCGGTCTGCTCGCTTACCACGCCGGTTCCCTCCAGCCTCGCCAGGACTGACGGGGTGTCCCATAACAGCTCGACGGCGTTGGTCAGTTCCTTACGCGCGACGACGATACGCTGCACCATCCTGGCGGCGAGATCCTTTTCCGCGTCGAAATTCACTCCTCCCGGGATGACCAGGCCACGACCGAAACGGCTGCCGCAAAGCTCTGCGGTGAGGTTCAGGAATTCGCCGCGGATCCGGCCGCAAAAGGAGGCGGTCGGCAGATAGCCAACGTCGCCGGCAATGGCGCCCAAGTCTCCGGTGTGGTTGGCGAGGCGCTCCAGTTCCAGGGCGATGCCGCGGATGGCGTGGGCCCGGGCGGGGACGCGGGCGCCGGCCAGGGCCTCGACGATCATGGCGTGGGCTATGCCGTGGCCGATAGTGGTATCTCCGGCGATGGTCTCCATCTGCTTGTGCGTTTTGCCGGTCAGCGGCCCCAGTACCATCTTCTCGATGCCGCGGTGCTGGTAGCCCAGGGAAATCTCCAGGTGCAGCACTTCCTCGCCGAAGCATTGGAAACGGAAATGGCCCGGCTCGATGATCCCGGCGTGGACCGGCCCCACCGCTACCTCGTGAACCTCATCCCCCTCGACACGGTAGAACTCCATGATGCCGACTCTTTCCGGAACCGTCGGTGTGACGCCTGGCGGCGAGGCGATCGGCTTCTGGAACCGGACCGGCTTTTGCCAGGGGTGCCCCTCGAAGACCAGGTCGAACTGCTCGGCAATCTCGCGCTCGAAAAGATGCAACTGCGGGGCGTACTCGGTCAGAGAGGGGAAGCTGCCGCTGCTGACGACGGTGCTAATCACGCCAAGGGTCGCGTCGGTTTGGGAAGAGAGCAGGCAGTAGAGCTTCAGGAAGACTCCCTCAACGCTGCCGAAGTAGCAGACCGCCCGCCAGCCACTGTCGAAGCCGGCCAGCAGTTCTTCGATGAATTCATCCTGCGAGAGTTCCGGGACATCCCGGCGCGGCACGGCGCCTCCGTTTTGCAGCAGCAGGTATTTGCGGCTCATTTGCCACCTCCCAGCATGCCGGTGGCCTCGGTGAGCAGCGCATGAAGCGGCGCCGGTATCCAAAGCCCCAAGACCAGGACCACACCCATCAGCAAAAGCGGCGGAAGTACGGTGTGCACGGTATCGCGGTAGGGGGTCTTTTCCATATCCTTGGGCATCTTGCCGAGAACGACCGGCAGCACGGTGGAGGCCATGCCGATGAAGATCATGGCGAGAAACAGCAGGAAGAGCCCGCCGCTCCAGTAGTTCCCCTGGACAAAGGCGGAGCTCACGATGATGAATTCGCTCACGAAGGGGCCAAAGGGGGGCGAACCGGTGATGGCGAGAAAGGCGGCCAGAAAGAGCGCGCCGGACCAGGGGGTGCGTCTCAGGGCGCCGCGCACGAACTGGGTGCTCTTGGAATTGTAGGCGCGGTGGATGTTGCCGCAGGAGAGGAAGAGCACTCCCTTGGTGAGGGCGTTGTTGACCATGTGCAGCAGGGCGCCGAAGAGCGCCGCCTTGCCAAGCCCGAGTGCCACCGCGATGATGCCGACGTGCTCGACGCTGGAATAGGCGAGCATCCGCTTGAAATCGCTCTGCTTGGCCATGAAGACGGCGGCAAAGGCCATGGAGATGAGCCCCATGCCGAGCAGCACCTCCTGAAACAGCGCTCCTTCGGTGGAGGCGATGGCAATCTGGTAGACCCGCAAGAGCGCGAGCAGCGCGCAGTTCACCAGTCCCCCGGCGAGGAGCGCCCCCACCAGGCCGGGCGCCTCGCCGTAGGCATCGGGCTTCCAGGTGTGCAGCGGGGCAAGCCCCATCTTGGAGCCGAAGCCGACCAGCAGGAAGATGAAGGCGGCGTGGCGCCAGCCGGGGTGCAGGCTGGAGGCGTCGGAGATGAGCGAGCCGAGGAGCAGGGTCACGTCCTGCTTGGCAACGATGGTGGAATAGGCGAGAAAGAACAGGCCCAGGAGGGCTATGGCAATGCCGACCGAGCAGATCAGGAGGTATTTCCAGGTCGCCTCGATGGAGCGCGCGTTGTGGTTGAAATAGATAAGCGGCGCCATGGTGAGTGTGGTCGCCTCCAGCGCGATCCAGAGCAGTCCCAGGTGCTGGGATATGGTGACCAGGGTCATGGCGGAGAGACAGATCAGAAACGCCATGCATAGGACCCGGTTCGGGCGCAGTCTGCGGTAGTTCAGATAGCCGACCGCGTAGCTCGCGCAGATGGTGAAGAGGATGCTGCTGCTCAGAAGCGTTAGCTTGCCCAGAGCATCGAGATAGATCCAGCCGTTTGGTGAGGGGGGGGGCGTGTAGGCCAGTAGTGTCCCGGTCATCACCAGATGCAGCAGGGCAAAAACGGGGAGCACGAAGGAGCGCCTCCGGTTGTCGGGAATCAGCCAGGCGATCAGGGCGCCCAGCAGCGGCAGTAGAACGATGGCCCACATCATATGCATTATTCCTCTCGCAAGTTGCTGAGTCTGGAGGTGTCGAGGGTCGAGAATTCACGGCTGATATGGTTGATGACGATCCCCATGACGAAGATGCCGACCAAAAGGTCGAGCAGCGCGCCCGCCTCGACCATGACCGGCATGGCTTCGGCCAGGAGCAGTCCGAAGATGAAGATGCCGTTTTCCATCAGGAGGTAGCCGATCACCTGGGAGATCGCCTTGCGCCGCCCCATGAGGATCAGGAAGCCGCACATGACCGTGGCTATCGAGGCGGGGACGAAGAGGAGACCCTCGTGCTCGGGTGCCAGCGGCAGCTTGTCGGCGAAGATGAAGGCGAGCGCGGTGAAGAGCGCTCCCAGCACCAGCGACGGGATATAGCCGATGAAGGGGACGAACTCGCGCTGGATCTCGGCCTTGTGGATGGCGCGTATGATCAGGACCGGAATCACGGCCCCCTTGACGGCAATGATGCTGACCACGATGAAGACCAGGTGCCAGGAGAAGGGATGGATCAGCGCCGGCAGCACCCCCAGAAGCACCCCCTGAAGCGCCACGGCGCGCACCGAGAAGGCGAGACGGCTGGTGCCCAGAACGGCGAGGTTCAGGAGCAGGCAAAGCACGAGTAATTGATCGGCCAGGGCGTTCATAACATCACCTCACTACCAGTACGAGCGAAAAAGCGGTAAGTATCATGGCCGCCACCAGAAGCTGCGGCACCCGGATCAGCCTGAGCCTGGCCATGACCGATTCCACCACGCCGATGGCAACGGCGAGCGCCAGCATGGCGCAGGCGAAGATGCCCCAGTCGAGAAAGGCATTGCCGCTAGTAAACGGGACGGCGATGTTCACGAAGAGCGCGCCGAAGAGGTAGAGCTTCAGGGCTGCGCCGTACAGGATGCAGCCGAAGTAGGGGCCGCTGTGATCCAGCACCATCACCTCGTGGATCATGGTGAGTTCCAGGTGGGTGTTCGGGTCGTCGAACGGGATCCGGCAGTTTTCGGCCAAAAGCACCACGAAGAGCCCCGCCAGCATCAATAAGAGCGAGGCGCCGGTCGCCATCCAGTTGGAAAAGGTGACGTGGTGCAGCATCGGCGTGAGCGACATGGTCCCGGAGAGTCTGGTCAGGGTGATCAGGGCGAAAAACAGGGTCGGTTCGGCCAGGCAGGAGAAGGTCACTTCACGGGCGGCCCCCATCCCCTCGAAGGCCGAGCCGGTGTCGAGGGCGGCGACCGTGGTGAAGAAGCGCCCCAGTGCGAAGAGATAGGCGAAGAGGATCATGTCCCCTTCGAAGGAGATCGGCGCCGGGTGCTTGCCAAGCGGGACCAAGAGTGCCGCGAACAGGGTCGCCGCCAGGGTTACCACCGGTCCGGCGCGAAAGATCCAGGTGGTGGTATCGCTCAGCACCACCCCTTTCCTCATGAGGCGGCTTAGGTCGTAGTACGGTTGCAGGAAGGGAGCACCCGTCCTGCCGGCAAAGGCCGCCTTGGTCTTGCCGATCACGCCGAGGATGAGCGGCGGCATGGAGAGGACCAGTAACATATGGAGCAGCGTATCTGTCATATCCGCCTCCAAAATTATTCGTGTGCTGAAATGTTTGCAGCGCATGGGCCGGGCCGAGCCGGACGGGTTGGGCCGGGCCGGGTCGAGTGGGCCGGGCGAACACAAGGTTCGCCCCTACGGAGCAATCGAGTTACGCGCCGGGGTCCTCAATTGCCTCGGTAGGGGCGAATCTTGTATTCGCCCGCTTTTTGCCGCGACTTGCAGCAGATCCCCCTAATGCACCCAGAGCATGAGCAGAACCAGGGTGACGAAGATGTACAGGATGTAAATCTGCACTTCGCCGTGCTGCAAACGCCGCAAAAAGGAAAAACCAATCCCTATCAAGCCAAATACCGGCTGAATCACCCGGTAAAGGATGGTCTCCTCCGGGATGTAGCTCAGTCGACCGGCCGCGGGGGCCACGCCGGCTATCGCGCCAACGCTGATCCTGGTGCGGATCAGGGCTCCGGCAAGCGAGCCGAAGATGTCGCCAAAGGAACTGGCGGTGTACTGCATGCGCGGGGTCGGACGCAGGTAGCCGCAGCCCCAGGTGGGACCGGCGCCGGCTGGCAGCGACGACTGCCTGCGCCTTAGGTACCAGAAGAGCGCTGCCGCAAGGAGAAGCAGGCTGCCACCGGCGAAGCTGAACCAGATCGGCTCGATCGGCAGAGCGGGATAATTGATAGTTGCGGGGATGACGGCTGAGACGACCGGGTTAACCAGTGCCAGGAAAAGCTGGGGAAACAGCCCGGCCACAAGGCTCAGGAACGCAAGCAGGGCCATCGGCAGCAGCATGGCGGCGGGCGCCTCGTGTACCTTGGCCGCCTCCGGGGAGCGGGGGGCGCCCAGGAAGGTGATGCCGAAGAGCTTGACGAAGCAGATCAGGGCGACGCCTCCGGTCAGGGCCAGCATGGGTGCCCCGAGTGCCAGGTAAGGCTCGGGGGCAAGTGCCTCGCTGAAGAATCCCAGGTAGAGCAGGAATTCGCTGGCAAAGCCGTTGAAAGGTGGCAGCCCGCAGATGGCGACGGCGCCGCACAGGCAGAGGGCGGCACTTAAGGGCATGCGCGCGGCGAGCCCTCCCATGCGGTCCATGTTCCTGGTGCCGGTGGCGTGCATGACGCTACCCGCGCCGAAAAAGAGCAGCGGTTTGAACAGGCTGTGGTTCAGCACGTGAAAGAGCGCGCCGGCAAGTCCCAGGTAGCCAAGCCGCGGGTTTGCCATGCTCTGACCTACCAGCGCCATGCCGATGCCGGCGGTGATGATGCCGAGATTCTCGATGCTGCTGTAGGCCAGCAGGCGCTTGATATCCTTTTGGGCGGAGGCGATGCAGATTCCCATCAGGGCGGAAAGGAGGCCGGCGGCGACGAGCAGGGCGCCCCACCAGAGGGGATGCCCGGGAAAAAAGGAGAGCACGCGCAGGATGCCGTAGATCCCGATCTTGAGCATGACCCCTGACAGGAGGGCCGAGACGTGGCTCGGGGCGTTGGCGTGCGCGGAGGGAAGCCAGATGTGCATCGGCATGATCCCCGCCTTGGAGCCGAAGCCTACCAGTGCGGCGATGAAGATGAACGAGGCGAAAGTCACCGTCAACTGGAGCGAGCCGGTAGCGGGGAAGAGGAAACTGCCGGTGGCGGATCTTAGCTGGGAGAAGAGGATCAGGAGCGAGGCGGCGCCGATATGGCTTGCGATCAGGTAGACGGTCCCGGCGCTGCGCACCTCGGACTCCTCATGCTCGGTCACCAGGAGGAAGTATCCGGCTAATGCCATGACCTCCCAGGCGATCAGGAAGAGGGCGCCGTTTCTTGCCACCACGACCAGCGCCATGGCGGCGCAAAGAAGGCCATAGAAGAAGGTGACCGAAGGCTCGCTTGAGCGGTGCGAGGCTGCGGGCCAATAGCCGCAGGCGTAGAGCGAGCCGGCAGGAAAGACCAGGAATATCGGGATCAGGAAGAATAAAGAGAGAGGGTCGAGGGCGATTTCGCAGGCGCCGAAGGGGAGGTTCCAGTCGATGGTGAAGCCGGAGTGTGCACCGGACAAAAGCATCGAGACGAGCGCGGGGAGCGCCAGCAGGGACGCGAAAAGTGCGCCGGCTGTGGCCAGGCGCTGTCCGAGGGGGCCGCGTCTTAAGAGAAGACCGGGAACGCCGGAGCAGGCGGCTACCAATATTGCGGTTATCACGAGAACGGCGGGGTCTCGCATCATTTCAAAAAACATTGCCAACCTTTCTGACCCGGGAACGGTAGCTAAAGCTCTCCCTCAAGAAGGGAGAAAAGGGACTTCGTCATTCAAAAATCAGCCTCCGCCTGCGCCGCAAGTGACCGGTACAGGGTCGGCGGGGCTTCGGGGAGGGGAGCAAAAGTGCTGCAATTACGGTGTTCAGCGGCCTGGTGCCCGCGGGTGGAGCGAGGTGAAGCAGTTACCAACTTAGTAATATTACCCATTCACGTTCCTCCCCTTTCAAGGGGGAGGTCAGGAGGGGGATGGGTCTTTGCGCTCAGAATCTAACCCATCCCCACCCCGACCCTCCCCTTGAAGGGGAGGGAGGTTCCTCAGCCGTGCAGGCAGGTCAGGTGGCCGCCGGCGTGGACGTGCTGGCTTGGGCCGCCTCTTTTCTTGGTGGCTTCTACGGCGTCGGCATAGGAGTCAGCCAGACCTTCGGACTCGGTGACGCGCATGCCGAGATCCCGCAAAAGGCCGTCGTTCAGGCCGTAGATCCAGCTGTGCACTGCCAGCTCCTGGCCACGGGACCAGGCATCCTGCACCACGGTGGTCAGGCAGATGTTGCCGACCTGCTCGATCACGTTCAGTTCGCAGAACCGGTCCAGACGCACGTGCTCGTCCTCAATCCCGGCGAGATAATCTTCGTGCCTGTTGCGCACGTCCTGAAGATGCCTGAGCCAGTTGTCGATGAGTCCCAGCCTGGCATTGCCGAGCGCCGCGGAAACGCCGCCGCAACCGTAATGGCCGCAGGCGATGATGTGCTTTACCTTGAGAATGTCCACGGCGTACTGCATCACGGAGAGACAGTTAAGATCGGTATGAACCACCAGATTGGCGACATTTCTATGCACGAACAGCTCGCCGGGCAAGAGCCCTACGATCTCATTGGCGGGGACTGTCGGAGCAGCCGATCCAGAGGTATTCCGGAGCCTGCTGCCGGGAGAGCCGGGAAAAAAATTCCGGATCTTCAGCATGCACCTGGTCGGTCCAGGAGCGGTTATTGTCGAAGAGATGATCAAGTTTCAGGGTACTGTTTTCCATGTTTTATCTGCTGTCCTTTAATGTGAACGCTTATCGTTCAAAGCTAATCATGATTGGAGCGCTCCACTTTGTACCACAAATACGGGCTCTTTGAAATGTTCAATGAGGAGGTGAGGCACATTTTTCTGAATTGGTCTGCCATTGCGGGCCGAAGACAGTTCAGCGCATGGTCAGCACCAGGAGCAGTACCACGGTGATGAAGGAGTAGAAGATGTAGATGTTCAGCTTGCCATGCTGCAGCCTCCGGACCGGCGCGGTCTTCAGGTAGAGGTATTCCAGCAACGGGAGATAGATCCGCTCCAGCACGGTCTCGGGTACATGGCTTTCCAGGCGGCCGGGTGCCGGGAAGAGCCCCTCTACCTCTTTGCGGTGCAGTTCGGGGCGCAGTACTCCCCGAAACAGCGTAACCAGCATGTCACCAAACGAGGAGGCGCTGTACTGCATGCGGGAGGTGGGCTGCAAATACCCGCAGCCCCAGGTGGAGGAGACGGCGTGCGGCAGCTTTCGCGCGCGCCGCAACAGAAACAGCGTGATCATGGCGATCAGGAGTAGCAGAGAGAGGCCCAGCATGGAGAGCACCCCCAAAGGGACCAGGTTGGCGATGCCTTGGGAGGCAAGGGAGCTTTGGTAACTGATGATGGCGCTGTTCAGAGGGAGACCGATAACTGCCGGTACTACTCCGATCAGGACGCAGATCGTGCAGAGTAGGCCCATCGGCCAGAGCATGGCTGCCGGCGCCTCGTGACCTCCTGCGTGTTGGGCCGAGCGCGGCGTGCCGAGGAAGGCGATCCCGTAGACCTTGACAAAGCAGGCGACGGCAAGCGCTCCAATGAGTGCCAGGGCGGGCGCTGCCAGGGCGGGAATGGCCCCGGCGATGCCGTGGGAGGAACGGATCGAGGAGAAAAATCCCAGGTAGACCATCAATTCGCTGACAAAGCCGTTCAGGGGGGGCAATCCGGAAATGGCGACGGCGCCGACCAGAAAAAACAGCGAGCTGAAGGGGAGCCGCCGCCCTACCCCACCCATCAGGTCGATCTGCCGCGTCCCGGTGGCATGGATCACGGAGCCGGCGGCGAGAAAGAGCAGGGCTTTGAAGGTGGCATGATTCACCACATGCAGCAGCGCTCCACCCAATCCGAGCACGATAAGGATAGGGTTCCCCTGGCTTTGACCCACCAGTGCGGCGCCGAGCCCCATCATGATGATCCCGATATTCTCAATGCTGTGATAGGCAAGAAGCCGCTTCAGGTCGTGCTGGCCGATGGCGAAGGCCACGCCGATCACCCCGGATACCACACCCAGAAGCAGCACCGTGCAACCCCACCAAATCGGCAAGTCGGTAAAAGCGGAGAAGATCCGCACCATGCCGTATATGCCGGTCTTTAGCACCACTCCGGACAGGATGGCGGAGATGTGGCTGGGCGCGTTGGCGTGTGCGGAGGGGAGCCAGACGTGTAGCGGCATTATGCCGGCCTTGAGGCCGAAGCCGAACAGCGCGGTGACGAAGATGCCGGTGGCTATTCCGCTCTGCGCGGTGAGGGTTCCAGGCAACGGGAAGAGGTAAGCGCCGGTCGCTCCTTGCAAAAGGGAGAACATGGCGATCAGGGCCAGGGCACCGATGTGGGCCGTGATCAGGTAGAGGATCCCGGCATCGCGTACCTCCGGCTTCTCGTCCTCAGTGGTCAGGGCGAAATAGGCCGCAAGTGCCATGACTTCCCAGGCAATCAGGAAAAGCACCGTGTTTCTGGCCAGGAGCAGCGTGGTGAGTGCCGCAGCCAATATGCCGAGGGAAAAGGTGAGCTTGCCGACGTTTGAATGGTGCTTTGCCGCGGGCCAATAGCCGACGCCGTAAACCGCGCTGCAGCCGGTAACGATGAAAACCGGCAGGAGGAAGAGGGCCGAGAGTGGATCGACGCCGACCTCCGCCGGGCCGAAGGGAAGTCCGGAGGCGATGAGGTAGCTGAGCGAGGCGGGGTGCAGCAGGTTGCAAAGGGCGCCGGCGCACCCGGCCAGGCTCCCCGCCACCATGAGCGACGCGGAGAGCCTTTGGGCGGCGCCGGACCCTTTGCGGAGCAGCAGGGGAAGCCCCGAGAGCGCCTGGAAGGCGACGGCGAGCGAGAGCAGCAGAAAGCATGTCGACTCGCCGAAGAGCTCCATGCCTAGCTCCTCATGGTCTGTTCAAAGCGCCGGACCGACTCCAGGATCCCCGCCGGATCGCAGGCGAGGTTCAGCGAGGCGCGGAACTGAGGGTCGTGCAGAGCGTAGGCGAGCCGGGACAAAAGGTGCAGATGCACCTTGACCGTGGGACTGGTCAGCAGAAAAAGTATCCTCACCGGCACCCCGTCCAGGGCGCCGAAGTCTATGGGTTGCTCCAGAAAACAGAGCGAAACGGTCGGAGCGGGTTTATTCTGCAGCAGGATCGGGTTTCGGACGTGGGGGATGGCGATGCCGTCGCCTACGGCGGTGGTTCCCAGCGCCTCGCGGGCGAGCAGCACCTGGAGCAGGAATTCGGGGTCCATCTGGGATGGCAGTTGCAGCAGGTTAACGACATTTCTTAGCACGGTCAGTTTGTCAGCGCCGGGTACGCCGCAATGAATGCCCCCCGCCTCCAGCGCCTCGCTCAGGGCGGGGAGCCGGATATCGGCCTTGGCAGCGGCGAAAAGCTCGGGCGGCACCTTGATGCCGTGCTCGGTCGCCCACTCAAGGAGATCGACCCGGTTGATCCGGAAGCTTCCCCGCACCAGGGCAGCCGGAAGCTTCTCCTTCTTGATCCACCTGACCACCACACCCTCTTCGATGTCGAGCAGCGCGGCTACTTCTGATGCTTTCATCAACATGCGGCTCTCCCCCCAGGTTCGAACTTAGAAATGTATAACATTCCTACAGAAAAGAAACAAGGTTTTGAATCAATCAAACGAGGTGGTCGGCCAGCTCCAGCTGAGACGTTTCTCGTTCCCAAGCTCCAGCTTGGCAATGTAATCGCCGGTAAAGCTCCATCTGTGAACCGTTGAAGCGGAGCTTCCTGTAGCAGTTGCGTTCCCAGGCTGGAGCTTGGGATCAGCCGGTAACATATCAATTTAGCGGGCGGCAATGGGCCGGCGCCAGCCGGAATAGAACAATCGAGTAGGGTGAGGCGAACTGATCAGGTTCGCCTCATCCCTCTCACAGAACCGTACGTACGGGCCTCGTATACGGCTCCTGTC
>Ga0209317_1001923_pt1 | contig 16312 bp, 10 predicted proteins | sample RifGroB2_FD_183994 | JGI IMG/M metagenome (GOLD analysis project Ga0209317, IMG submission 183994) | Soil microbial communities from Rifle, Colorado, USA - Groundwater B2 (SPAdes) (version 2) | ecosystem: Environmental > Terrestrial > Soil > Unclassified | place: Rifle, Colorado | collected... | reverse complement strand
GTGCGCTGCTCCAAATGCCGGCACGTCTTCCTCGCCGGTGCCGAGCAAAAGCCCGAGGAGTCGGAGTTCGACGCCATCCTGTCCGGACTTGGCGCTTCTGCTCCTGAAAAAGCGCCAGAGGCCGCACCTGCAGCATTCGGTTTTGATGAGGAGCCTGCTGCCGAAAGCGCTACACAGGCTGCCGCAGGGCAACCCGGCCCTGATTTGGCTGGGCGGAAACCGGCAGCTGTCCCGGAGCAGGATCTGGGGGACTTCGACTTCACGCCGGAGCCTCCGCGCGAGCCCAGCCCGGAGACGGCGGCCAACCCGCTTGACTATGGCGAATTTGACTTCAACGAGGAGCCCGCTGCATTGAAGCAGCAGGAACCCGCTGCCGATGAGAGTTTTGATTTTGGCGAGGTGCAGTTTGCTGCGGGGCCTGCTACAGGGGGCGAGCAACCGGCGCCTGCCACGGGAGGCATGGAGTTCGGCGACTTCGAGTTTGATGAGGAGCCGGTAGTAGCGACGACCAAGGAACTGCCTCCTGCGGCCGATAATCTTGATTTCGGCGAGTTCTCCTTTGATGAGGAGACCGCCCCTAAGGATGAAAAACCGGCGCCTCTTGCTGAAGCGCTTGATTTCGGCGAGTTCTCTTTTGATGAGGAGACCGCTCCAATGGATGAGAAGCCGGCGCCTGCCGCGGCTGAAGCGCTTGATTTTGGCGAGTTTTCCTTTGACGAGGAGACCGCTCCAATGGATGAGAAACCGGCGCCTGCCGCGGCTGAAGCACCTGATTTTGGCGAGTTTTCCTTTGACGAGGAGACCGTTCCAAAGGATGAGAAGCCGGCGCCTGCCGCGACTGAGGCGCCTGATTTCGGGGAGTTCTCTTTTGAGGAGGAGAGCGCCCCCAAGGAGGAGATGCCGGCGCCTGTTGCGGCTGAAGCCATCGACTTCGGCGACTTTTCGTTCGAGGAGGAACCTCCCCTTATCCAGGAGGCTCCCGGCCCCGGTGCTTCTGATGATTTCGGTTTGCAGCCGGCAGCCTCCGTGCCGGACGAAGAGTTCAGTTTCGGGGAACTCTCCTTCTCCGAGGAGCCAGAGCCGGAGCCCGCGCGCGGGGCCGAAACTGTGCCGCCTGCGGCAGCTACTGGATTAGCCGGTGCGGCGGGGTTCTTCGGGGCCGCCGAGACCCCGCAGCCGGAAACGGCAGTAGCACCGGTCCGGCCGGCGGAAAGCGGAAAGCCGGCGGCGCAGGAATCGCCGCTTGATTTCAGCTTCGGCGACAAGCCTTTTGCCGCCGCTGTTCCTGAGGAGGGACCCGGTTACGAGGAGGAACTTCCGCCGCTTTCCATCGCGTCGAGGCGCAAAGGGCGCTCCGCGCTCACCGTCACAATTGTGGCAATTTCCGTTGTCGTGGTGGTCGCCTTGAGCGCGGCAGGTCTGTATCTGCTGCAAAGCGGTCCGGCCGCCCTTGAGAAGTTCGACAAGCTGGGCATCGGTTTCGTAGCCAAGTGGTTCGGCATGGAAAGCCCGGAAGAGGGGCGCATCACCATCAGGAAACCGCTCGCTGCCTTTCATCAGAACCCTCAGGCAGGCGAGCTTTTCGTGGTGACCGGAGAGGCTGTCAACTCGTACCGCAAGGCACGCGCCTCTATCCAGGTGAAGGTGAGTCTCTTCGATAAGGACGGCAAGGTGCTTTTGCAAAAGACGGCTTACTGCGGCAACAGGCTGTCCAACGAGCAGCTCGGCACCCTCCCGATGGAGAAGATCGAGTCGATCATGAACAACCAGTTCGGTGATTCGCTATCCAATCTCGGTGTGAAGCCTGGGCAGCCGATAGGTTTCGTGGTGGCGCTCGCCAACGTACCCAAGGAAGCGGTCGATTTTGGGGTCGAGGTGGTCGGTTCGACGGTCGCCGGGCAGTAGAGCCCGGGGGGAAACAGCATAAAAAAAGGCCGGCTTCATTGCCGGCCTTTTTGCGTGTGGGGCCCTTTTGCAACAGGGGGAAGCACCGCCAGGTTACCCGGGTGCCAAGTCCCCGGTTTCCTTGCCCATCATCCTGTTGTTTCTCACTTTAGCGAGGAGATATAACCCTTTATCCCGGCAAGGATGCCGTCCGCCGTCAGCTCCTGGTAATGCGGGTCCTTTAGCATCTGCTCGTCCTTCTCGTGGCTGAGAAAGGCGGCCTCCACGAGGATGCTAGGCATGGTGGCCCCTACCAGCACGTAGAATGGACCCTGCTTGACGCCGAGGTTCTTCACCGCGGGGTAAGCTGTCTGCGCCTTTTTGTGCAGCGCCTTTTGCACCTCGTCGGCCAGGTGCGCCGAGTCGTTTAGCTTGTAGTTCGCCATCAGGTCGAAGAGGACTGCCTGCAGCATGCTCACCTTTTCCAGGGTGGTGCCGTTCTCCTTGGCCGCCAGCTGGGCCGCCTTCTCCGTCTTGGCCAGGTTCAGGTAGTAGGTCTCGATGCCGTTGGCGACGCGATTCAGCGCGGCGTTGGCGTGTATGGAGACGAACAGGTCGGCACCTACCTTGTTGGCGATGGCGGTCCTTTCCTGCAGTTCGATGAAGACGTCGGTCGATCTGGTCATGACGGCATCGATACCCAGTTCCTGCCGGATCTTTTGCGCCAGATTCAGGCCGATCTGGAGCACGATGTCCTTCTCCCTGGTGCCGGAAGGGCTGACCGCGCCCGGGTCGTGCCCGCCGTGCCCGGGATCTATCACGATCCTCCTGATCCTGCCGGGTTTGAAGGGTTTTGTCTTCTCCTGCGGCGCCGGCTCGGGCTTGGCGGTCTCGATCACCTCCTTGGAGGCGGAAATCTCCTCTCTCCTGTCCCCCTTCACGTCCACTATGATGCGGAAAGGCTCGGAAAAGGTGAACACCTTGTAGTCCTTGATGCTGTCCAGATCCAGCACCACCCGGACCGTGGAGGCCTGGAACTGGGCAATCCTCACGCTTTTCAGCAGCCCGTCGCCGATACTCAGGTCCTTGACGCCCGGGTTCAGGCGCGCCCCGTCCAGGTCGAGATAGAGACGGCTCGGGAGCTTGTGATGCTCGAAACGCACCTCCTTCTCCAACGTGATGGATATGCGGGTGTAGTCCGGGGTGGACCAGTGCCTGAGTTCGGTGACGGCGGTCAACCCCGGCAGCGGAGCCGCATCGGCCTGCCGTGAGAAAAGCGGGGCCAACAGCAGGGTCCCCTGCGCCGCCAGCGCCCGGTAGGCAAGCCATTGGCAATATGGGGCCGAAAGGCCGAGATATCGGACGAATTCCCTTCTATTCATGCGCCGTGACCTCCTCGATGCTGGAAGAACGGTGCCTGATGAACAGCTGCGCGCATCTCTATACCATCCTTTTCAGTTCGTCCACCAGGTTCAGCGCTTCAAGCGGTGTCAGCAGCGCCACTTCCACGCCTTTGAGTCTCTCCCTGATCTGATCATCGGCCGCGCCGAAAAGCGAAAGCTGCGGGGAGGGGGCCGGCGCCTTCTTGCCACGCGCCAGGCGCGGCACGCCACCCTCGCCGTACTCCCCCTTCTCCAGGTTGGTCAGTATCTCCTTGGCGCGATCTATCACCATCTGGGGGAGACCGGCCAAACGGGCCACCTGAATGCCGTAGGAGTGCGAGGCCCCGCCCGGCACGATTTTCCTCAGGAAGATGATGCGCTCGTTCCATTCCCGGACCGCGATGTTGAAGTTCTTTATGCCGGGGCGAGTGACGGCGAGCTCGGTCAGCTCGTGGTAATGTGTGGCAAAGAGCGTCTTCGCCGCATGCATCCTGTTGTCGTGCAGGAATTCGGCGACCGCCCAGGCGATGGAGACACCGTCGAAGGTGGAGGTGCCGCGCCCGATCTCGTCCAGGATGACGAGGCTCTTCGCCGTCGCCCCCCTCAGGATGGCGGCGCTTTCCATCATCTCCACCATGAAGGTGGAGTGCCCCCGGGCCAGGTTGTCGGAGGCGCCGACCCTGGTGAAGATCCTGTCCACCAGCGGGATGCGCGCCTTCTCGGCGGGGACGAAGCTCCCCATCTGGGCCATCAGGGTGATGAGGGCGACCTGGCGCATGAAGGTCGATTTCCCGGCCATGTTCGGCCCGGTGATGATGATGAGCTGGTTCTCTGCGTTGTCCAGGAGCGTGTCGTTGGGCACAAACCGCTCGGAGGAGTGCATCTCCTCGATGACCGGGTGCCTCCCCTCGGTGATGCTCATTTCGCTCCCCTCGTGGACCTCGGGCCGGCAATAGCACCTGTCGTGGGAGAGCTCGGCCAGGCAGACCAGGACGTCGAGGCAGGCCAGGCGGTCTGCGGTACGGGCGATCCGCTCGCCCTGCGCCGCGGCAGCCTCCCGCACCTCCTGGAACAGCGAGAACTCCAGCTCCCTGATGCGGTCCTCCGCTCCCAGCACCTTCTCCTCGTATTCCTTCAGTTCCGGGGTGATGTAGCGCTCCGCGTTGGCGAGGGTCTGCCTCCTGATGTAATCGTCTGGGATGGCCGAGACGTTCGCCTTGGTCACCTCTATGTAGTAGCCGAACACCTTGTTGTAGCGGATCTTCAGCGAGCTTATCCCGGTACGCCCCTTCTCCTTCGCCTCCAGCCGGGCGATGAAACCCTTCCCCTCGCGGCTGATGGCGCGCAGCTCGTCCAGTTCGGCGTTGTAGCCGTCCGCGATGATGCCGCCGTCGCGCAGCACGAAGGGCGGATCCTCCACGATGGCGCTCCGTATCAGGGCGCTGATGTCGGCGAGCGGGTCGGTGCCGGCATCGAGATCTCGCACCAGCGGCGCGGCGAAGCCCGCCATCTGCTCCTTAATGGCCGGGATGCGGGAGAGCGAGGCGTTCAGGGCAGCGAGATCCTTGGCGGAGGCGGAGGCGAGGCTTATGCGCCCGTTCAGCCGCTCCAGGTCGTACACACCCGACAACAGGGACTGTATTTCCTCACGCACCCCCGGGGCCTCGATCAACTCCTCGATGGCGTCCTGGCGCTGGTGGATCTTTTTCAGATCCATGAGCGGGTAGTTGATCCACTGCTTCAATTTCCTGCCGCCCATGGCGGTCACCGTGCGGTCCATGAGTCCCAGCAGCGACCCCTTGCGCTTCCCCTCGGAGAGCGTCGCAGTCAGTTCGAGGTTGCGCCTGGTCGACTCGTCCAGCAGCAGGTGCTCGCTTTCGCAGTAGGGGGTGATGCCGGTCACGTGCGGGGCCTTTCCCTTCTGCGTTTCCATCAGGTAGTGCAGCACGGCGCCGGCTGCGAGCAGGGCGGTGGGGAGACCGTCGCAGCCAAGGGAGGCCGCCGTGGCGCCCTTGAACTGGTTGGCGATGAGCCGCCTGCAGTAGTCCGTGTCGTAGACCCACTCCTCGAAATAGGTGACGGTCCGGTCCACTACCAGGTACGCCATTCCCTTGGCCCTGGACTCCTCCTTGAAGGAGACCGGGAGGATGATCTCCCGGGGGGAAATGCAGGTGACCTCGGCGAGCGCGGCCTGCAGCCCGGCGAGTTCGGTGACCCGGAACTCGCCGGTGGAGAGGTCGAGATAGGAGAGCCCGAAGCGCTCCCCCTCACAGCAAAGGGCGAGCAGGTAGTTGTTTTCCTTGGGGGAAAGCGAAGCGTCCTCGATGACCAGGCCGGGGGTGATGACCTTCACGACCTCGCGCTTGACGATCCCCTTGGCGAGCTTTGGGTCCTCCGTCTGCTCGCAGATGGCGACCTTCTCGCCCGCCTCGACAAGTTTCGCGATATAGGGGGCGCAGGAGTGGTAGGGGATGCCGCAAAGCGGCACCTCCCCCCCTTCCGAGTTTTTGTTGCGTGAGGTGAGGGTTATGCCGAGGATGCGGGAAGCCTTCACAGCGTCGTCCAGGAACATCTCGTAGAAGTCGCCGCATCTGAAGAAGAGGATGGCGTCGGGGTGCTCTGCTTTTATCTCTAGGAATTGCCGCATCATGGGCGTTATTTCGGACATTTGGGAACCTTTGTGGGGTGGAAGAAGCGGTGCACATCTTAGCAAAATCGCCGCACCATGTAAAGCTCCCCACGGCCGGGGCGGAACAATTTAATTAAAGGTTGAGATTGAGATTGAGACTCGTAAGGTCTGCGCTTTGCGCTCCGGGGGAAGGTGCCACGAAGGGGGGATGAGCGGGTTGCCAGGGAGTGCAGGAACCGGGCTGACAAAAAGGGTAAAATCAACTTTTCCCCGGGCGGCGTCTGGAGCTTTGCCTTAAATGCCTTAGAATGTATGGATGTTTTTCGGGGGCGGTGTCGATACAGTTAACTTGGCGATAAACAATGAATATCGGCGGAGCTGAAGGCGCGCCAGGCGTGGCATCCGAGCACTCTGCAGGTAGGCACGGCAAAAGCGATGTGCCGGAGAGGGAGGTGTGGCATGGGGCACGAGCGTAAAATATCGGTGGTCGGATTGGGATACGTGGGGCTTCCTGTGGCTGTCGCCTTCGGGCGGGTTCAGCGCACCATCGGATTCGACATAAGCGCAGGGAGGATCGAGGAGTTGCGATCGGGACGCGACAGGACCGGCGAGGTGACGGAGGAGGAGCTGAAAAGCGCCGATATCTGTTTCACCGACCGGGTGGACCAGCTGGCCGAGGCGGATTTCCATGTGGTGGCGGTACCGACGCCGGTCGACCCGGCGAACCAGCCCGACCTTTCCCTGCTCTGCAGCGCCTCGGAGTCGGTGGGCAAGGCGCTTAAAAAGGGGGATATCGTGGTCTACGAGTCGACCGTCTACCCCGGTGTGACCGAAGAGGTCTGCCTGCCGATCCTGGAGAGGGTGTCCGGGCTGAAGAGCCCCGAGGACTTCACCGTCGGCTACAGCCCGGAGCGGATCAACCCGGGCGACAAGGAGCACACCTTCACCAGCATACTGAAGGTGGTCTCCGGCCAGGATGAGCAGACCCTGGATCTGGTCGACGCCGTCTATTCCTCGGTGGTGACCCCCGGGGTGCACCGGGCGCCGTCCATCAAGGTCGCCGAGGCGGCCAAGGTGATCGAGAACACCCAGCGCGACCTGAACATCGCCCTCATGAACGAACTGGCACTGATCTTCGACCGGCTCGGCATAGACACGGGCGAGGTGCTGGCCGCGGCCGGGAGCAAGTGGAACTTCCTGAACTTCAAGCCGGGCCTGGTCGGTGGGCACTGCATCGGGGTCGACCCGTACTACCTCACCTACCAGGCCGAGAAGATCGGGTACATACCGCAGGTGATCCTGGCGGGGAGGCGCATCAACGACGGCATGGGCAAATTCATCGCCCAGCGTGCGGTGAAGGAGATCATCAGGGCAGGGCACCACGTGCTCGGCTCCTACGTCACCGTGCTGGGGCTCACCTTCAAGGAGGACTGCCCGGACCTGCGCAATTCGAAGGTGGTCGACATCCTGACCGAGCTTGGGGACTACGGGCTGAAGGTTCAGGTATGCGATCCGATAGCAGACGAGCTGGAAGCGAAGAAGGCGTACGGCGTGACGCTGAAAGATCCGGACAAATTGCAGCCGGCGGTAGCGGTGGTCGCCGCGGTCGCGCACAAGGCCTACCGGGATTGGACTCCGGCAAAATTTGCCAGCCTGATGGTCGAGAACCCGGTGCTGATCGATGTCAAGGGGGTCTATGACGGCCGCCTGATGACGGCCGCCGGAATCAGGGTGTGGTGCCTCTAGTTTGGTTCTATCTCTATTGGAGAGGGGTATGGGAAAGGTTAGGGAATCCTTGACGCGCAGCACGTTGCCTTTTGGTCACTGTTACCCGAGGGACCTGGTCTCCTTCATCTATGAGAAGTGGCAGGACGAATACTTCGTGGCGCGTATTTGCCCGGGAGCCGAGGAATGCAGCTTTCAGCTCCCTGAGCGCGGGGTGCTGGAGCAGGTAATCTCGACCTGCTACCAGGCGAGCCTGCTGCGGGAAGAGGAGCGTCCCGTCATGTTTCGCCTCATCATCAGGGACTGCTATCTCTTTGCCGCCGAGGAGGGGCCGCCGACCGGGATGCATCGGCTCATCTTCTCCAAGACGCGCCCTTTTAACGAGTACGAGTTGCACCGTCTGGCACCCGCGGCCGATTTCTACAGGACCCTGATCGGGATGTTCATTGAACCGGGGCAGGGAGCCCATATCTGGGGTCTGCTGCATTCCGGAACGCGCTGGATGCACGCGGTGTACGGCGGGAGAAAGACCTCTCCGCCGATGCCGGTCAGCCTGGTGGTCTATGTCACGGGTCCGGGACAGATTTCGGTCTGCATAGGAGACGAGATCATTGCATCGCTAAATGGCGGACAGATCAACTGCCCGACCCTCGACGTCTTCAATTCGAAATGGATAACGAACAGCCTCGCTGCGCTAAATTCAGAAACCTGGGCCCTGCATCAGGAGTCTCGCGCCGGCTCTGGTGGGACTTGGGCCGACCTGGATCCGGAGTTCGGCAGCAACGTGGGGCAGCAGGCGATTCGTCGCATCATAAGCGTGATACGGAACTCGAACCACGGGGGGTTGTTGGTGTACCTTCCTTCCGAGATGGCCGAGGTGATCCTGGAAGAGAACCAGTACATGACCATCAAGTACCAGTTCCTGGAATACGAGTCACGACAGCGTTTTCAGACCTTGACGCTGCGCATCATGAACACCTTGGCTGAGATACACGGTGACCCGAACAATCCAGGCAAGCAGGTCGGTTGGCAGGAGTACGTTACCAGCAAGAACGAGAGCATAGCGCTGCTGGACGAGGCGATCTTCGACGTGGCGCACTTCATCGCGGCGCTCTCGGCGGTCGACGGAGCGGTGGTGATCACCAAGCGTCAGGAATTGCTGGGGTTTGGCGGCGTCATCTCGGGAGATCTCGACAGCGTGGGGATGGTGGCCCATGCGCTCGATACCGAAGCAGAACAGTCGGAGCCCGTGTTAAGCGAGGGGGTCGGCACGCGGCACCGGGCCGCCTACCGGCTCTGCCAGAAGCTGCACCAGGCGATAGCCATCGTCATCTCCCAGGACGAGAGCGTGCAGATCGTCAAGTGGCATAACGGCTCGGTGACCTATTGGGACCAGGTGCCGACCGGGGTGCCGGGGTTTTAGTCGAAGCAAGGCCGGAAAGATGTTAATCCACGTCCACATTGCGCACCCCCTCCGGCCTCCAGGCCGGTGAGATCACCTTGGAGCCGGTCTCTTTGCCGAGCAGGCTTCCGAAGGTGACGGCGAAATCCCCGAACTTGTTGTTCACATCATCCATGGCGCTCGCCAGCAGTGCTTTTTTTCGCTCCGCAGGGAAAAGCGGCAGTTGCTCGGTATGGCACCTGAGGCTGCTGATCTTTACCCCGAGAAGCCGGATGGGCTGGGTCAGTTCGATGCCATCGAGAATCTTCACCGAAGCCTGGTAGATCTCCTCGCTGTTGTTGGTATGGCCTGCCCGGCTCTCCTGCTTGGAAAAGGTGGTGAAGTCGGCATATCGGACGGTGAGGGTGATGGTCCTGCCGGCAACCCGGTATTTCCTGGCGCGCCTGCCGACCATCTCGGAGAGCTGCAAAAGGTAGATGAGGATCTCCCGGCGCTCCGTGATGTCGCTCTCCAGGGTGGTACTGTGGCCGACGCTTTTCACCTCATCGGCCTCTTCCTCAGGGACCACCGGGGAGCTGTCCATGCCAAGACCCATGTAGTGCAGCCTTTCGCCGGTGACCCCGAAGTTCCTTTTCAGTATTTCCACCGGGAACCTGCCCAACTCCCCGCAGGTCCTTATGCCGAACTTGCCCAGGTGCTGATGCATCTTGGCGCCGATGCCGCAGAGGTCCTGGATCGGTACACGTTCCAAGACCTGCGGGACCTTTTCAGGCTCGATCACGGTCAGCCCGTCCGGTTTCTGCATGTCCGAGGCGAGTTTGGCCAAAAGCTTGTTGGGGGCGATGCCGACTGAACAGGTGAGGCCCAGCTCCCCCCTGATGCGCTCCTTGATGAGCAGCGCAATCCGCTCGGCGGAGCCAAAGAGCGAGAGGCAGCCGGTGACGTCGAGGAAGGCTTCGTCGATGGAGCATACCTCGACCAGCGGGGTGTACTCCCGCATGATGCCGATGATCTGCTTCGAGGTGTAGGTGTATTTGCGGTTGTTGCCGACCACGAAGATCAGCTCCGGGCACTTCTGGCGGGCCTGCCAGCTGTTCATGCCGGTCTTGACGCCGAAGGCCCGCGCCTCATAGGAGCAGGTGGTGACGATGGTCCGTTTTGCCGCACCGATGACGGCGATAGGTTTACCGCGCAGTGCCGGGTTGGACTGCTGCTCCACCGAGGCGAAGAAGGCGTTCATGTCGATGTGGAGGATGATGCGCCGGGATCCCAAGTCTTTATCCTTCCTCGATCCCCTCCAGCGTCCAGTGCTGATCCGAGGTGTCGAACATCAGCTCGAAGAGGTTGCTGCCGTCGCTCACCGCGAAGTGCAGCCGGGTCGCGTCACCCAGGTGGTCCTGCCAGAAATAGGACATCTGCGTGATGGCGTGCTTTTGCCTGCGCCACTCGAACCAGACCGGCTTCACCTGGCAACCGGGCGCGAATATCGCGGCGACTTTTACCCTCTCGGCGACACGCTGCATGAAATTACCCCATCTGCCGATAGATGCCAACAACTTTCCCGACGATCGACACCTCCCCATCCCCTTCCTCGATGAAGATGGCCTGGTAGTTCGGGTTTTCCGGCTGCAGCCGGATCCGGTTTTCCTCGCGGTAGAACCTCTTGAGCGTCGCCTCGCCTCCCACCATGGCGACCACGATGTCCCTGTTCGCGGCATCGGGCTGGGGACGCACCAGCGCCAGGTCCCCCTCCTTGATATGGGCGTGTATCATGGAGTCACCCTTCACCCGCAAGAAGAAGGAGCCCCCGGAGCGCAACTGGGAGCGGTCTATTGCAAAGTGCCCCTCGATGTCCTCGATCGCCGGATGCAGCGCGCCGGCTCGCACCACACCTACAATCGGGAGACTCCCGGCCCGAGCCTGGCCGCAAAGGGTGATCCCTCGCGGGCTTCCCTCCTGGCGGCGCAGGTACCCTTTCTTCTCAAGGGCCTGAAGGTGCTTCATGACGCCGAGCGTCCCGGTTACCGAGAGCTTCTTGCCGATCTCCCGCAGGCTCGGCGGATAGCCGTACTCGTTTATGTAACAGGTTATTATCTCCAGCACTTCCTGCTGCCGTGTCGTCAGCTGCTCCATGACCCCTCCTGGTTATCTTGTGGTAACTATACCAACTGGTAACCATTCCTTGTCAAGAAGGTATTTGAGGGTCAGCTTCTGCATGGAAGGAAGCGGATGCGGGCGGTTTTCTTGAGCCTTTCGCTTTTTGCATTATAGTGTAGCGGTGGTTTCGGCTCGGATTCCGGTCTGACGGCAACGGGTTAGCGGAGGGTGTCATGGAGAATAACGACTGCAAGGATGACCGCACGCGCCAACGGCCTGTATGGGCAGGCAGGCGTGACGGCTGCATTGCCATCGCGGCAGCAATGCCGCTCCTACAGGTCGTGGCGACCCCCGGTCTCCACGTATCGGCCATGTCGGCCTTTAACGGTCTGCTGAAACGGGCCGGGTGGTGGCTCATCCCGCTGGTCAACCTCGGCGTCACCTTTTCCTGCTGTGACTGGTACGGACCCGGGCGCGCCTTTGCCGGTGAGACAGTCGAGGTGGCGGCAGCGGGCCCGACCGGTGCAAGGGGCGGCGAGGCGGGCGTCTACCGCACGCCGCTTGCCGGCGAGGCGGGGGAGGCCGAATTCAGGGGAGAAACCATCAGAATTCCTGCGGTTGACCGCAGCCACATGACCTCCATCACGCTCGGCGGGAGCCTGCTGGAACCAAAACAGGGGGACAGCCGCGGCTTGCCGATCGCCGCCTTGTACCTGAGGCAGGTGTGGGAGGGCGCCCGCACGCGCGACCTGATCAGCGTCTTCGTAAACGAGCTGGAGTACGACAAGACCTTCGGCAATCTGGAGTTGGTGGGGCACTTCGAGAACTACACACTCCCGCTTGATCAGACGGAAATAGCGGACAATACCGAAGTGGAGGCGACTTCATTGCAGTGGGGGACGCTGGTCGGCTCGCTCGGGCCGGGGCTCCGCTTCCCGGTCTTTCCCCACCAGGTCGATAACGACGTCAGGCTGCAACTTCTGGCACGCGTCGGCTACTTCTATGCCGGGCGGACCAGCGACACCGGGCCGGGCGTTCTGCTCCCGCCTGACACCATGCTTTACGGCGCCAGGCTGCGCGGGCGCTACGACGGGATGCGCCGGAACCTGCTGGAACTTCCGCACCAGGGATTCGCCACCGGGTTCGATCTCGATTACATGCATCGGGATAGATGGAGCGATCTGAATGCCGGCTCAACGGGGTCACCGAAGCGCGACTATTTCCAGGGCGCTGCATATGTGGTGGGTGCGGGCGGCATTCCGGGGCTTTCCGAGCGGGACCGGGTGCTGTTCTGCATGTACGGCGGTAAGACGAGCGAAAACGACGGCGACCGCTTCAACGCCTTTCGCATCAACGGAGCGCCTTTTCCAGGCGAGGGGGACGACATGGCCCGGCCGCGCTATACCGGAGTGGTGCATGAGAGCGCGTTCTCTTCTGCATACGCGACGGCATCCCTTGGCTACCGTCGCGAACTCGCCTTTTTTCTTTACCTGAGCCTGGTCGGTTCCTACCTTTGGGCTGACAGCGCTACGGTTCTGGGGGAGGACCAGGTCGTGTTCCGGGACAGAACCGGGGGCGCCGCTACGGTCGCGCTGGACAGCGCCTTTTTCTGGAATTCCTCTCTCTACCTTGCCTATGCCTGGGAATCGGGCTTCTTCCGAAGGGGAGAGTCCGGAGGGGGCATTACCTTCAACTGGAACAAGCTGTTTTGAGGGACCGGCCATTGCTTGCAATTGGTGCTAAAAGCGCTTACTCTGGCGCTGCCTTTGCGACCGGTATCGATCAGGAGGGGGAGGTAATGCTTATCATGTAGTCGACCTCGGCAGGCGTGGCGTTTTCCGTTCCCAGTTCGGGTATCTCCGGAAGGACCACGGTGCTGGCGAGTTTGCTGCCGTTACGCTGCAACTGCTCGGGGATGGCGTTCCTCACCGAGTGCCAGATGCCGGCCAGCGCGACGATCTTCCTCTCCGGGTGCTTTTTCGCGTACTGGGTGATGTTCATTGCCATGCCGCTGTTGCGCAGGGTCTGTGCCTCGCAAAAGTAGTCGAACACCTTGTTGTTCGTCACATGCTTGAACACCTCTTTGAACGACTTTCTCAGGAAGTCGGTATGCGGGTTGTTGAGATCGCAGGAGGTCCCCATGGGAAGATTTTTCTTTTCCTCGGCGGTCAGTGACCGATACCCCTCGCGCGACACCTTTTTCACCATCTCTTTGGGTAGATTGATAGCGACCATCGGTATCCGGTTGTCGCGGGCGAAGATGAAGATGTCCCGGTACAGGCGCCAATCCTGGCTCCAGTTGCCGGCGAAAACGGCCCGGAACTCCTGCTCGCTGATCCTGCCGCCGGTCCAGTCGTCGAGCTGCTTCTGGCTGTCTGACTGGATCATCTCCACCGCCAGGGACAGGGGTACCTGCTCGGTCCAAAGCGAACGGATCAAGGCGAGCTGGATATCATGGTGCACCTGGCTGTCGTGGACTTCCCCGATCAGGACCAGATCGGAACGTTCCGCGGCGCCCACCAGATGGGAGAGGGGGACCTTTTGCCTGTCGCTCATGCGGGTAATCACCGCTCCGGCGTAAGCCTGCGTCTGCAAGACGAGGGAAATTGCGAGCATGAGAAACAGTCGAACGGTCATTTTTCTGGACATCGGTACCCCCGGTTCGGCGCGGCTGGTTTGCCGTTAATATGGTAGAGGCCTGAAAGGGTACACCAATAGCAGGTTGATAACAAACCTTTAAATCCGGCTCGACCGGCGGCTGCCGCCTTGGACGCGGGGTGCGTGGCCGAAACGGATTGCAACGCGGGAGGAGCGGCATGGCGGCTTTTGGGTGGCGAAGACTATTCGTTCTTTTGATCCTCTGTTCGGCAGGCGCGGCCCGGGCGAGCGGCGAGCCTGCGTCGGTGGCGCGGCAGGATATCGCGGTGACCCTGGACACCGAGCGCCATCTTGTCGCCGGACGGAGCACCATCACCTTCGCGGCCGGCAGCAAGGGGGTCACGCTCAGGCTAGCCGAAGGGGCGAGCGTCGACTCCGTCACCGTCGCCGGCCGGGGAATCCCCTTTTCCTTTGCAGCGGGGGTGATCTCCCTGCAACTCCACCCGGGTCCCGATGCGCTCCCCGTGACCATCTCCTATCGCGCCAGCTTCAACGACCCGGTCTCGCGACACCCGGCCGCGAGCGAGGACCCCGGTTACGGGGTGACCGGCGCCATCACCAGGGAAGGGACCTTTCTCGGGGGGGGCGCCTACTGGTACCCGGTCCCCGCCGCAGTGCCGGCGCGCCGCAGCATCAGTATCTCGGCCCCCGCCGGGACCGAGGCGATATCGGACGGCAAGATGGTCTCCAGGGGGAGCACCGGCGCCGTAACGCGCTCGCTCTGGGAGGAGGCGCGGCCGGTGGGCGTGCTCTCGCTTTGCGCGGGTCCCTACCGGATCGAGCAAAGACGCCTGGGCGGCATCGACCTCTACACCTATTTCTATCCGGAGAACGCCGCGCTGGCGTCCCGGTACCTTGATGCCGCCGCCAGATACCTGACCCTGTACCAGGAGCTTTTCGGTCCGTACCCCTTCGAGAAGTTCGCCATCGTGGAGAATTTCTTCCCCACCGGCTATGGCTTCCCTTCCTTCACCCTGCTCGGCGGGGCGGTGATCAGGCTTCCCTTCATCGTGGACACCAGTCTGCCCCACGAGATCGCTCACGCCTGGTGGGGCAACGGGATCGAGGTCGACCCGGGGGAGGGGAACTGGTCCGAGGGGCTCGCGAGCTACCTGGCGGATTACCTCTTGAAGGAGCGGCGCTCGCCGGTGGAGGCGGGCGATTATCGCCGGCAGCTCCTCATCGACTACGCGTCCCTGGTGACCCCGGGGGACGATTTCCCGCTTTCCGCCTTCCAAAGCCGCAGCGATCCCGCCTCGCGGGCCATCGGCTACGGCAAGGGTGCCATGGTGTTCCACATGATCCGCTCGCAGATTGGCGACGCCCCCTTCTTCGAGGCGCTGCGGCAGGTGTGCCGCGATCATATGTACCGCTCCGCCTCATGGAGCGACCTGCTCCGCGCCTTCTCGCGCAGCGCCGGGCGTGACCTCGCCCCGCTCATGCGGCAGTGGCTGACACGCCCCGGCGGTCCGCGCCTCTCCCTTGCCGGGGTGACCAGCCGCCGCGAAAGGGGGGGGTGGATCGTTTCCGGGAGCATCGTGCAGCAGGCGCCGTTCTTCAAGGTCGGGGTGCCGCTTCGCCTGGAGGGTGAGGGCGCCGGGGTAAAGGAAACGGTCACGGCGCTTGGGGAGCGGACCAGCTTCGTCATCCGGACTGCCGCGCTCCCGAGGCGGCTCCATCTGGATCCGGACGCGGAGGTGTTCCGCATCCTTTCCCCCGGGGAGATCCCTGCCACGGTCAACAGCATCAAGGGGTCGTCCGGGGTGGTCGGGGTCGTGACGGAAAACTGCCGGGCGGCGAGCGGGACCTTCAGGGCGCTTTTGGCGTCGCTGTCGCAGGGGGATGCGCCCGTGATAGACGAGGCCCGACTCGGCGATACCGACGCCGGACGGCACGACCTGCTTTTTTGCGGCGCGCCGCGCAAGAGGTCTCTGCTCCCCCGGCTGCCAGAGGGGGTTGAGCTTTCCGTGGACGGCTTTTCCGTGGACGGCGTCCGTATCGCGCAGCCCGACGGCCTGCTCTTCCTGGTGCTCCCCGGACCCGCGCCCTCCGGACGGGTCGCCGCCCTTTTCCAGCCGCTCTCAGAGGCCGCGGCCGCGCAATACGCACCGAAGATCACCCACTACGGCAAATACGGCTACCTGGTTTTTGCCGGCGGATCGAACCGGCGCAAAGGCGCAGCCGCCACCGCCGACGGGGGAGTCGTCGTCGATCTGGGCCAGGCGGCGCCATGATCATCCACCAGGGGGATTGAGCGCCCGCTCTCCCCCTTTCACTGCAACCGCACCCCAATCGCACCCGACCTGCCCTATCCGCTGCCGCATCGAGCAGGCGATAAATTCGGCTTGTCAAGGGGCGGGGTAAGAGGTCTGGAAATTGCATGGTTTAGGTCATACTAAATCTTGCATCTATCTGGAATGTGGACGGTGGCGAGGCGAGGGGGCTGCATGCTTGTTCAAGTAAATTGGACAAACAATCGTTATGATTACGTGAATGACTACATGCTTGACAGCCTGATCGAGGCTGGAGTGGTCG
>Ga0209317_1001919_pt1 | contig 16339 bp, 8 predicted proteins | sample RifGroB2_FD_183994 | JGI IMG/M metagenome (GOLD analysis project Ga0209317, IMG submission 183994) | Soil microbial communities from Rifle, Colorado, USA - Groundwater B2 (SPAdes) (version 2) | ecosystem: Environmental > Terrestrial > Soil > Unclassified | place: Rifle, Colorado | collected... | reverse complement strand
ACTGGTCCGCACGTACCAACAACGGCACCCGTCAAAACGGCAACTGCGACCGCTGCCACACCGCCGGCGGCTTCGTGAACTTCACCCAGCAGGATGCCGCCCTGGCAACCCGCCTGAAGCCGGTGACCGGCCAGCCGAACAACGTCCTCGTCTGCGTCAGCTGCCACAGCAACATCGAAACCGGCGCTCTGCGCATCGACGCAACCCCGGCCGGCAACCCGACCACCCTGGCAGGCGGCTACTTCGCCCTGTTCAGCTCCGCCGGCGCCACCGTACCCGCGGGCAAGAGCAAGATCGAGGTCGCCTTCCCCGGTTACAAGAACTCCTCTATCTGCATTCCGTGCCACGCCGGCCGGACCACTGACAAGGTGTTCATCGCAACCATCGACCAGTCGAAAGCAACCCTCAAGAACTACACCACCATTTCGACCGGCTTCTACCAGCACGCCTTCAACATGGGGCAGACCTTCATCGGCAAGGGTGCCTTCAGCTTCTCCGGCACCGATTACGTAGTGCTGAACGGCCACGACGCAGTGGCAAACGGCGCTACCGACACCCAGGGCCCCTGCGTTGGCTGCCACCACAGCTCCGGCGCCGAGACCAGCCACTCGCTGCACGTAACCGGTTACAGCTCCTGCCAGTCCTGCCACGCTGAGGGCTTCGGCGCAACCGATGTTGAAGAAGCAAAAGCCAAGTTCGACGCCGGCGTGAAAGTACTGACCGCCCTCATCAAAGAGAAGTTCGAGCCGCTGCGTGTCGACGCTTCCAAGCCCATTGAGACCGAGCGCGCCCTGGTACGCTTTGGCCGCTTCGGCAAGGCTGCCGGCGTTGCCGCTACCGACGCCACAGCCAAGAGCGCATACGGCGCATGGTACAACTGGCACATCCTGACCAACGCGGATCCGGGTGCATTCGTTCACAACCCGTCCTACGCTCGCCAGGTACTGTTCGACACCATCGACTACCTCGACGGCAACGGCGCATCCCTGAACGGCTCTGCCGAGGCCACCATCGCTGCTTCCTCCGCCCTCACCGAGCTCGAGAAGGAAGAAGCGGAAGCATACGCAACCCCCGCCTGCGCATCCTGCCATGCATCCCAGACCACCGCGGTCCAGGCCGGCAAGCACGCAGCTGAAGTTTCCACCCACTCCGGCACCTGCGGCCGTTGCCACACCACCGAGGGGTATGTCACCTTCGGCGCAACCGGCCAGAGCTTCGCAGGCACCTACACCGCTAGCTACAACGGGGGCCAGAACGTAAGCTGCGCCGCCTGCCACGATACCCATGGCACGGTCCGTTCCGTAAACTTTGCTCCGAAGTACGCTGAGAACGACGCGGCAGCTTCCAAAGAGTTCAAGCTCTGCACCTCCTGCCACAACCTCGTGAACGAGGCCGGCTCCGTCATGGCTTCCGGCTCGCTCGTAAGCGGCACCCAGACCGTGGCTAAGCAGCAGCACTACAAGGACTGGTACCGCAACATCGCCAGCACCCACTACGACCTCGCAACCACCGGCGTTGGCCTGGCCAGCACCGTGGTAGAGGGATACAACGTTCGCTTCAACAAAGAGTCGGCTTGCACCGATTGCCACGGTCACGAGCTGTACACCAACACCGGCAAGGCTCTTGAGCCTGCCAGCGCAACCGATGCAGCAAAAGGCGCCGGCACCATCCACACCGACTGGGCGCAGTCCGGCCATGCAGGCGGCCTGCTGAAAGCCAAGTTCGCCACCTTCACCACCGCCAACCCGACCCGCTCCAGGAACGTCACCAACGCAGCAGCAGTCATGGCTGCCGGCGTAACCGCAGAGTCCGGCCCGGCCTGGGAGCACTACGACTGGGATTCCGCCAGCCGTCAGGATTGCCAGAAGTGCCACACCTCCACCGGTGTGTCCAACTACCTCGACGCGGTAGCCGCCAAGAACCTTGCCGGCGACCAGGCTGCAGCTGTTGCCTACGACAAGACCAAGAACGACTTCGGTCACCTGGCACAGTGGACCACCGCAAAAGCCTCCAAGCAGAACGAGATGCTCTACTGCTGGGGCTGCCACAAGTCTGCTGAAACCGGCGAACTGCGCGTAACCGGCAACATGACCCTGGACTACAAGGCGACCGCCGCTGACACCAGCAACATCGTCATCGCTGCTCCCGGCAAGTCCGCCGCCTGCGTGTCCTGCCATGCCGGCCGTGGCAACGTCGCCTCCCTGATGACCACCGCAACCCTCGACCCGGCCGCAGTACTGTCCGGCACCAGCACCCCGAAGAATAGCGCTACTGCTACCTCCACCCACTACCTGAACGCAGCAGCGACCATCTTCCAGGCGCAGACCAAAGTAGGCTACGAGTACGCAGGCCGCAGCTACGCCAACCCGGTCTACTTCAAGCATGCCGCCGTCGGCTGCAACGACTGCCACATGGGTGCGAAATCGCACAAGTTCGAAGTCGCCGAGAAAGACAGTGCCGGCGCGATCACCGCGATCAAGTCCGCAGCATGCGCTTCCTGCCACACCGGCGCATACGAGATGACAGCTGCAAAACTCGAGGAAGAAGCAGAAGGCTACAAGCAGGCCCTGGCAGCGTTCAACGACGCACTCATCGCACAGGGTTACACCTGGGTCAGCAGCTACCCCTACTTCTCCTTCACCAGTGCGGATCCCGCAGTTGCCGCTCTGAAGTGGAGGACGCAGGGCGACCTGGGCGCCGGCCACAACTACAACTACCTGGCGCACGAGCCGGGCGCGTACGCTCATAACAGGTTCTACGCAAAGCGCCTGATCTACGACAGCATCGATTGGCTCGACAACGCCGCCTTGGACAACTCCGTAGGCATCGACGCAGTGAAGTACCCGCACGGCGCCGCCTGGCTGGGTGCAGCACGTCCGTAATCCGGAAGCACAGCATAAACTGCAATGCCATTGGCCCCCGTCGCAAGACGGGGGCCTTTTTTTATCGAAGCACCTGTAAACCCAGCGTGTCGCGTCGCAGTGATTTGGCTGATCCAAACTTGGGGCTCAAGACCCGTTACCCGGAGGGTGCCGAGTATCCACTCAGGGCTTCAACCGTGAAGCCCTTCCCGGCGTCCTCCGCGCATAATCTTCGGTTTTCGCGTAACTGCTCAGGTGTTCCCGAGGTATGAGAGCCAAAAAGGGGGGGCAAAAGCGAAACTCCCCGCCCCCGGACATGCAGGGCAGGGAGATGGTGGGGCGGGAAGGCGGATCTACTTTTTTTGCGACCTGTCGATGCCGCCGGAGAAGACGATGCTGTCGAAGCTGCGGTTGAGCGTGTTGCTCGTGAAACCCCTTATCTCGTCCCCCGCGAGAAACTTCAGCTCCTGCCCGACGGAAACGACGGTACCTTCCGGCACGGCGACCCAGCTCCTTGCCGCTTCGTTTTCCACAGACACGAAATCGAAGGTCGTGCTCCTGATTACCTCGACGACCCTGCCGGAGATGCTCCTCTTGATGCCGGCACGCTTGCCGACCGATCCATGCCCCGAGGGGATGGGATCCTTGCTCTCCTTGGCCGGTGTGGCGATGGTCAGCCCGTCGGTGAAGAATATGCTGTCGAAGGTGCGGTTCAGGCTCTTGGCCTGGTAGTTCCTCACCTCCATGCCCGGCTGCAGTTCGACCTGCTGTCCTACCTTCACCTCGGCGCTGGGAATGGCGTACCACCTCCTGCCGCTGCCGCTGTCAACGCTGACGTAGCTGTACCTGCCTGCCTGGAAAACCTCCGCGACGGTCCCCTTGCTCGGATCTGCCGATTGTGCCGCGGGCGCGGGCTCGACTACCGGTGCGGTCGCAGCCGGGGGGAGCGGCGGGACGGCAGTGCTGCCGGTCGTCCTGGTGTGGGTGCACCCTGCTGCCAGGGCCAGTGAAGCTGCGCAAAAAGCCAACGGTTTCAAATGATGCCACATGGTTACTTACTCCTTTTTCTGTGATTGCCTTGCAGGAAAAAACTACCGAGCCGTAATGCGGGAAGCCGCCTGCGCACGCTGCAGGTCCGTCCTGTACTCGGGGCGTGCGGGGTTCAGGTTGGCCGCGCTTTGAAAAAAGACCACCGCCTTCTCCATGTTGTTGGCGACAGCATGCGCGGCGCCGATCTTGTGGTAGATGTCCGCGTCCGTGGGGGTGAGTTCCAGCGCGATCTGGTATCGCTCCAGCGCCTGCCGCGTCATTCCCTTCAGCCGATAGGCATCCCCGAGGTTTATCTGCGCCTCCGCCAACTCCGGGTCCAGCCTCACTGCCTCGCTCAGGGCGGCGATGGCGTCATCATAGCGCCCCTGCCTCCCCAGCAAGCTGCCGATCAGGTTGTGGGGGTTCGCCTCCCGCGGATCGATGCGCGCCGCCAGGACAGCCTGTTGCAGTGCCTCGCCGGTGCGGTCGAGCTTGTCAAGCGCGAGCGCCAAGTTGTAGTGCGGCCTCGCTTTTCCAGGGGATTTCCGCACCGCGTCCGACCAGATGGCGAGCTCGCTTCCCCAGACCTGGTTCCTGGCGAAGGTTGTCCCCGCCAAGGCGACGACCGCCGCTCCCGCCACCAGGGCGGCCTTTTGCGCGGAAACCTTGCGCAGCAAGAGGGAGAGGGCCGTGGCCAGCGCGACGAACGCCCCCACAGACGGGAGGTAGACGCGGTGCTCGAAGATCACGTCGACGATCGGGATCAAGCTCGACTCGACCGAAATGGTGACGAAGAACCAGAGGATGCCGAAGGAGATGAGCCGCAGTTCGCGCGTCCCGCCGCAAACGGCGGCGGAATCGGCGCCGCGGGGCCCGGACCGGGTGAAAAGGAAAAGGGCAGTGCCAAGGAGCGCCAAAAGGAGCAACAGCGACAAGAAAACCGGGGGGCTCGACAGGGTGCGGTAGATCGGGAAGTCGTAATCGAGGTTCTGGTTCACCGGCAGGAAGATGAGCCTGATGTAGGTCGCTATCACCGGGAACTGGGTGAGCAGGTAGTCGATGCGGGAGATATCCGTGTCCACCCGGGTGATCGCCGTCACGTCGGAGATGAGCCGGCCGATGGGGCGGCCCGTGCCGAGGAGGCTCAAGGGGACCACCAGCACGGTGAGGGTGATCGGCAGGAGGAACAGGAGCTTCTTGACGGCGGTCATCCTGAAGAAGAAGAACTCGTAAAGCACGATGACGAAGGGGAGGGTGAACGCGATCTCCTTCGTCTTCATCGCGCACCCTGCCGCCAGGAGGGCGCAGAGGTAGAGCAAAACAGGCCTTGTGCCGAAGCTCCTGCCGCTGGTCTCCTGGAGCAGTCGGGCCTTGGCGTAGCAGGCCAGCGAGAGGATGAAGAACAACGTGGCCAGCGAGGCGAGCCGCTGGATGACGTAGGTCACCGCCTGGGTCTGGATCGGGTGGGCGACGAAGAAGAGCGCAGCGCAGAGCGGGATGAAGGTGAAAGCCAGGGCAGGCTTGGCGTCCGGCGCTGAGGCAGCGGATGCCAGGAAAGGCGTTTGCAGCGTTAGGCGGGCCAGTGCGTAGACCAGCCAGGCCGACAGGGTGTGGATCAGCAGGTTGACGACATGGTAGCCCGTGACGTCAAGGCCTCCCAGGTGGTGGTTGAGGGCCACCGTCAGGTAGCCCAGGAACCGGCGCGGGTTATAGGAGTAGCCATCGTCCCGGAGGAACCTCTCCAGGTCCTGGATCACCTTGTTGTTCAGGATGGAAGTTTCGTCGTCGAGGATGAAAGGGACATGGAAGGAATTGGAGTAGGCAAGGAAGCCGACCAGGGCGATAAGAAGGAGGTGGAGCGCCGGTCTGGACGAGAGGCATTTTGTGCGCATTGGGGGGCCTTTCAAATAGCAAAGAGTCCGGGTAATTTACCATAAACGACGATCGTATAACAGAAAAACCTAAAGAGAAAGCACGGTAAGAACGGCTACACCTCGTTTCGCTTCTCTTTCTGCTGCCTCTGTCTTCTCGCGCCACTGTATGACATGCATTCCGGGCATCGGTCAACTAAGCTGCTCTAACTATCAAAAGGGGTGAAGGAGTGCAGGTCCGGGTACGGAAATAGCATCGATGATGCGGAGTGCCGGCGTCCGAGTGTCGAATCCGACCAGACAGAGGCTCCGAGCAAAGTACAGGCTGACAGTGACGCCATTTCACTGTTTCGATACCGTTACCACTCGGCGCTTTGACTGAAAAAGCTCTTGACAGCAAGGTTGTTTTTACGTAGTTAAAAAAATTAATTTAAGATTTGCTGAGCAAGTGCGAGGCAGGTTTTAAGGGGAAGAGATGTCTAAAAGAAACGGATTGGCAATAGCGGCTGGTTTCAGCCTGCTGTTTTTTGCTCTCCCTGCTTTCGCGCGTGCGCCCCGGGTCATCGACGACAACGACCGGGTAACCCTGGGGGGGAACGTTCATTACAACGCACGCCCTGACCTGGAGGTGGGTGCTGCCGACCCTGCTCTTCCCATGGAGCGTATCATCATCTCCCTGCAGATCCCCGCTGCCAGGCAGGCGGAGCTGGACAGGCTCCTCTCCGAACAGCAGGATGTGAATTCCCCGAACTTCCGACGCTGGCTGACCCCGGAGGAGTTCGCCGACCGCTTCGGGCCCGACCAGGAGGATCTGGCGGCCTTGAAGGGATGGCTCACCTCCCGCGGCTTCACCATCGACGAAATACCCAAGGGGCGCACCTCGATCAACTTCTCCGGGACGGTCGCCACCGTCGAGCGTGCCTTTCGCACCAGCATCCGGAAGTACCTGGTGGACGGCAAGGTGCGCCACGCGAACGCGCGGGATCCCGAGATTCCGCGGGGGCTGGCAGAGCTGGTCGGCGGCATCGTATCGCTGCACGACTTTCCGCGCGCCCCCATGAACAGCGGCATCAAGGCCGTGCCGCAGGGGGAATCGCAGCCAAACTACACGGTGAGCCCCACCGCCCATTACCTGGCTCCCGCGGACTTCGCCACCATATACAACGTAAAGCCGCTGTACAGCGCCGGCTTCGACGGCACCGGGCAGAGCATCGCCATCGTCGGGCGCACCAACCCCGGCAGCAGCGACTGGAGCGATTTCCGGGCCCAGATGGGGCTACCCGCCAAAGCGGTGGAGATGATAATCAACGGGCCGGACCCTGGCGACCAGGGGGCAGGGGAGAACAACGAGGCCGACCTGGACGTGGAATGGGCCGGGGCGGTGGCGAAGAACGCCACCATCAAGTTCGTCACCTCGAAATCCACCTACACGACGGACGGCGTGGATCTCTCGGCCCAGTACATCGTCAACAACGACCTCGCAGCGGTGATGAGCACCAGCTTCGGCCTTTGCGAGGCGCTCCTTGGGACGGCGCAGAACAACTTTTACAACAACCTCTGGAAGCAGGCCGCCGCGCAAGGGATCACCTCCTTCGTCTCCTCGGGCGATTCCGGCGCCGCCGGCTGCAACCTGGCCGGCGCAACGACGGGGACCGGGCTCGGCGTGAACGGCCTTGCCTCCACCCCCTACAACGTGGCCGTGGGTGGAACCCAGTTCAACGACGGCTCCGGGGGGTACTGGAAGACCCAGAACGGGAGCGATTACGGCTCCGCCCTGGGTTACATTCCGGAGATCGCCTGGAACGAGAGCGGCTCCTACTCCGGCGGCTCCGGCCTTTGGGCGACCGGCAGCGGCGTCTCCAACCTCTACGCGAAGCCCTCCTGGCAAGCCGCACCCGGGGTCCCGGGAGACGGCAAGCGCGGCATCCCCGACGTCTCCCTCACCGCGGCGGGGCACGTCGGGTACCTGGTGCGCACCCAGGGAGGTCTTTACTCCATGAGCGGCACCTCCGCCTCCTCACCCGCGTTTGCAGGGCTCATGGCGCTCATCGTGCAGAAGACCGGCCAGCGGCAGGGGAACGCCAACGTCAGGTTCTACCAGCTGGGCAACGCGCAGTACGGGGGAAGCGGCCCTGCCGTCTTCCATGACACGACCGCCGGCAGCAGCAGCGTACCGGGAGTCACCGGCTACTCCTGCGGCACCGGTTACGACCTGGTCACGGGCCTTGGTTCCGTAGACGCCTACGCGCTGGCGGGCGCCTGGGAAATCCCCCTCGCGCCGCTTGCCATCGACAGTCTCAACCCGCTTGCCAACGGCACAGTGGCAGTGGCGTACTCCGCCGCCGTGGGCGTGTCGGGCGGGGTCCCCCCCTACGCCTGGTCCGTCACCGGCGGGAGCCTGGGAGCCGGCCTTGCCCTGGCCCCCTCGACCGGCGCGGTGAGCGGCACCCCGGCCGGCAGCGGCGTGTTCTCCTTCACCGTACAGGTGAGCGATTCGGTGGGAGCTAGCGTCGCCAAGACCTTCTCCCATGCCGTCAGCGCCGCCGTCTGCGGCAATCCGCCGGTGCGCATCGCCGGCGCCGCACCCCTTTTCTACCCCGATTTCCCAGCTGCGTACCTCGTCGCAGCCGAAAGCGCAGCCATACAACTGCAGGCCCTCGATTTCGCCGCCGACTTTTTGCTGGACCGGGACGTAAGGGTGTCGCTCACCGGAGGGAGCGATTGCGGCTTCACCCGGAACGATTCGGCAACCGGGCTGCTGGGCCGGCTCAAAGTGAAAAACGGCACCGCCAAGATCGACAAGCTGCGTCTCAAATGAAATGGAAGGACTTGAAATTTAATTGAAAAGGAGTCAGTCATGAAGACCCGATTGAAGAGCAGGAGAGCAGGAGAGCGCACCCTTTGCAAGAAGGCGCTGGCAGTGGCACTTTGCGCCATCCCTTTGAGCCTGCTCCCGGTTGTGGCCGGTGCCGTAGAGACCGATCGGATCACAGTAGAGGACCCCGCGAGCGGGGAAATCAAGTTCAAGGTCACCTCCGACGGCAACGTCACAGCCGCCAGGTACGCAGGCGACGGCTCCGGGCTTGCAAACGTTCCGCACTTCAAGGGGACCTGGAATGCCGGGGGGAGCTATGCCAAGGACGACTGTGTATTTTACGGAGGCAGCACCTGGATCGCCCTGCAGGGAAGCAGCAGCGCGCAGCCGGACCTGAACCCGGTCTCCTGGGCCGTGATGGCGCAGCAGGGCGCGGCCGGGGCCGCGGGGGCGGCGGGGGCAGTCGGGCCCCAAGGGCCTGAAGGACCCGCCGGATCGCCCGATACGCAGGCGCAGATCCTGACAAAGATCGCTACCCAGGCAGACGGTGCCGTGCTGGCCGTGCAGCAGGGCTCGACCGAGCCGCAGACGGCCGTGAAGCTGAGCGTAAACGACAGGAACGGGGACCAGAAACTGGTCGTAAACGGCAGGGGGCATGTGGGCATCGGAGTCGCCGCTCCTCAGGCGATCCAGCACCTGTATGCCGACTACAGCTCAGACTTCTTCTATGGAGAGATGCCGTTCAACGACGGGTGGCCGACCTATAAGCTTCTTCGCGCAAGGATGGAAAACGGCACCAGGAAGTCCCTTTGGGACGGGGATATCATAGGGCGCTTCGTTATGTGGGGTCATGACGGGAGCAACTACAATAGGTCCGGCTCCTTCGAGGTTTCCGCCGATGGCGCGCCGACCCTCGGCAGCAGTCCTGGCCGACTGACCTTCTCTACTGTCCCTGCCGGTTCCGGGGCTCTTACGGAGCGGCTGAGAATAACCTCGAGCGGCAACATCGGCATCGGGACCACCTCCCCCGGCCAGAAACTCGAAATCAACGGTGGCGTCAGGATCAACACCACGGCGGACAAGCCGACCTGCAGCAGCAGTGTCCGCGGCACCTTCTGGTTAACCCAGAACGGAAGCGGTGCGACAGACATGCTGGAGGTCTGCATCAAGAACGCTTCCGACGCTTTCGCTTGGAAGCCGGTCTGGTAAGTTAAGTAGTAGTTAAATTGACAGTGAAAGGGTGCCCAGAATCACCCTTTTTTTTCATGTTTGCGTCCGGAGGTAATACATTTTGACGCAGAAACGTCGAAGTCTGCGCGAAGATTGCGAGGTGGCATGGGTATAATGATACTTTCAGCGCTCAATTCACTTTACGACGATCTTCAACTCATTTGATTTAGAGCCAGTTTTGGTGTCAACGAGGAACACTGGATATTCGCCGGGTGTCGTATATGCACTTCTGGGGACGAAGCACGTAATGGCTTTTCCTTCCTTCTTAGGATTGCTTTTCATCTGGGCATTATTCAAAACAATCACAGTAGAGGGTGTTACATTTTCTGCTTTTGCCCATAGCGCACTTTCGCCGTTCGGTTGGACGTTAAAGTCTTTGCCGGCGTTCACCGACATAGGCCCGATCTCGAACAGGGCCAACTGCTGCCTAGGCTGAGCGGGTGCCGACGTTGCCGTGGACGTCTGTTTCGGTGCCTCCTGCGCCTCTTTTTTGTCGCACCCGGCAAATGCAACTGCAACTAGCATCATTGATATCGTCGCTACGTGTTTTCTCACTTTAAACCTCCATGCGTGATTTTGGTGAAAGCGTCTGCTTCACCCATTGTCAAATACAGCACATCTCTCATTCGTTATTTACTTTTAACTTGTCTCGTAACTTCAAAATCTCAAGGTCTCTTTCAGCGACGGCGGCATCAAGACTCTTTCCCCAGTTGCCGAGTTCTTCAACTTCGTTCTGTAAGTCGATGATCCTTTTGTCGCGTTTCTCGATCTCGACATCAAGGTGCTGCCCCCATTGCGACAGTTTGTTTATTTCTTCTAGTCTAAACTGCTTCGCGAATTTTTTAAATTTTTGCTGTAGTATAAGGTAGCCTTCTTTAGTGCCACTCTTTTGAGGCTGGCTCTGCAGCAAATCCTGATAGAATTGTGAAGCCTTCATGATGTATGGGCGTCCTTGCACATCTTCTTCGGTAGAGGTTGTCTTGTTGAAACCGGAGGTGTTGATCTTTTTGTTCAAGGGCAGCAGGCATGACTCGTCGAACGGCTCATCGATAAACTCTAGACAGTGGGTCAAAACTTCCTTCGGCCTGTCAACAAGATCGGAATAAAGGATTCTTGTCACCTTGTCCGAACCGAACGCTGTCTCTGCTTCGACCGATGCTCTGACTAATCGCATCCATGTTAGGTAAGATTCCTCCTCCCCGTAATCCCTTCCGCCAGCCTTGGAAAAGTTTTGCAGGCTTTTGGCCACGTCGCGTGGATTCCTGAGGATATGGATAAACTTGGCATCAGGATAGAGGCGGTTGAGCCCATAAACGAAATGAGAATTTTCGGGGGTACCGTCTATCCATCGTTCCTTGCGGTGAGACATGTTGCGGGTGAGGCTGTAAAGCTCTGACACGAGATGAGGGGCTCGCCGTGCCCTTTGTTTTGCTGCCTCAATGTATTTATCGTTGTTCTCGGCTATGAAATTGCCGACAGTTCGCCCGAAATGTTGGTATAACTCGCCTTCCGTAACCCCAATGGAACTGATATTTGAGTAGTCCGCGTTCACCGTTCCTAGCAAGAAGAGGTTGTCGAGGTAGACGCTGAGATAGGCTATCCAATTGGTCTCCTCAAGCGCAAGAATCTTGGGGTGTTGTCCGAGGCACCACGTCAGGACGCTGGTGCCAGACCGGTAGGATCCGATCACGAAAATGGGAGTTCCATGGTTCTGGCATTTCTTCACTTATTTCCGCCTTTGATTGTCACTTCTACGCGTAAAAAGCGTCAAGAGGGTCTCTCGGACCTTAGTGGTAAAAACAGCTTGGGTGAAATTCAGCTCTGCATGCTCCTGTCCGCGCAGTCTTGTTTCATTCCATAGATGTGGATTCGTATACAGTCTCAGCACTGACTCCGCGTATCCGACATGGTTGTCCTCGATAAAAACATCCCTGGTATGGGTGAGGCCGATTCCTTCTGCACCGATCGAGGTGGTGACGACTGGGAGGCCGAAACTGAGAGCTTCTAGGATTTTCCCTTTTATTCCAGCGCCATATCGCAGCGGTGCTATGTAGACCCGGGCCTGCTCGAAGTAGGGACGAAGGTCCTCCACGAATCCGGTGAAAATGACATTGCTGTTATCGTAATACTTCAGTTTATTTTTAGGAACTTGCCCCACGATGTACAGCTTGATGTCAGGCTGCTTCGCAGTGATAAGAGGGAATACATATTCTAGGAAATATGCCAGCGCGTCGACGTTTGGCGGGTGGGTACTTCCCACGAATAGGAGGCCCGACCGTTCCAAAAAATGCGTGGTGCAGGTGGTGATACTGTTGATGGGAAGAGGAATCACCGCCACCGTTGCGTCCTGCAGTTCCTGGCGGATGATGTCGCTCTCTATCGGGCTGTGGATACTGATAATGTCGCAATTTTTGAAGAGATAGAATTCTCGCTCCTTAATTCTGAGCAGTTCATCCTCTCCCCCTCCCTCAATGGATAACCTCCTCTCTTCGCGGAGGAATTCCAGATCGGGATCGTGGTAGATCACCTTTTTGATCTTCGACCTGACAGCGTCAATAAAGTTGATAGCAATATGGTTCCTGGTCAGTATTGCGGCATCGAAGAAGCCATGATGCCTTTCCAGATATTGGTTGAAGTCGTGCCGCCCGTAGATGACCTCTATCCCCATTTGTTGTACTGACATGGTATACGGCTCGCTGCGGTGCAGATTGTCCGGCCAGAAGACCACCCGGTAACCAAGATGCGCCAGAGCTTTCAGTAAGCTGAACATGAAGAAGGAGCCAGCGTCCTTGTCGTAAGTGGGCACGTAGTGGTCTATGACGAGGATACGCTTTCCACAGTTTCTGTCTCTGGCGATAAAGAGGTTATTGACGCTGTGCTCGCACTGCAATTTCAATTGATCAGGCCATTTCTCGATAAATTTAGTTGTATTGATTTCCTGGTACTTCTTCATCCCAGAGGAGGTGCTAGTACCAGCGGAAACACCCTCATAATGAACAATTACCGATTGAGGTTGGTACAATACCCTATAGCCAAGACTCCTGACGGAGAAGCACAAGTCGGTATCTTCCCAGTATGCGGGAGCGTAGCGTTTGTCGAATCCTCCAACTTGCCGAAAGAGGGCCTTTCGTACCATGAGAGACGCACCTGAGCAATAATCAACTTCGCGCAGGTAGTTGTACTCAGGTTTGGAGGGATCGTCGAACTTACCATAGTTCCATCCACTGGCGTCCTTCCATACGATGCCACCCGCCTCCTGCAGGGTGCCGTCTGGGTACAGCAGTTTCGATCCTACAGCTCCGCAGGTCTCGTCATTATCGAGGGTGGTCACCAGAGAGGAGAGCCAACCCGGGGTGACCGTAGTGTCATTGTTGAGAAAAAGTATGTATTTGCCTCGGGCCACTTCTGCGCCGGCATTGCAGGAGCCTACAAAACCCCTGTTCTCCTCGGCCCGGAGATAGACCAGGTTCTGCATGGCCTGCAGCGTCTCTTTCGTGGCATCGGAGGAGTTGTCATCCACGACTATGACCTCGTAAGCTATGTCGGGAGTTTGTTCCAGGATTGAGGCGAGGCAGTTCTGCGTATAGAGGATCTTGTTGTAGACGGGGATCACGACGGAGACTTCTGGTTCCGCAAAAACAGGGAATGAAATGGGGCCGATGTCCGTCCGCAACTGCGCCTTCACCTTTTTCCGTTTCTGCGTGATCAGCCTGTTCCAGCAGATGCTGGCAAAGGAGGCCGCACCTTCATTGCGGAGAACCTTAAGGCCGTCGTTGACAGTCCTTAGGGCCCCGCTCCTGTTGGAGTTTAGATATGCAGTCCATCTCCAGCGCATATGACGGTAGATCTTTTTGTGACTGTAGGTAAAGCAATCTATGTTCTCGTTGAATATTATCAGCTTGCCCTTTCTTGCCAGTACAGCGAGAATCTTGTGCTTAATAAAACCTGGCTCGCGAGTGTACATTACTACGACAGTGTCATATTTTGTCCGCCAGAGACTGAAAAGACATAAAATCGCCTTAAGGATCCCCGGCTTTAGTGATACATGATGACACATATCAATAACCGAAGGTTCAGGGAAGGCAGCGTGTACATCATCGGTAAGGAAGTCTATGGTAGTATTCGATGGGAAGATCTTCTCTTTAAGGACGGTCAAAGACTTGGCAGCCAGATCATTATTGCCGCTTCGTATAAAGAGTATATTTTTCATAAAGGGGGGGCCTCGACACTAATTTTGCCGTTTTTTTGTAAAAGCAGAGTAAATAACTCTCAGAGGAAAAGTGATTTTCCAGCTCATTGATTTTAGTATGCTATTAATTAGCAGTTCCTTTGTCAGGAGTTCAAGTTTTAATTGCTCCCTTTCCGCTTCATATCGCTCTTGGAGTTTTTGCAATTCCTGATCTTTCCGAAGCAGTTGCTCCTGCAATGTCTTCTTCAAAACCTTCTTACTCTCAAATTTTTTCGATATTTCAGCCAATTCTTCTCTACGCAGTTTAAGCTCTTCATCTAACCTGTTTTTCAGTGTCAGCGCCCACCCCTTTTGTTCGGTCACTTCTTTCTGAAGGGACTGAATCGTCAAGTCTCTTTGCACTAAGTCTTCCTTAAGCCCGAGTGCCCACACCGTCCGATCATCAATCTCCTGCTGAAGTGACTGAACCGTTAAATCTCTCTGCTCCAACTCATTCTTGAGATTTAGTGCCCACGCTGTCCGCTCGTCAACTGTGACTTGCAGTGACCTAACTGTGTCATCACGCGCAGTAACTGCTTCGTCGAGTTTGAGCGCCCATGCGTTACGCTCTTGGAGCTCATTCAGCAATAATCTTGTTGCTGATGTATCGGCAATAGCCGCTAGGGCAGAGTGGAAAAGGCGTAATGTATTAAGTTGCACAGTCCCGCTTTCACCTAGGGATGCAAGTTGATACAAATATCCTGCTGCAGACCGTAAAAAACAACGGTCAACGAACGGGGGGAGATGGCTGCTTTTTAAGGAGAGGATCAGTTGCTGAAGCCGGCGGTAGGGATTGCTGCCTGTCACGACATCCAGTATGGCATCGGAAGCCCCCTGATTGCTGTAACGGTGCAAGAAATAGCTTTTTCTTAACCGGGAAGCCGCGACTTTGTGATAAATGATTGCCTTCTCCGCAAAGGCAATGCGTTGGTTGCTCTGCTCAATCCTTTTGCACAGGAAGATTTCTTCATTTGAGAGCAGCTTGTTTCCTACTCGTCCGAGATCTGTGGGGAACATGCCGATGCTGGCAAAGACACTTTTCCTGAAGGCTATATTGGCTCCCCAAGGATAATCCGGGCCTTTGAACTCACCCCCCATTCTGGCAGTAGGAAAATCGCTGATAGCAATGGCAGGTAACAAGGCATCCGCGAGCCATTCCGGTCTTGGGTGAGGCCACAAAGGTTTCAGCGGGCCTCCGGCACAGGAAACTTCAGGGGGGTCAAAGGCTTCCAGTAGATTTGGAAGCCACTCTCTGTCGGCCTCTATGTCGTCATCAGTAAATGCAACTATCTTGCCTGAAGATGCTTCAATCCCAGCATTCCTCGCATAGGAGAGGCCTTGCTTCTCTTCAAAGATATAGCTGATTTTCACCTGCGAGGACGATGAAATAGCCATTACTTTATCTTGGGTGTTGTCTGATGAATTGTTGTCGACAACAATGACCTCAAAGACATCGGCAGGAAGATCCTGATTCACCACAGATCTCAAACTTGCTTCAAGCAATTCGGACCGGTTATATGTGCAAATGATTATAGAAGCCAGCATCTAGTTACCTGCCAAACGCATGGGAGAGTTTTATTTAGTGCCTCTTGCCGTTTTTTAACCGGTGAACATCACAGCATCGGTGTCGCTGGCTGCCGTCGTGTCCTGTTCGGCTTAGTCAATTGTGGTCCCGATTCTCTTGAGTTCGTTTCCGATGTCCTGCAACCTTCTTCTCCTGTCAAAGAGGTAATCCATGTCGGTGTTGAAGAAGCTGCTGTAAGTACGATACTCCTCAACGAGCTGACTTACCCTATTGTGAAAGGCTGCTTCTCTCTCCGGCTTCCTGGTCTGGTCCAGAATAAGCTGATACAACTCCCTGACCGGCGCCGGGATGCTGTCGAGATCGGCGGAGCTTGACCTGTTATGTCGTAATCCTGGCTGGACGAAGGAATTCAGCTCCCTCTTCAGTTCCTCGCCGTCGGCCGGCCACTCGAGATGGAGAGTCTCCGCGATCCTGCGCAACTCCGGCTCCCAGCTCTCCACGAACCGGTCGTAGTTCACGAAGACGGTAGGAACGTCCGCGCAGGCTTCCAGCGCAAATAGGTTGTGGTTCATCCAAAAGCCGAGTGCCTTGCCGAACGGCATGTCATTGCGCTTCTTTAGGGATTTGGCAACGTCCAACGGGTTTCGGACGGGGAATACGCAGCACAGGTCCGTGGAGAGTTCCGACAGTAACTGCTTCCACAGGTCAAAGGTCAGGCAGGTTCGTGGATCCTTCCATGCCCACAGGCTGGTGTGACTGAAGTTATCCCGTATCAGTACC
>Ga0209317_1001918_pt1 | contig 16340 bp, 18 predicted proteins | sample RifGroB2_FD_183994 | JGI IMG/M metagenome (GOLD analysis project Ga0209317, IMG submission 183994) | Soil microbial communities from Rifle, Colorado, USA - Groundwater B2 (SPAdes) (version 2) | ecosystem: Environmental > Terrestrial > Soil > Unclassified | place: Rifle, Colorado | collected... | reverse complement strand
ACTATTAGGGACAGCGGCCCCACGTTTCACAGCACAAACAGCCATTTTCGTAACTGGAAAATCGGAAAAATTTTCAGCGAAGGGAGCCGCACAGGTGAACGCCAGGGCAAAGGCAGATTTCAGTGGAGAGAACGACGCAGGTTTGAGGGAGGCGGCCAATACCTATAAAAGCGGGGTTTACTGGGATGGGACCCAGGGAAGGGGTGGGGGGGGGAGGTCGGAACCATCGGCCGGGAGGGGCTGCACCTGGTGCAGATGCTCCGACAGTTGGGGAGGGTCTGCACCTGGTGCAGATGCTCGAACCGCCGGGGGGCTGGGCCCGGGGCCTAGTGATCGTAACCGAGACACCTACCGTCAACCGTTATGGTCGGCGGTCGAGTGACGGAGTAGATTCCACAGTGACCGTTGACAAGATGCCGGCAGGATCGGGCGAAGCAATCTGAGAAAGGTTGTGTGCCAATGGTGCGCATCGGCTTTAGTTTCCATTCGGGCGGTCTCCATGTTACAGCCTGGCCAGCAGGTTCTTTCCTGCGTCGGGATCCAAGATCCGGACTTGCGCCGGTTACGCCTTCAACAGTTTGTAGATTGATTCCCGGCTGATCTTCATGTCCCGGGCAATGTGGGCTTTCTTATCGCCGTCCGCTACCCTCGCCTTGATCGCCGACACTTGGTCTGCGGTAATCGTCTTCGGTCTGCCGCCCCTGCCGGCGTACTCACCCGCCGCCTTCGCAATCGATATGCCTTCCATCTGCCGGGACTTGATAAGCGACCGCTCGAATTCTGCAAAGCTCCCCATCATATTAAGCATCAACTCGCTGTAGGGGTCTGCCTTACCGCTGAAGGTTAGATTTTCTTTGATGAACCGGACCTGCACGCCCTTGGCAATGAGGCTGGTAACGATGTCTTTCAGGTCCTTCAGGTTACGCGCCAGGCGGTCCATGCTGTGCACCACTATCGTATCGCCCTTGTAAGCGGTTTTGATCATCGCCAGGAGTTCAGGCCGGGTCGCATCCTTGCCACTGGCCTTGTCCTCAAACTCCACATCAAGGTGAACACCGTCGAGTTGCCGTGTTGTGTTTTGTTCCAATGTCGATACCCTCTTGTACCCGATGATCCGCGCCATGGTTGCCCCCTGTTCGTCAAAGTGTGTATAAACAGTCTAAGACATGACAAAGGGAATGTCAACTAATTACTTTATGAACCATTATTACACACAAAAAGTGTGCATAAAAAGTGTGTCCCAACGGTATACCGTTTCTTGACGTTCCATAGCGTCTCACTGTGTTCTGTATGTACATGGCGAGGCCGGTGGAAGATCGGAAGCGCCAGGCCTGTGACACCGTGTCAGTGCTCTGCCCCCGGTCATGTCATTACAGCCGTTTTCCTGAATTGCTCTCAAAGGAGGTCCTGCACCTGGTGCAGATGCTCCGTTTTATTGAACACGGCGTGGCCCCTCACCGCTTGTATTGAATCGCCGTCAACCAATCACTTGCCACCCGTGAGCCGCTGCAACCGCTCTTCGTGCGTCTCAACTGTGACAGCAACATCGGTTTGGAGCCGTTCGCCGTACTTCTTGGGGTTGAGCTTTGAGCACTGCCACTTGCGGGCATCGATCATGAGCCGAGACCTTTCCACCATGTCAGCCGTGACGATCTCGACTTTGCCATTCTTATTGATCGTCTTGACGCCAGGCAGGATGGTATCTGCAATTTCCACTACCTCTTCTGCCAAATAATCAGCTCTTAAGATCATGGCCCTGGAGTAAGCCTCCTGAAGGTCAGAGTCTTCAGCAATCCGCTTAAAAAAGGTCTTCTTTGAAGGCATAGAGGGCTCAGAGCATATCCGGTTGATAGATCCTCCCTCGATTATCCTGTTAAAAACGTCAGCAAAGACTTCCGGGCCGTATTGGCCGCCGGTTCCTTCTCCAGTTTCCGTCTGTTTAGTCAGGCTGGTTCCAATAGCAGATAGCTCCGTTTTTGCCAATCCCTCGCGGGCGGGCGCGTTAGCGGTCACCTTGGCCTCATCCACTATTATCGCCCCTTCCCCGTGTATCCCTGCTTCGTCTTTCCTTTTCATGTCTGGTTTCCCCTTGTTCCTTTATTTTCGTTGCCGCGTTTTCAACTCAAACCCAAAACAAAATCAACCCCTAAGGCACCATCACCCGCTAAAGCTTTATCCTCTTCCCCTCTTACACTCCAAGCATAGACTGGTGAGCGGTTGACCTGCCTTCGCCCCCTGCGCGGAGGCGACGGCTCCCCGCTCAGCCCCGGCTCAGAGAATGGTTAAGCATTGCGCCTAACCGTTTGAACTTCCACCCGTATTCACTGTAATCGAGGCTGCGGCAGTAGCCATTGCAGCCGTGGCCGTAGCAGCAGCCGTTGACGCGGCGATCTGATTCTTTACGTTCGCATCTCTGTCGGAGATATTCACTTTGGCTGTCTCCAGGAAATTCCCAACCCGTGCCTTGAAGTCTTCGAGCTTGATTTTCATATCCTCGCCCTTGATGAGCGCATTGGTCTTTGCCACCTCGACATCGAATCCGGCATCTTTCAGTTGGATCTCTTTCAATGCCCGCTGCTTCTCGATCTCGCCGTTGAACTGCGACATGTACTCTTTCACCCTGGCGTCAGCCTTGGACACCTCGGCTTCGACCTTTATTTTATACTCGTCCAGTCCGCCACCGAGCTGCGCCTGGTATTCCTTGACGGCGACCTCTGCCTTGGATACCTCCACGGCGATGTCCGCCCGGTACTCTTCCAGTGCCACGTTTGTCGACGTCGAGTATTCCTTGATCCCGATTTCCGCCTTGGCAACCTCTGCGGCAACCTTGGCGCGGTACTCGTCAAGATCGCTGTCGAGTCGTGCCAGGAACTCCTTGATCCGGAGCTCTACCTGTGCGGTCTCCGCGGCGGTCAGGGCGCGGTAATTGTCGATGGCGACACCCGTTACCGCCACATGCTCCTTGACCCCGACGTCCGCTATGGACATCGTTTTATCTATCGTCACCTTGTACTCGTCAAGCGCAGTCCCCACCAGCGTCTGGTGTTCTTTCAGCTGCAGTTCAGCCTTGGCAGTCTCGGCGACGGACTGTGCGCGGTACTTGTCCAGATCCAGGCCGGCCACCGACGAATGCTCCTTAATGCGGGCTTCCGCCTTGGCAACCTCCGCAGCTACATTCGCGCGGTACTCGTCCAGGTCGCCATTGAACTGCGACACGTATTCCTTGATCCGGATCTCCGCGTGCGCCGTCTCCGCTGCGACCTTGGCCTGGTACTCATTTATGTCGCTGGATACGACCGCCAGAAACTCTTTGACCCGGGCCTCGGCGCGGGACACTTCCGTGGTCGTGAGGGCTCTGTACTCGTCCAGTTCGCTGGTGACTGTTGCCAGATATTCCTTGATGCGGGTGTCCGACTTCAATGTCTCGGCGGAAATGTCGGTGCGGTAGTCGTCAAGGAGGATTCCTGATGTTGTCGCGTATTCCTTGATGGCGATTTCCGCCTGCGAGATCTCAGCCGAGATATCCGTTTTGTACTGCTCCAGCAACGCGCTCACCGTGTCGCTGTAGGATCTCAGCATGGTATCCATGTACCTGGCGTTGAACTCGATATCCGCACCGTGGGCGGCAACGCTCTGCTGGATGGAGAATTGGTAATTGGATTTGGCCCAATCGAAAATACCGGCTATCAGCACCCTGGAAGTCTCGGACAGGTCGAACTGGTATTTTTGTTGCGCGTCCAGCCGTAGCGCCGTGGTCATCGAATTCGGATAGGTGAATCCTGCGGCGCCAGTGGAAGCGTTGGCGGCGGAATTGAGGTCGCGCAGCACCTGAGTTTTCCGTTCAAAGTCCTTGGCAAAAAGGGCGGACTGCATACGGTCCGTCTCACTGGACAGTTTCACAACCAGCGCGTCGATGTCGTCGGATCCTGTGATCGTGTCCGTGACCAGTGCCAGCTTGCTCTTCAGATTGGTCCAAAATACCTCGGACCACATAGGCGTTGTGCCTGCCGCTATGGACGGCGCGGCGGGGAGCGCGGGCGAGGACAGTGCCGTGAAGTCGGCGGGAACATAGGCCGGGAGTACCGGTGCCAACAGTGCCGCGAATGTGGATGTCGTAAGCGTCGGCAAGGACGGGCCGGCAGCGGTGAATGCCCCTGGCACGTAATCGGGCAGTATCGGTGCCACGGCTGGCAGCGTTGCCGGAACGTAACCTGGCAGGATCGGTGCCGCCAATGCCGTGAAGTCCGCCGGAACGTAGGCCGAGATCGCCGGTGCAACCGCGGCAAAAGCGGCCACCACGTAAGGGGGGAGCGTCGGTTCCGCCAAGTTCAGTGCCGTGAAATCGGCGGGCGTGTAGGTCGGCAGCGACGGAACCGCCACGTCGAACACCGCAGGGGTATATTCCGGCAGCACAGGAGCCGTGAGCGCGGCAAAGCTCACCGGGACATACGCCGGTATTGACGGAGATGTAATCCCTGCAAAGTCGGCAGGGTCAAGGGTGGGTGCAACGGGCGCGGTTGCCGCGAAGGTCGCAGGCGTCAGCGCCGGGAGCGTCATCGTGGTTAGCAGCGGCTTGTCTCCGGTCGCAGCCGTCAGCGTAGACAGCGAGAGGTTCGCCACCTCCGACAGTGTGTTGATGGTCCAAGAGGTCGCCTGCGCGGTGAGGCGGGCAATAGCTGCGTCCGCTTGAGATTGGGTATGCGTGATAAACCCATTAGTTACAGCCAGCTGTGCGGGATCTAAAGACATTGGGGTCACTCCAATACGGTTTTTTTGTCGCTAAGGTGCCAGACCGACGCCGAGAGGGAGTAAACACAGATCCCGCCCAGCGAAGACCACTTCGGTAGCCTGCAGCGCAGCCACAAGGTACTGTTTGGCTGCTTCATTGTCGCCCGCATCGAGCGCACCAAGGGCGTTGAGGATCGGCCCGCCGATAACCGATTGTTCAGCGAGCCGCCTGACCTCGTCCAGAGGTTTACCCGATGCGGTGGCGACTTCCTCCAAGGTATAGGCTTTCATTTCTCCGATCGGTGAACCTGCATTTTCTTTATTTTCCATTTGAGCATCCTTTTGGCACCATGGCCGGTTACACGGCTATTACTGCCGCTGGTTGTTTGGCCTTCAATTCCGGAATCTAAAATTATCGTCAAGGGTCAATCTGACACCGGACGCGGCGTCAATCTGACACCGAGAGGCTTTATTTTCCCCTCATTTTGGCACCTTCCGGCGTCAATCTGACACCGAGAAAGGACGGTTTCTGTAAATTCTCCGGCGTCAGATTGGCCCTCTATCTATATCTAGCCATCCTTACCGTTTTTTGCCGGCAGCTTTGGCCTTTGAGAAGGTTCGGCTGGCACCCATTCCGTTTGAACAAAATCACCGGTGCCGTATCTCCTCCACCGTTCAGACTTCCGATAGATTGAGGTGGTCCAGCGGTTGCCCTCCCACTCGCCGCCCTTTGTAACCGCATCAATCAGCCCCAGAGAGTGAAGCTCTTGAATCCCCCTGCTGAATGATTTACGAGCTATCCCATGTAGCTTTCCAGCTTCTGTATATGAAAACTCACACTCAGGGCGTCCAGTGGTGGCTTCAGCGTGTCCAAACTTCACAAGGAATACAGGGAGCGCCTTAGCTGCTGCAATGGTCTTGATGGCCCGATATGAAAGGCTCTCGATCATAACGCGGGATATTTGTCCATACCCTTTACCCTGCTCATTGGCGCTCGCCCCTCCACGCCCAGGTGGGGACTTGCTTTTACGTGACATGAGTCGCCCCCATCTATGTCGATATTTGTCGCTGAGGGGGAAGTGCTGAGGTAAAAGCGAACACTTTACGCTGCACCGCCTGGTATATGACCTTGTGGTGCATCCCGGCCTCCATCCCGGCCTCCAACGTCTGCCTTATAATCTGCTCAGCCACAGTCAAGAATGAAAGCTGCATCGGGTCCAGCGCGTCACGGCTCGCCACCTTTACCCCGAAAAGGCCCTGATTCGTCAGCATCGTTATTGAGGCGTAGTACCAGCTTGCCGACTTGGCGCCTTGCCGGGTGGCGTGTTCCACAAACCGCTTGATGCTGTCCGTTTCACCCCGCCGGGCAATCTTCCCGGTGGAGCGTTCCTGCTGCCAGGACAGGTTGTCCCGGTTGAGAAGGGCGCGCTCCATTCGGTTGAAAGCATCGAGAAATTTCAGCTTGAACTGAAGCGCCTTTTTTCCGGTGAATCCCATGGCCAGCAGGCTAAAGCCGTCGCGGGTCATTTGGTACGCTGGCTGTTTCCGCCCATAAGAATCCTCGATAGAGATCTCCTCAAATTTGAGGGGTGATCCGGCCGGTAAATCTTCAATGAGCTTCCGAATGTCACGGGCCACGTTATCGTGACGCTTCCCAAAAACCTCAGCCACAATAATGCTGCTGGTTGTAGCTTCACGGTGCGCGACACAAACGAGCTTGCTATCATCTGTCGTGTTTGCTAAGGTCAATCTACGTTCAGCCTTCGTAGCACCCCTAAGCCCTGCCGGCTTTCCCCCGGCGGGGTTTCTCTGTTCAGTCCCCCGAGTGGCCATAGTCCTACACCCCCTTTTCGATAAGGGCTAGTAGGTCCTCCGATTTCCAGGCAGTGACGCGGGGGCCAAGTTTGACCGGCTGCGGGAAAATGCCTTTCTTAACTCCGTCCCAAAACTTGCTTTTTGACATGGGGAGAATGTCAGGAATGAATTGCTTGATCCGTAAGAGCTTACCGGGAGTGAGAGGGGAAAAGGTAGGTGGAATTGTGCCCATGTTGTCCTCCAAACGTTTCGTTTATCGTCTGGGGGCTAGGTTAATCCCGATGTGTCCAAGAGTGAAGGGGAGGGGATTCGAAGAGAAAGGATGAATCTTTAGCTCATATCATTGCTTCTTTTTGCTTCTAAAATCTTAAGACCTGTCTCCAGCCGATTCCGTAAATCCTTTGAGCCGAAACTGGCTGTCACAAAACACACTCTAGCAATCTGCCAATAATAGCTTGTTTTTAGCTCCCCGTCCCTGTTCTCGCTAGGACGGCTGTGAGGCGTTTTTAGCCCAATAGACTGAAGCGCCTCGGCTATATCTGCCGCCAACAAACATGGACCATTCAAAGGGTCTGAACCTCGGCCCGCTAAATCGACCCTGGCCATCTCCGCAGCTTGTTTAACTATAGCAAACATAGCGGCATCCTTATTGATCGTGCTCAGCAAAGACTTAGCCCAGCGGGCCGTTTCAACTTTCGATACGCCCTGATTGTTGAAGTAATAGGCGCCAGCACAAATAGGGATAGCTTCCAATGCCTCAACCAAACCCCTTGCGGCATCCGTCAATTCTTTAGCTACATCCGCTGCACGCTGAAGTGACTTTTTAAGACCTTCACGAGACAGATCTCCTTCCATTTCGGTTGTGGCAATGGCTCTGCTTAATGCACGTTCTATAGCGTGTATAAACTCAGTTTGATTTTTATCAGTTATATTGGCTGATAGCAGAACTTTCAGGATTTTCTTTTTAGCCTCGGGTGATAAAAGTGCATCATCCTCGTCGTCACGGTCTTTAACCCTTTTAACTCTTTTGACAGTTCCATAAGGCATTCCCATAGGCTAAATCCGCCTCCATGCGGCTCCTAGATAATGCCGGGGAAGCGGGCAGGAGTTACCCGTTTGTCGAATGGCCGTTCTATCCCCGGTATAATGAACCTGTGCCTATCCCTCCGCCCTCTTGAGCGGCAAAACCTTAGCCCCAACCTTTAACCCGCCCAGATAGTCGGCCCATGCCTGCATCATCTTCCGCCGTTGAGGGAGGAACGCCGTCCGGTTATAGGCGCGCCCGTTCGCATCCTTCACCGCATGTGACAATTGGTGCTCGATAAAATCAACGCGGTAATCAAGGACCTCGTCAAGTATCGTTCTGGCCGTTGCCCTGAATCCATGGCCGGTGATGGTCTCGCCATCAAAGCCCATACGCCGGAATGCAGCGTTGATCGTGTTGTCGGACATGCAGCGGGAAAAGGACCTGGTAGAAGGGAACACGTACTTGCCATGACCGGTCAGCGGCTTGATCTCCTGAAGGATCTCCACGGCCTGCCGGCAAAGGGGGACCAGGTGAGGCAGACCCATCTTCATTTTTTCACCGGGAATATTCCACTCCGCGGCGTCTAGATCTATCTCTACCCACTCCATGTGGCGCAATTCCCCAGGCCGAACAAAAACAAGCGGCAATAGCTTTAAGGCACACTGAGCCGCCAAGCCGCCTTGGTAGGAGTCCATTGCACGGAGCAGGGGAGGGAGTTCTTTCGGATCTGTCACCGCTGCCATGTGCTTCCGTGTCTTGCTAGTCGCTGGCAGATAACTCTTGAAGCCGGCTGAGATATCATAGTTGGCCCGGTCGGTCGATATGGCGTAGGTGTAGACTTGCCCCATGATGGTCCTGACGCGGCGGGCAGTCTCGATAACCCCCCTTGACCTCACTCTGTCCAGAATGGCCTTGATATCCTTTGCGGTCACCTCGACAATGGGCTTGGTGCCGATCCAAGGGAAAACGTCTTTCTCCAAGCGGGTCTTAATCGTGGCCGCGTGGTCCTCGGACCAAGCTTTGTTACTCACTTGGTTCTTGTGCCACTCCATGGCGACGACCTCAAAGCTGTTGGCTGATAGTTCTGCCTTCTTTTCCTTCGTCGCTTTCCGATCTGCCGAGGGATCGATGCCCTTGGCCACAAGGGTGCGGGCGTCGTGCCGGCGGTTTCGTGCCTCCGCCAAAGAGATGTCCGGATAGGTCCCGAGAGACAGCAGCTTTTCCTTCCCTTCGAAGAGGTACTTGAAGCGCCACCACTTCCCTCCCTTCGGTGTGACTTGAAGGTACATGCCACTCCCGTCTGTCAATTTATAAGCCTTGTCCTTTGGCTGCGCCTTCTTTGCTTGAATGTCTGTGAGTGCCATGAGTTACCTCTTGTTACCCCAGTATTAGAAGGGGTAGTTACCCCGCCATATTCCCTGTTACCCCGGCAGTTACCCCAAAGTTACCCTGGATTCGGTAAGACACTCTAACACCTTGCTGGACAGTAGACAATAAAAAACCCGCTGTTTATAGCGGGTTAATGGACTGCATTGGACATTGTGGGATGGTTAATGGCGGAAGCACATGGGAATCGAACCCAGAACTAATATCGGAATCGAATATTTCGGTAGCTGAATACATGTTAAATTACAGCTAGTTGTCCTGATGTTCTGATTGGCCTTGTCCGCAAAACAGATAAAAATCAGGCAAAAACGACGAAAACGTAGCGAAACTGTAGCGTAAGTTTTCTGCGACAAAAAAACAGTTTGCTCCAATCGAGGCGCCGATCCGGCCCCGGTGGAAATGCTGGTAGAGCTGAGCAGGATGTTATTACGTTCTTCCGCACCCGCCGCTGCTACCTGCAAAGGAGCCGGGCGCCTGGCAACGTGGAGGTCGAGCGCCGCATTGGAAGGCAGTCCAAACACCCCGATAAACCGGAAGGTGCCGCGCCGTCCCGTGCCTACCGGCAGCTGCCTTCCCGCAATCGGCCCTAGGATCGGCTCCGCCCCATAACAAGCATGAGCGGGGAAGCATGGGCGCCACTTTGTCGGTATCGTAGATGTAGGGCACCACGGCCCAGCAGATCGTCGAGAGGATGTAATACGCAAAACCGCAAAGAAACGGGCATCACTTGCCGTAGCGGTCAACGAACGAGCCGTAAAAGAGTTGCCCGTCCGCCGACACGCCGAGCTGAACACGAAGGCGGCGATGAAGATGGTGCCCAGCAGCTCCCCCAGGTCCTGGGCCATCTGCGGGAAAGCGGGAAGAGACATGTCGATGGAGATAGGGCTAATAGCGGTCAGGGTGCCGAGGGTCAGCACCATGTGCGCCAGCTGTTTGCGGCTCATTGTGTTGGTGAAGCGTTGACGGGAGGAGATTGTCATCCGCAGCATTTTGCAGGTTAACGAGGGGGGACCGAGTTAGGCCATTCTTGTTCATCCCAGGCTCTCCTTATTAGATTCCTTTATCGGAGGCGCCATCTTTCTCAACTTTCGCCGCCGCGATCATCCTGCACTTGGCATCGATCGGTTCCGAGATGATGCGATCATACTCAGGACCTGTGCCGCAGGGGGGCAGACCAGCCACCGAGAGTTTATGGTGCACTTTCACTCGATGTGCTGTGCTTGCGCCTCTGAGATAATGCCTGTAATCGTAGTGCCAGAAAGCAGCAAATCCCATATAATTCCGAGTGCCTATCAAGCTTTTGTCCAACTTGATCAGTGCCAAATAGGCATCGCATGTTATGCTAACTGCAAGCTTGATGCGATCTGTTTTTACCATTTCGTCCTCCGTCTAACCCTTGCTGCTCGGTTAAAGTTATCATCTTATCCCCCTTTGCTGTTTAACGTCGATGCTGAAATTAATGGTAAGATGCCTCTTCGCGTCGCCGCGAAGAGGCTCTCCCATCAACCACTCAGGGCATCCGACTGACATCCAGGTGCCACTCTCACCCAAGGTGTGCTGATTAATTCGTGGAAATACGAGGCTCCCCGTGTTGTCGGTACCGTGCCCCTTGAAGCCGTCTGGCATTGCAACAAGTTTCTTCAAGATGTGGCTCCCCAAGTTAAAGGCCAAAAGAGATTGATTCCACCGTCGAGACAGGTTGCCTACATGGAACAATCGTCGCCCCAGCTGCCTTCAATAGCTCTTGATAAGAGTCCCAGTGGCCGCTATCAGTGATTTGCCAAAAACGATTAACAACCTCTAGGACCGAACATGTTTGTGCATGGGACAGGTCTTTCAAGCGAGAAGCCAGTGCTTTGACGTCCACCTCCCATTTTTTGCCAAGTTCGCCAAATTCATCAGCGTCCATGACATTATCATAAAGTTCCATGGCAAGACTCTGGTAACTGTCAACCCAGAGCATGTTACCAATCAGCGCGTTGCAGATTGCACACCATTCCTGAACCGTAAATTCGGCATATTCGCTGTTGATGATCCCGTCGAAGCGTCCACAGATGGTTTCAATGCGTGCCACCAGCCTGTCATAACTTTCATAGCCGATTATTTCTCTAGTGTGGTCGCTCAGCTGGATCCACAATGCCTCATTGAGTGTCAATTCATTGCCCATTCTAATTCTCCTTTTGTTTGGTTGCACCAAGGTGTGATGCTCACGACCACTACACCTCACAAAAATTCTGGCATTGCCCCTGTGGCTAGCTACCTGCCAGCCTCACGAACAAACTCTCACCACTGCTTTCGCTAGAGCGATTAGCCCTAAGCAATGATGGTTTGACGTCTCTACGGAGAAAGTCCTCGCCGAGATATTGGAGGATGTTCTCGAAATCTTCTTCAAGCCCCTCCACGTATTTACCGTATACTTCGTAAAGCATTTCCTTTGTATTATGGCCCATTAGCCGCTCCAACTTGTTCAAATCCATGTTTAGCGTCATCGCCCAAGCTGCAAATGTGTGTCTAGTTGTGTAAGGCCTGGTATACACGAAGCGTTCCTTCCTGAAAGCGGGTTCCCAAGCGAAATCCTTGAACTGGCTATGGGAATACCTTTTGCCATCGTGCATCATGACGACATAATCACTGCTTGAACGAGCCAGCAGAGTATCGAGAATGTGGCGCATCGATACCGTAATCGGTATCCGTCTTACTCGAAACACATTCTTTAGCGTTTCATCCTCGCGGGTGAGAACGCGCTTGTTGCGAACATGGATATAATCACCGACGATGTCCTTCTTCCGCAGTCCAGCCATTTCAGAGCCGATCATACCGGTCATGACGAAAAACTCGGCGATAATGCTGTAAAATGGGTCCATCGCGGCTAACAGAGACTTCCAGTCGGCAAAACGGAATACTTCTGACGGCCTATAGATTCTCACTGGCAAGATTTTCGTTTTGGATTTGCGGATGTACTCGAAAGGATCATCGATATCCCACCGATTTTCCGTCCGGGCGTTAAAAAGGATAGCATCCAGCACCGTCCTGATGTTACCAACTCGTGAGGCTGAAAGCCGCTGACCGATTTTTTTGGTTTTGCGCCATTTAAGCGAGTTAAAAAAAGCCTCAAGTTCCACACCATTAATTTTCAGAAAGTTCATGCTGCCGAAATACGGGAGTAAGCGGTCGTCGATCGCCTGTTTATAATCCGTAATCTTGCTGGCAGAGGGGTAACCCTCCAGAATACGAACCCGCCAACTAGCTTTATCTTCCGAGCTGCGCCCCACGTAGTCGCCAAAGGTCACATCTTTAGGATGCCGCTGGGATGAGTGCCCATCAAGCAGAGCATGCATCGCTTTAAGCTTTTTCGAAGCACCGGGGAACGCCTCGGCAAAACAAAAAACTCTCGATTCAATCTGATCAAGGGTTATACGCAGCACTCTGACAGCGTCCTCAAGATTATCTTTAGTATCCGTATCCCCCGACGACATCTCCGTCCTCCAGCCGTTTCGGTGAAAATCGAAATAAAGGTAAGGTGATCCTGGCTTCGATACCACGCAGCCAGACGTTTTACCTGAGGTACTCTCAACCTTCACTGAAAGCCGCTTCACGTTCTTATTTCTTGCCATAAACTTGCTCCTTTTAATTGTTCCTCACACCAGAGTGATCATGCCACTCAGAATGGAGGTAGCTAAAGTTAAATTGCATATCGAGCAAACTGGGCCAGTGCTGCCTATCAGCACCTTTTACTGGAAAAAATAGTCTTTGTTAATTCTGGACCCCTTGGTAGGGCGGCCTTTTTTCATCAGGGGCCTTGAAACAGCTTCCTTTGCCGGCGATTGGAAACAATCCTCATGGATTTTAGTAATAAGTGATGGGGACCACTGGAATCGTGGCTTACCATCACCAATAATAAAGTAGTGCCGGCCCGGTCGAAGCTGTCCATACTTGATCGCCTTCCTTATCACCTTCAGGTCCAGCTTGAGTCTCAGAGCCAGTTCCTGTTCATCTATAATTTCAAGGTCTTGACTGTGTTTTTCCATAGCCTGCACCGATTCCCTGATTCCTGTATTGGGTGAAACCCCGGTTAACGCCTATGCATAGGAGTCTGTATAGTTGTCAGTTAGTGGTTAATTAAGTTGGTGATGAGGCCCGGGCACCACAGGAATCGTGGCTTACCACCTATAGTGAAGTAGTGTTGGCCTTGCCGAAGCTGTCCACTCTTGATCGCCTTTTTGATCACCTTCAGGTCCAGCTTGAGTCGCAAAGCCAGTTCCTGTTCACCAATAATCTCAGACTCTGGACTGTGTTTATCCATTTGCTCCGATATCCTGGTCCCTTGGTCGGGTAAAAGGTTTGCCTGAGCCCCAGCGACTTCGAGTGACGCCCAAGGGCACTTAGTCGTCGCCGTCCCTTCAATAATCGGCTCTCCCCAGACCAATGCCTTGGTACGCCAGAATTGAAATGACGCTGGAGTGGCACGCTGGTCCCAGGGTTCCACTTCGGCCTTGCTGCCAATAAAGGCAGTGATTAACACATATTCCTTGGGCCTTCCCGTGTTCTTTAGCACGATCATGGCCCGCGATGAGGGCTCGCTTTCCCTGTTCTGCACAAAACGAGTCAAGCCTTTCCGATTGGGCCTCTGGGCGAATATAATTTGATCGCCAGGGCCGGTGCTTACGCAGCAGGATGTTCCAATAACCCTTCCGAAATCCACTTCGGCCTCGATGAACGGGCGTGCATGGGTGTGCACACGCAAGAGTACATCATGAATAATCGGGGATATCTCTTCATGCAGATGCGATTCGTTGCGATTCATGACGACTGCGCCGTCGGCGGTCTTACCGATAAAATTCATTCCATTCTCCTTTAGTTCTCTATTGTTGTTAGCAGAAACGTTGACTTAAATATTCGGCACAGCCCGTTGCTGCACTTCATATTTGTCAATATGCCAGAGAGGTTAACGGTCTGTCGAACCCCAGACTCAAAGTATTTTCGCTTTGGGGGGCCCCATTTGGTTCTTATTATGACTTTGGGGATGTAATTTCTGATTTGGCTGATGTTCTATTGGGAATTGGCGTAATGAAAGGGCACTCCAATGTACACTCGTCAATGTGATTGGGGGCCCTTACTTGGCGTGCGCGGATATTGGTGGGATTGACGACGAATATTTGAATTATAAAGAAGGGGCTCAGGGTGGGCTTGTTAAGGCGACGCTAGGTTAAACTCCTTTCCAGGGAAGAAGGATTTTGTCGTTCGCTGAGTTGTTACGTTTTTGCAGCTCTGAAATAGCCAGGATGGTTCGATGATGCCAGATAACTAAAAATGTTTAATATGTGGGCGACAGGTGGCGAGGCTTGAGGCTTTTAATTTATCATTATTAACATATTGTTGGTATCCTACCAATAGCAGATAATATTGTTGACGGCCAGCATAATACCTGCTGCCGGAGGCGGAAGCTGTGCAGACCTCCACTTAAATATGCGCACCATCGCAACTCAGCATCGGAACAGAGGAAAGTGGAGATAAAAGTTATCAGTGGCAAGGCCGCAGAATCAGAAAATCATCCTATGAGCCCAAGGAGGTTAGTACGTCAAGATGGGTAAGTGGTTGCGATTAGGCCGCAAGTCTACGCCAGGCGATTGCCGCTGGCTTTTGGAAACAGGTCAAGAGCGAGACAAGAGATGCCGAGGTTGGCAACCTGCTCAATTGCCATTCGATCGATATCGTCCGCGCGCTGTATCGTGATGTCGGCTCCATGACCCGATGAAGCACCTGGTCAACTGGTCGCCGTATATATTAAACAGGACAGTCAATGTATAACCTCACTGATCAAATGCTGTTACTGTATACCTGCCGAAAGATATCACGTCAATCGCGGATAAAAAAGAGTAACTATGTTGTGAGTGACACTAGATTTTGACGATAAAGACTCCGCACAACCGCCTTCTGATTTTAATGGTACAGATAAATAACATAGTTATTTGTAATGGTGCTAAGTGGTAAAATGGACGCAATTAAAACAAGTACCATCCACTCAGAAAAAGCCTTACAACACGCTTCGATCAGCACCTCGTCCTCGGTTCCCATTATGGTCATGGAAATGGCCATTCTCCCTTTTCATTATAAGGAAAAGTGCCAATAACTGCTCTTCTAATTAATTCTATGGCCATAGCATTGTGTCTGTATAGGTCGTCCCTAGCGTTTTTTTTGCGTTTTTCATCATCAACCTTACGTTTAAGTTTTGCTCTTATTTTGAGTTCGGCAGCAATTTCATCATTTTTCATAGTTCTATTAGCTATATTTGTGAAAACAAAATATGCATTATCCATTTGAGCTATCGCACTCTTAGTTATATCTCGACCACTTGGATTCCTTATCCTCTCATCAATGAGTCCATTTGAAAGAACAAAGGACACAGGGTGATACATCAAATCTAAACCCAAAAGAGTATTAGTGTTTACCGCTAGTTTTGCATCGTTTATGAATTTAGTGACATCCTTCTCAAACTTAGCTATGTCCTGCCTTGTTTTAGATATACTATTATGTAATGATGATTCGAAGACAAATGCTAATGGTATGTTTAAGCAAAATCCATCATTTTCTGAAATGTAATCCCTTACTCCTTCGTAAAAATTTAGTTTTTTCTGGTCCAACGGGCTGTGGAGTTTATAGAACATGCATCGGTAATCATAAATTTTTAGTCGTTTATCAATTTCATCTTTTGATAATTCGTCGTTTGACGTAAATGTAACTGTCAATCCTTTAACCCCATCTCTGCTGCTGATAGTCGATTTATCAAATATGTAATTCTGTAAGTCCATTAATGTCTCCCTTGCAGATGTTAAACTGAGCAGGGTAGACCAATAACCCTGGCAGCCATGTTACTACTTTATCTTAGACAATCACATATATAATCACAGCAACATTCGAAATTCATGAACCACCCAATGCCGAGGGGCGGGCCAGACTGCCATGTTGCTATCCCAACTTATAGAATTTAGTTGGGATTCGGCAAGGGTTTCGAAGCAGCTCACGCTTCCAGCTTGCCGATGCGCTCGACATGCTGGGTGATGCCATGGTATACGGGTTTAGCCTGATTGTACTTGCGCGTTCAGCGCGCTGGCAGGCGGGTGCTGTTCTTTCCGTCTCGTTGCGCGGGGAGGACCCACGTTCTGTCTGTCAGATGTTCGACGTTACCTGCTACCCCCAGATAATAGTGCTATATTTAATCTGACGCTATCGCAAAAGTCTTGAGATCTTGCAGGCATGGAGGGTAACAGATGTCACGTCCCATTCTACTTGTTGAAGACGACCTGAAACTCGCCGAGATCGCCCGCGTCTATCTGGAGCAGGCCGGTTTCCCGGTCATCCACACGGAAAGCGGGGTCAGAGCCCT
>Ga0209317_1001917_pt1 | contig 16346 bp, 4 predicted proteins | sample RifGroB2_FD_183994 | JGI IMG/M metagenome (GOLD analysis project Ga0209317, IMG submission 183994) | Soil microbial communities from Rifle, Colorado, USA - Groundwater B2 (SPAdes) (version 2) | ecosystem: Environmental > Terrestrial > Soil > Unclassified | place: Rifle, Colorado | collected... | reverse complement strand
CGGACCTCAATTCGCCCTCCGTGCCGACCGGCGCCTGCATGGCGACATACCTGAGCCTTCTCTGCAACGCGACGGGCACCCCCATCGTTGCCGACAAGAACGGGAGACCCGTGGCCGATGCCGGTGCGGACCAGGCGGTTGGGATAGGCGACACGGTAACGCTGGACGGAAGCCGCTCACTCGACCCCGACAACGACACTCTCGTCTACCAATGGCGGCTCGCCCCGATTCCGCAGGGAAGCAGTGCGACCCTCACCGGTGCAACCACTGCGGCGCCTTCTTTCACCGCCGATGCCGCGGGAGTCTATGTCGCCGAGTTGATCGTAACGGACGGCAAGAAATCGAGCCTTGCCGACACCGTGACCGTAACCGCGTATCCGGCAGTCGTGACTATCCCGTCGGTGGTCGGTCTCTTCACGGAGGAAGCCAAGACGGCCTTGAAGAGCTCGGGGCTAAGCGTCGGATCTATCGCCGCGGCTATCGACAGCGCGGTCGAGGCCGGCAGGGTCGCAATCCAGAACCCGGCAGCAGGAGGCGGCGCCGACCGCGGCAGCGCCGTGAACTTTACCGTCTCCACCGGCGCGCAGCCCGACACCGAGGCGCCTGTGGTAAAGGTCAGCTTCGACCGCTCGCCCTCACTCTATCCCGCCGGTACTCCCGTCCGCATCACCGCCGAGGCGTCCGACCTGGTCGGCATATTGTCCGTCGCCATGAGCGTCGACGGCAATCCTGTCGCCGTGACCCTCCCGGTCACCAAGGTCGATACGACAGGGTTTGCGCCGGGCAGCACGCATACGATCAAGGTCACCGCACAGGATATCTCCCTGAATGCGGCGACCGCCACCGCCACCTTCGCAATCCTCGACCCTGCCGACAAGACCGCACCCGTTATAGCGATCACCTCGCCTGCGGCCGAAGCGGCCATAACAGCGCCTACCGACATCGTGGGAATCGTCAGCGACAGCAACCTCCTGGAATACACGCTCGCCTACGCGCCGGCAGGCAAAGCCCCCTACACCGTCTTTGCCAGGGGCTCCAACTCCGTCGCAAGCGGGGTGCTCGGCCGGCTCGACCCGACCCTCATGCAGAACGGGATCTACGACGTCGTCCTCTCCGCGACCGATGTGAACGGCAACACCACCTCCTATGCCACCCGGTACCGCATCACCGGGGATCTCAAGGTCGGAAACTTCACCGTCTCCTTCACCGATCTGAACCTGCCGGTCGCCGGGATTCCCGTCACCGTGACCCGCACCTACGACAGCCGCGACAAGAGCAGCCGCGATTTCGGTGTCGGCTGGAGCATCGATATCCAGAACGTGAAGACCGAGGAGAACCAAAACCCCGGCGAGGGCTGGAGCCAGACAAGCAGCGGCGGGGATTTCCCGACCTACTGCGTGGGAAGCGAGGGCGAGCGTTATGTCGCCGTCACACTTCCCGACGGCAGGGTCGAGGAATTCGACATGACCGTCACGCCCAGCTGCCGAGCACTGGTGCCGATTCAATATCCGACCATAAGCTATATGGCGCGTCCCGGCACCACCTCGACCCTGCAGGCGAAGAACGCGGGGCAGGTATACAACAGCTCTAGCGGCGTCCTGTTCGACCTCGATACCCTTGCCCCCTACAACCCCTCGCAGTACACGCTGACCACCGCGGACGGCACGGCGTACGAGCTCGATCAGATCTTCGGCGTAAAGAGCGTCCGGGACACGAACGGCAACGCTCTCACCTATGGGACGAGCGGTATCACCCATTCCTCCGGCAAGAGCATCGCCTTCAGCCGCGATTCGAAGGGGCACATCACCCATATTACCGAGCCCAGCGGCAAGGCCATCACCTTCAGCTATGATGCCAGCGGAAACCTCGCCTCGGTAACCGACCGGGAAGGCAACGTCACCCGCTACACGTACAACGCCTCGCACGGTCTCATCGACATCATCGATCCGTTGGGAAGAAGGGCGGTGCGCAACGAGTACGACAGCGCCGGCAGGCTCACAGCCCATATCGACGCGGAAGGGAAGCGGATCGAGTACACCCATGACATCGCAGGAAGGCAGGAGGTCGTAAAGGATCGCAACGGCAATGTCACCGTCTTCATTTACGACGATAAGGGCCGGGTGCTGCGCAAGACCGATCCCCTCGGGAAGTCCGTCTCCTATACCTACGACAGCGTCGGAAACAAACTGAGTGAGACCGACCCGCTGGGGAACACGACCACGTGGACCTATGACGGCAAGAAGAACATCCTCTCGGAAGCCAAGATCATCAACGGCCAGAGCATCGTCACCAGGCATACCTACAACGAGCTGGGCAAGTTGCTGACCAGCACCGATCCGAAGGGGAATGTCACAACAAATAGCTTCGACGGGAAAGGGAACCTTCTCACCACTACCGACGCGCTGGGCAAGGTAACAACCAACAGCTACGATTCCAAAGGGAGTCTGCTGACCACCACCGACCCGCTCGGCAACGTCACCCGCTATGAGTACGACAGCTACGGAAACCAGACCAGACAGACCGCTCCCCGCGGCGCGGTGACCAGCTATAGCTACGACAGCCGTGGCAACAAGATAGCCGAGACCGACCCGAAGGTAAACACCACCTCCTACGGCTACGACAGCAATGGAAAACTGCTGAAAGTCACGGATGCGCTGGGGAACGTTACGACGTACGAGTACGACAAGGCGGGGAACAAGGTTGCAGAGACCAACCCGCTGGGATTGATCACCGGGTACACCTACGACTCCGCCAACCGTTTGGTTGCAACCGCCTATCCGGACGGAACAACCACAGGCACCACCTTTGATGCTGAAGGAAACCGTGCCACCTCCACCGACCGGCTCGGAAGGCTCACCAGCTACAGCTACAACGCAAACAAGCAGCTCGTCAAAACCACCTATCCCGATGGAGCCAGCCAGAGCCTCGGCTATGACGCTGCTGGAAGGCAAGTCAGCAGCACCGATGCTGCCGGCAAGGTCAGCACCAAGGAATACGATGCGCTCGGCAGGGTGGTTAGGACCACCGATCCCGACAACCACAGCGTCACCTTCGAATATGACGCCAACGGGAACCAGGTTCAGCAGACCGACCCGAACGGCCACGTAACCAGATACGAGTACGACGCCGCGAACAGGCAGATCAAGACCATTCTCCCCGGCGGGCAGACCACGACAACAGCTTACGATGAGCTGGGGCGTAAAGTTGCGGAGACGGACGCCGCCGGAGTCACAACTCAATTCGCCTACGACGAGAGCGGCAACCTCGCCAGCGTCACGGCCATGGGGCACGTAACCCGCTATGAATACGACCAGAACAACAACCGCACCGCCATCGTCGATGCCAATGGCCACAGGACTGAGTTTGCCTTCGATCAGCTCAACCGGCTGACAACCAAAACGATGCCCAATGGCGGCGTGGAGCGTTATACCTACGACGCCGCAGGGAGGCAGGCGAGCAAGACCGACGCAAAAGGGCAGAAGATCAGTTTTAGCTACGACGCAGCAAACAGGTTGGCGACCAGAACCTACCCTGACGGTTCCACCACTGTCGGGTTCACCTATACCGCCACCGGGAAGCGGGCCACCGCTAAAGACAGTCGCGGCACGATCACATATACCTACAACGATCGTGACCGCCTGACTAATGCCACCAATCCCGACGGCAAAAGCATCGGATACAGCTACGACCCCACCGGTCGACTTGCCACCCTCACCGGCCCGGCGGGAACCATCCGCTATGCCTACAGCGACAGCGGCAGGCTGGCCAGTGTCACCGACCCCGAAGGAAGCGTAACAACCTACAGCTATGACAACGCAGGCAACCGTACCGCCTTGTCCTACCCCAACGGTACCGACGCCACCTACAGCTATGACAGCAATAACCGTCTGACGCAGTTGACCCACAACTCCGCAAGCTCGGTTATCGCCTCATATGGCTACACCTTGGGTGCCATCGGCAACCGCACTCGGATAGACGAAGGAACCGGTATCAGCAGGGGCTATACGTATGACAGCCTATATCGGCTGACAAAAGAACAGGTCACCTATCCTGCCGGGGCGCAGACTTACACCACTGACTACACCTACGACAGCGTCGGAAACAGACTCAATAAGACTCACACCGCCGCAGCAGACCAGCCGGTCGTTTCCACCGACTACAGCTACAACGCCGCTGACCAGCTTGTAACGGAGAATGGTGTCACCTACAGCTACGATCTCAATGGCAACCTGGCGAGCAAGACCGATAGCGCTGGCACCACTATCTACAACTACAATTACGATGACCGACTGGTAATTGTGACGACGCCGACCCAGGTGTTCACTTATGCTTATGACGTTGATGGTAACAGAATTGAAACAACCGGGCCGGAGGGAACGACTCGTTATCTGGTTGATGGAAACAGGGGGCTGTCGCAGATCCTGGCGGAGAACAAACCTGACGGAACGCTGGTGGTATCCTACATCTACGCGGATGACCTGATTAGCATGACGCGGGGCGGGCAGACGTACTGGTATCACTTCGATGGGCTTGGGTCTACCCGAATCCTGACCGATGGCAACGGGACTGTAACCGACACTTATGACTATGATGCGTTCGGAACACTGTTGGCGAAGACTGGTACTACCAACAATTCTTTCCTTTTCACCAGTCAACTATATGATGATAATACCGGATTTTATCATCTTAGGGCTAGGTTCTACCAGCCATCATCCGGGAGGTTCTTATCGGTAGACCCTTGGCAAGGCGATAAATATGCACCGGTAACTCTACACAAATATATATATTCGAAGAATGATCCGATTAATTTTATGGATCCATCTGGAATGATGGCAACCGCTATCGAGGCTGACGCCTATTTCAGCGGTGTTGCCACGATTACATCTAGCTATTCCGCCGAGATACTAACTCTTCACAAAATTTTTAAATCAGCGGTTGTTCTTCTTGCAGTTGGTGTATCTATAGATGCGATCAAACCGGAAATAGATGATTTTATAAAAGATAGCTCAGAATTGACTACGGCAACAGCTTCTGCGATACACATCCTTTTGAGAGAGTTCGAGTTGTATAAAAACAGTTCAGAGTTTAAGAGGGATGGCAAACATAATGCGGAGGTGATGATACCTTCTGGATTAAAACCTTCGGAAGAATATACTATTCGTACCGTGCAGTTGAAGTCAGTAACCTTAACAATCAAGGGAGGCGGTGGTCCTGGCCGCGTATTTCAATTTATGTATACGGTTGGTAAGAGTAAAGCACCAGGCCAGGGGTTCTTTCTGTTTAGGCTTGACTATCAATCGTACGAGAATACGCCCGCAGGCGGGGTGTTTAGCCCACACTATCATTTACTTTGGGGACCAAACAAAAAAGATATGCACTATCCGATTGGATAAGGAGTCTGAAATTGGTAACGATGATGCGAAGCGACTACATAAAATGGATATTTCAAGATTATCTATACTTTTTATCAAAGAGTGATGTTGATCATCTGCTTAGATTATGTCGAGATGACTGTGATGAAAATTTTGTTTTATTGATCAATCACCTCCTTGTTATTGATGCAGATGCCTTGATAAATATTATAAATTCACCAGGTGACTGTGAACAGGTAGTAATGTGTGCAGACGTTTTTCTTTGGAGGCAGAAGGTCGGTGAGATAGAACAAAACCTTAGGTTCGGGTGCAAATTTCTAAAAAGATACCACCGATGGTTGCTGGATCGTTACATGGTCTCAAATGGATATGAAGGGATAGATGCTATTCCTGTTGAATCGACGGATGGTGTTACCAGTTGTAGGGATGAAATTAATAGCTATCTTGATAAACAAGCAATTGGTGAGACTGCTGCTGAGGATGATTTCACATATTTTATCACAAATCTCAATATAATCGGGCCGACAATAAAATCACATCCGAGATATTGTGAAATAAGACAGTACCATGAATTCATAAAAGAACATTATGAAGACGATTCAAGGATTAAATGGATTGATCCAGGATGCTATGCAATGCTGGTAAGTGATTTGAATGATGTGTCTGACGCCACGTGGAAGGTTTATGAATATCTTATAATTTATGGTCATAAGGATTTTGTTGGTTTTATAGAATCATTTATCGGCATTAAAATGTTTGGAGACAAGTGCTTAGAACTATTAGCAACTTCTGTGAAACCAATTTTTGGAGGGTATGATTTTATTGTCAACTTACCAAAACGCTGACAAAAGGCACCCCGTGGGGGCGGGGGCTTGGGGAGCCAGTTACGAAGACCGAGGGGGCATGGTTGCTTCTTGAAAATCACATTCGCGGATTTTACGTTGGGAGGACAGGGGGACGGAGGACGGGCGGACGGGGCAGAGGGGGACGTGCTTGAGTTCGTTGAGTTCAGGGGAGTAACTTCACGAACTCAAGCACGTCCCCCTGCCTTCATTCTCCATCCCGGAAAGTCATGCAGAAGGTGTCAGTGCGGTTAAAGCTCTGAAAATAGCCAATGATAAGGGAATACCCATTTATAAAATTACTTCGACTAATATCACTACAGTTCTGCCGCAGTTGCAGATCGATCAGCAAGTAAAGTACGACATTGTGAATGCTGTCAATGCCGGGAAAGAGGTTACAGTATCGAAGACCAATATAACGTACAACGAGTGGAGTGGGTGTGGCTATATCATCATCAACCCTGAGACCGGTGCTGGAGCATATATGCTCAGTGGTGGGCTGAATGGGGGCTTCATGTATATCTTCTGGACTGTTATGTGGGCTTTGGCTTGGATTGCTTTAATTACAGCAATAACGGTATTTGTACCGTTAGTCGCAGCGGTAGTAGTTGAATATTCCTTTCCTGTAGTTATTGCGGTCTTGGCCGCTAAGGTTTTTAAACTCAGTCTTACTGCTGAATTTGCTTTGTTTTCAAATGAAGAGATCTACCTGTTGTGGACGGCTTTGAAAGAATTCAATGGAATGTCTCCTTCATCTGACAGTATCATCCCAAAAGATTATGAGTGGCTGATATATGGCCTTGTGAGATTGATTTTGGCCGTAGGAGCATAATTGATATGAAAAAAAGTATTGCTAAGTTCCTTGAATCGCACTTTTTAGGTTTGACTCAAGCATATGTCAGTTTTATTGCTGCGATAATTTTCTTGTCTGGCATTGGAAGGTATAGGGCAATTTTATTTTTATTTATATATTTTCTGATTTATTCAGTGTTTTTGTCGAATAGTTGCAACACAAGATTACTAAAGAAAATATATGCGCCAATACTTGTTATTGCTATATATTTTGACATAAATACTGGCCCAGTTCTGCCTATTTTGCCATTCAATAATATTTTATTAGCTTTTGTCTGTTATTTTAGTCTCAAGTGGTTATTAGATGCGTTTTATAAAAAAGGTATAGAGTCTCTTACTAGTCAAAATATTTTTACTTGCTGCCCTAATTGCAAGCATGAAACTAATGAGTTTACTGATAAGTGCGATAAATGTGGTTATTCAAGCATCGCCTTAAAAGGTTCTGAATTTTCTATAAGTGCGAATAAAGGATACGAATTTCCCATTGAAAAAGAAGAAGCTACGATGGAAAAAGTTAGCTTAGGGTTTTCTTCCGATGCATCAATATATAAAAATGGCTCAATGCTTGATTTCAGTGAGCTAGTGATAACTGATAAACGTATTATTTTAATCTCGAAGAAATTTTTTCAAAGAGGCATATCGAATAAAACTGATTTCTTATTATCAGTTATTACTAATGTACATATTGAAGAACGCAAACACCATGGACTAAAAATGAATATTATAGTGTTTACTGCTAATGGAGATACCTATGAGTTATTCCAGATACATAAGCGGTTATCCTACGAATTGGCCGAGACCGTCAAGCTTCTTACCTGCAATTAACATAGCCCGATAGAGGTAAACCCCTATACGGATCACCAGGAGAATCTATGTTTATGAAGGCCTCGATTATTATTGCTGTGATATGGGCATTATCTTTTTTTAGTTTGCCTGCCTATGCCCAACTTCCTCAGATTGCCTATGGCCTCAGCTACCTCACATACTCCCAATCAGCGGACGGTACCTGGAATTCCTCCATGGCTGAAACCACTGCTGCCACTGTTTCAACTCTGGAAAGCATGAAAGTGCTAAACCAGACGGCGAGCACATCATATGTATCCGGAATTTCCTGGCTACAGGGGCAATCACCCCAGTACGTCGGTTACATCGCCGGGAGAGTCCTAGCCTTGAACCTTGGCGACGGCAGTGTCAATGCGCTTATTCCCGCTCTCGATCCCCTCAGGAACGCCTGGGGAGGGGGGGAAGGGTACGAAATAGACATCCTTGACACCTCTCTCGCCCTCCAAGCACTGAAGTCCGCCAACTACGCCGACCTCACGCTCATCAACACCGCCCTAACATATCTCACTACCAACCAGAACAGCGATGGCGGCTGGGGATTCCGGCAGGGTGACGACAGCAATGTCTACATGACCGCAGTGGTCTCCATGACTCTCCAGCAGTTCCCCCAGATGGCCACCATTGCCACTGCAATCAACAAAGCTACAACTTATCTCCTCGCGCATCAGAACGCCGATGGCGGCTTTGGCGATTCGCCTTCCACGGTATTTGAAACTGCCCTCGCATATTCGGCCCTGGTTGCCGTGTCAGACAATGCAGCCATATTGGGAGGGGCGGTAAATTACCTCACCTCTATCCAGTCCGCCAACGGCTCCTGGAATGACGACCCTTATTCGACGGCGCTTGCGCTGAAGGCGCTTCACTACTCTGAGAACAGACCTTCTCCGCCGCCTCCACCGCCTGCGGGCGGAAGGATCACCGGCACGGTCATCGACTCGGTGACCAAGGCCAGGGTGAGCGGCGTCGCGGTTGTAGTTGCCGGCAACTCGCTCATCAATACGACGTCGGATTCTTCCGGCAATTTCACTCTTTCCGACGTGCCGGCCGGCGCCCAGACGGTGGGCTTCTCCCTGTCGGGCTATGCCTCCAACACCGCATCGACAACCGTCGCGGTAGACTCGGTCGTCAGCCTCGGCAATATCCCGCTGCTCTCAAGCTATTCGACAGGGAGCATCGCGGGAACGATAACGGATGCCGCAGGTAAACCTCTGGCCGACGTTGCCATAACGGTCGCCGGTGCCTGGAGCGGCAACGCCGTGACTGGAGCTGACGGGAGTTACTCCTTCACCTACGTCACCCCCGGCGAGGTTTCGCTGGCCGTGACAAAAGCCGGCTTCCAACCCATCACCGGCACGGGAACCGTATTCGCCCGGACCAAGCTCTCGTTCTCCCCCCGGCTTAGCACCACAGCCCCGCAGGATAGCACCGGCACCCTTGTCGGAAGGGTAGTCGACGACAACTGGGGCGTCCCGATCGGACACCTCCCCGGGGAGCAGGGCGTGACCATTACGCTTTCGGGCGGGATCTCCGTCACTCCCGACGATCGCGGCTACTTTACCATCCAAGGACTCGCCCCCAACACGTATCAGGTAACGGTCGGCATGAGCGGGTTTACCGCCCAGACCTTCCGCTTGCTGATCCCGGGTGGGGGCACCACCGACTTGGGGACGGTTCGCCTGGCTTGGTCTGTCTCTACCATGACGTTGACCGGCAAGGTGACCGATACCTCAACTGGGGCCCTGATTCCGGGCGCCGAGGTGGCCGTCGCTGGGAGCGATCTGGCTGCCCGCACGGATTTTGCCGGGACCTATGTTCTGTCTGACATTGCTCATCCCAGCGAGTTCACCCTGAAGGCCTCGGCACCTGGTTTTACGGGAGTGTCATACATAATAGGGTCCTCGCCCTGGATGCAAACGATGGACATCTCGTTGACCCCGCAAGTGACCACCGGCAGCCTGACAGGCGTTATAGTCGACGCCTCCACCAACCAGCCCTTGAGTGGCGTCGCCTTGAGTCTCGTGAGCGATCCAGTCGTCAATGCTTCAACAGACAGTGCCGGCGGTTTTAACTTCTCTTCAATCCTGGAAGGCTTGCAGCAGATCGTCCTGTCGCTCGACGGCTATGCCCCTCGTACCTTGACCACGGCCATCATCGCCGGCGGCATCAACAACGTGGGAAGCATCCCTCTCTCTGTGACACCTCTCCCCGCCAGGGTACAGGGTACGGTGTGGGACGCGGTGGCCAACTCAGCCTTCAGCGGTGTGGATATTCTGGCGATGGGGGAGGGGGCCCGGCAGAGCGTCACTGCGGCAGACGGCAGCTACAAAGTTGACGATGTTCCCCCTGGCACGGTCACCGTGACAGCTACTGCCACAACGAAACCGGGTTACTACGGCGCCCGCTTTACCGGCACACTGGCGCCCGGAGGAATCCTTGTCTTCAATCCCGCCTTGTCCACGGCACCGCCCGCTGCCGTTGGCTTGACACTTAAGACGGATAAAGCGGATTACGTCAAAGGCGATGCGGTAGGTATTTCGGTCAATCTCCTGAATAATCTGTTAATCGAATATGGTGCTTTCCTGCATGTGCGGGTCACCGATCCGTCCGGTACGAGTCTCTACGATACGGCTCTGGAAGTAACCTTGCCGGCGGATGGTGCTATGACCCGCGACTTCGGATTCGTTCTGCCGGGTACCGCCCAAGGCGGCGCCTACACCATCGTGGCCGATCTCCATGATCCGAGCGGAACAGCGTTGGGAGCAGCCTCCAAGAGTTTCGGAGTGACTGTCAGCCGCATACAGGTGACGCCAGTGCTCCCGGCAACATTCTCCACCGGAGCCAACACGGTTACCTTCAACCTGGCCAACACCGGCACTCTTTCCGTCTCGGGCGGCACACTCGCCGTAAGCCTTGCAGACCCTGATGGCCAGATGGTCACTTCCGCATCGGAAGCTTTCAGCCTCGGCCTTGGGGAAAGCAGAACCCTGACCTACACTGTGTCGATCCCCGCGCTCAAATTCGGCACCTACACACTGTCATATGCTCAAAGCGATGAGACCAAAGCCGGACAGGCGATAGGCATTGCGCTACCAAATACAGTTGCCATAGCGCCGCTTTTCGACAGCAACTCGCACCGGATCAGACAGACCGCGAATCTGATGGTCACCCTGAACAATACGGGAAGGTTCAATCTCGACAGTGCCACAGGTTCGGGAATGTCGGTCACGGTTTCCGTGCCAGATGCGGCATACGCTGAGACGAAAACTCCTTCTCCTGCTCCGGCCGTTGGCAACGCTGCCGGAAGCACCTTGCTCTTTCCATTCGTGATACCGGAAACTATGAGCGCAGGGCAGCACGGCACGAAAGTCACGCTCACCCTGGCATCGGGTGCCGAGATTGGTCAGGCCGCGCAACTCGCGATTCCGGATGCCTCACTGTCGATAGCTCCTATCCAGGCAGCTTATAACGCTGGGGAAACCATTCTCCCGGTCATGACCAACAGCGGCGGAGTGGATACACCTGTGCAGTACCGGTTGACCCTCTATGACGCCAAGTCCGCGCTGATCGCAGAAAAGAGCAATACCGAGACCGCGGTTGCCGGTGCTTCGCTGTCACTGAGCCTTGCGATCCCCGCCAGCGCCGTCGATGGAGCTTACAACCTTGTAGTCAACTACAAGGATTTGAAAACCGGCACCGAGGCGACCCTCCCGCACCCGATCACGATTAACGGAGTGAAGGGGTCACTTCAGGTCCAGACGAGCAAGCAGAGCTACCCGGTGGCGGAGAGCGTCACCGGCCTCAGCTCGATCGCCAACAGCGGCCTGCCGCTGCAGGGAGCTAACCTGCACCTGCAGGTCACCACCGCTGGCGGGTTGCAGCAGAAGAAGACCTGGACGAGCCGGTACGATTTTCAGCAAGGTGTGCGGAAGGATGTCGATACCTTTGAGACGCCCGACGATGTGACCCTTGTGGCTGGGTCGGACAACTTCGATGATGGGATCCTGAATCTGGATCGGTGGGGGGTGTCGGCCCTTAATACTCCTTCAGAAGGGAATGGCGTTTTGAGGCTGTTCATCCCGAAAAATACCACGGCAGATTATGTTTCAACAACCGCGTATGCAAAGCAGCTGCTGACCGGCGACTTCGACGCAAGAGTCGACTATAACGTGACGACTCCGTGGCAGTCGCCAGACAACGAAGGTCTCTTTTTTGGCGTGAATACGGTGCCGGGCAACCAGTACTCCATGCAGTTGGTTCTTCAGCGGGCACCTTGGTATTCGACCCCGGCTATGGGGGCGAAAGGTGCTTTCGGCGGATGGAACTTCAATCAGAATGCTCCTTTACAGGGGAAATTCAGGCTGACCCGGGTAGGAACCACCTATAGCGCATATTACTGGCAGAATGGAGATTGGGTCAGACTGCAGACTGAAACGGGGCTCAATCAGCCCGCGCGTATTTCCATTACGTCCCAGGCGAGCCCGCAAGGCGCTCAACTTGAGGCGCTGATGGACAACTTCACTTTGGTTTCCCGTACCTACCCCGCGTCGGGAACCCTCAATCTCAAATACGACAGCGGCCGCTCGGACCTCTGGGGCAGCCTGAACTACGCCGCCGACACACCGGCCGGATCCTCCATCAAATTCCGGACCCGCACGGCCGAGAGCGAAACCGGCTTGACCACTGCCACCTGGAGTGGCTATCTCACCGACAACGGCTCGGCCATCACCAGCCCGCAGGGGCGATGGATCGAAATCGAAACAACTCTGGCAACGACAAACACGAACGTTACCCCGATACTCCACGATCTCAGCGTCACCCAGGGACATGACCCGGGCTATCTCCTCTGGCAGACCGATGTCCCTGTCAATGTAGCGCAGAGCGCAGTCAACGAACTGAACAACAGCATTGGCACGCTGAATACCAGCGGCCAACTATACCTTCAGGGGATGCTGACCTCCAGCACCGGCCAGACCGTCGCGACCTCCGAATACCCCTTCTACGTCGGGCAAGGGAACACGGGGCTGACCGTCAACCCGGACAAGAAGATATACATGCAGGGAGAGACGGTCACCATCAGCGGCGAGGTGAAAAATCTCACCACCATCGAGGCGGCCAATCTCGCCGTCGCGCTCAAGGTGAAACCGGTCGGCGGAGCGGAGCAGGCGCTGAGCACCGCGACCTTCACCATTCCCGGCGGTGAAAGCCGTCCCTTTACCGCTACCACGGTTGCCGGCAGCGACGGCCTGGTCGATCTGACCGGGACCGTCACCCAGAACGGCACGACGCTGGTCCAGGTCGCCGTCCGGTACGAAGTGGCAAGCCCCAAGGTAACCGCCGCGCTGACCGCACCGGATACGGCAGGAAACGATCCATTCACATTGAGCCTCGAAATGACAAATGGTGGCAAAACTGACGCCGCGATCACGGTGGGCACATCGTTCAATGCCCCGACCGAGACGATAACTGTGCCTGCCGGACAGACGAGGCTTCTCCAGTACACGCAGCAGATCACCGCCGACACCACATACACCTTCACCCTTAGCGGTGATCTGAACCAAGCGCTGACGAAGAGGGTGGCCTATGCCGTGACACCTCTGGACAGCGGCGTCAGCGCGAAGATCGTCACCGATAAGATTTCCTATGGCCCGAACCAGCAGGCGACATTGACCGCAACGGTAACAGCCAACTCGGCAAGCGAAAATCTCTCCGCCAGGATAACGATCAGCAACAGCCAGGGGCAAGCCGTGTACTCGGGCACCAGCGCCATCGCGGTGCTCATCCCCGGGCAGACCATCAGCATCAATAAATACTGGAACACTGGGACCAACCCTGCCGGGACATACCTGGTGACACTCCAGAACCTCGATGCCGCAGGCTCGGTGATTTCCAAGGCCACCTGCGACCTGGTGATCGGCAGCACCACCAAGCCCACGGCCCTCCTCAAGGGGCAGCTATCGCTCGACAGGCAGAGCATCCTTTCCGGGGAACCGGTCACCGTCTCCTATAGCGTCACAAACACGGGCAATCTCGACCTGCCCGACATCCAACTCTCATTGCTGACGGTCGCACTGGACGAAGAGACCGTGTACGGCAGCAGCGCCGACCAGACGAGTCTTGCCATGGGCGCCAGCTACACCAACAGCGGCAGGATCGTCGACACCCTTTCTTACCGGGCCAAGGATTACCTGGTTCTCCTGCGGGGCAGCATAGCCGGAGGGGAAGTGGAAACCTTGGGGAGCGCCTACTTCCGGGTCGAAGGCGCGCCCTCTGCGCCCTCGCTCTCCGGGCCTGCCCAGGGAGCAGATCTGGAAACCTTCACACCGGCGCTCTCGGTGGGCAACGCCGCCGATCCCAACGATGACAGGCTCAGTTACGAATTCCAGATCTACTCGGACAGCGGGTTGACCGCGCTGGTTGACTCCGGCACGGTTTCCGAAACGGCGGGCATTACTGCATGGACCGTTTCCGCGCCGCTTACTGAAAACCGGACCTATTCCTGGCGTGCCCGGGCCTATGACGGATTGCTTTACGGTCCGTGGCTGGCGCCTGCCTCCTTCCGGGTCAATACCGTCAACGATCTCCCGGCGGCGCCCTCCATTTCCAGTCCGATGGGCGGGATCGATGTTGCGCTGCTAACTCCGCTGCTCACGGTAGGCAATGCCACCGATCCCGACAGCGAGAACCTTACCTACAACTTCCAGATCGCCCTTGATCCCGCTTTCACCCAGATCGTGGCGTCCGTAGTAGGGGTCAGCAGCGGCGAGGCGACCACCTCGTGGGCGGTACCGGAAAACCTCCAGGAAAATGGGGTATATTACTGGCGGGCGCAGGCCGACGACTGGCTCATCGAAGGTCCATGGTCGACTACGGCGCGCTTCCCGGTGAACACCGCCAACGATGCTCCCGAGACGCCGGTCGTCATCGCGCCGGGGAGCGGCGCCACGATCGCTACGCTGGAAGCCGACGTGACCGTTGCCAACAGCACCGATCCGGATTCGCCGACGCTCTCGTACTACTTCGAAGCGGACACGGTGCCGACCTTCGATTCGGCCAATGTGATACGCTCCGGCCAAGTAACTGAAGGAGAGGCAACAACCTTCTGGCATCTGAGCGGGCTTCAGGACAACACACGGTACTACCTACGCGTGAAGGCGAGCGACGGCACGGCTGACAGCCCATGGTCGGCGGTCACCGGCTTCTTTGCCAACACGGTGAACGATGCGCCGACAATGCCGACACTTGCCAACCCGTCGAACGGGGCAGGGGTGACTTCATATTCTCCTACTTTGTCCGTTCATAACGCTACCGATCCGGACAAGGACGCTCTTACTTACCAATTCGAGGTCTATGCAGACGAGGCGATGACGAACCCGGTCTCGCAGGCCGCCGGTATTGTCGAGGGAGCCGAGGTGACCGGTTGGGCGATTTCGGTGCCGCTTACGGAGAATCAGACCTACTACTGGCGGACCCGTGCTTTTGACGGTGTGCTGAACGGCGAGTGGATGGCCGCGGCCTCTTTCATGGTCAACACGGCAAACGACGCTCCCAACTCTCCCAAGCTCTCTTCACCCGCGGAAGGAGCCGGCATAGTGAGCACCACGCCGGTGCTGGCAGTCACCAACGCCTCGGACCCCGACAGCGACAGCCTGACCTACCAGTTCGAAATTTATTCGGGTGGCGCGCTGGTAAACGCCAGCGCCGGTGTAACTGCGGATAGTTCCGGCATCACCACCTGGACTCCCGGCTCTCCCCTTGCCGACAACACGGTTTACCAGTGGCGGGCCCGGGCCTACGACGGCGACAGCTACGGCCCCTGGATGAACATGGCGACCTTCACCGTCCACATTCCGAAGACCAGCATCATTGCCACGGTGGACTTCGATCCCGATACCCTGAACAGGGCAAGCAACGGAACCTGGGTGGTGGTCTACATCGAGCTGCCCCAGGGGTACAAACTGGCAGATGTCGACATCGCGTCCATCCGCCTCGAAGGCGGCATCGCGGCCGAGACCCGACCCTACGGCATCGGCGACCACGACAAGGACGGGATCGCCGACCTGATGGTCAAGTTCAAGCGGGGCGAGCTGATCAACCTCTTGAGCGCCGGCGATAAAGTCACCGTGCAGGTGACGGGCAAGGTCGGGTCGATGACATTTGAAGGGGTGGATGTGATCAGGGTGATCAAGTAGAAGAGTGAAGATGTTAAACATGGTGGGCCAAGCGAGGGCAGGGGAGGTTTCCTGCCCTCGCTTGCATCTCTGCCAGCAACAGATAAGAGCCCTCCTAAACCGCCTCAGTTGGGGTATAACTTTTGTTATTTCGATAGTTAATGTTATACCTCTGCAACTCCCCGTTTTGCCGCTGTTATCTTCCAATTCCCCTTCACGGACGCGATAAAAGTTATACCTCTTTCAACTCGCCGAAAATCCGGCAGAAC
>Ga0209317_1001916_pt1 | contig 16355 bp, 14 predicted proteins | sample RifGroB2_FD_183994 | JGI IMG/M metagenome (GOLD analysis project Ga0209317, IMG submission 183994) | Soil microbial communities from Rifle, Colorado, USA - Groundwater B2 (SPAdes) (version 2) | ecosystem: Environmental > Terrestrial > Soil > Unclassified | place: Rifle, Colorado | collected... | reverse complement strand
GTAGTGGCAATCAATATTGCTGCAGTTTCTGAGGCACTGATACTTGCTAAGAAGGCTGGTGTAGATCCAGACTTGGTATTCCAGGCAATCAGAAGTGGCCTTGCTGGCAGTACGGTAATGGAAGCAAAGGCTCCAATGATGATGGACAGAAACTTCAAACCAGGATTTAGAATCGACCTTCACATAAAGGACTTAAACAACGTACTTGAAACTTCCCACGGTGTAGGCGTTTCATTGCCGCTATCAGCACAGCTTATGGAGATGATGCAGGCAATTAAATTGGACGGTTGCGGCGTAGAAGACCACTCAAGCATTGTGAAATATTATGAGAAATTGGCAAATATAGAAGTAACAAGATAAATTATATAGATCTATCAATTGACACAAGCTGTATAGCCTTTGAGCTAGACCTTGTGTCAATTATTTAATCCGATCAATAGAAGGAGGTGCTTTTGCATGAAGCTTTTAAGACAGATCACAATCATCCTGTCGTTTGCTTTTCTAGGAGAAATACTGAATAAGCTTGTTGGAATTCCAATACCAGGAAATATACTAGGGATGTTTTTACTTCTGTTGTCCCTATTGACGGGTATTGTTAAGCTGCAGCAGATTGAAGAGACTAGCAGGTTTTTGCTGGACCACATGGCAGTTCTCTTTGTCCCAGCAGGAGTAGGACTGATTTCAGTAATCGGTATCATAAAGGATACATGGTGGATTCTTTTACTAATCGCAGTTAGCACGACTTTTTTGGTGATGTCTGTTACCGGGCTGGTCGTGAAATATACAAGGAGGTAGAAAAATGATAGAAATCACATCAACAGCCCTATTTGGAGTATTGGTTTCGCTGATTGCATTTGAAATTGGGCTTATGATTCAGAGAAAAACAAAAAAATCTTTTCTGAATCCGCTTTTATTGGCCATTGCAATCGTCATTTTCATACTTCAGGAGGGCAATATCTCTTTGGCTGATTACAATAAAGGCGGCCAGTGGATTGCTTTTTTGATGGCACCTGCCACCGTAGCACTTGCAGTACCGCTGTATAAGAACTTTGAATTGTTGAAGAAACATAAATGGCCTATACTTGTTGGTATATTTACGGGCTGTGTCACCAGTATCGGATCCATCCTGCTGTTATCGCAGGTTTTCGGACTGGGAATGGAGTTAAGCGTATCCATGTTGCCCAAGTCTGTGACCATGCCCATTGCTCTTGAGGTTTCAAAGCAGCTTGGTGGAATACCGGAGATTACTGTTCCCTCGGTTATGGTCACAGGAATTATAGGAGCTATAATGGCACCATTGGTCTGTCGCGTATTGAAAATCAACGACAGAGTGGCAATCGGAATTGCTATTGGTACTACCTCTCATGTCTTAGGCACAACTAAGGCAATCGAGATGGGGGAGATTGAAGGTGGAATGAGCGGACTGGCCATAGGTGTGTCTGGCCTCGTAACCGTTGTGATAGCTCCTGTCATGGTTACAATGTTTCAATATTTCCTACAGTTATAACAGTGTAGGTATTTAGATTAAGAAGCCTTGATCAATATAATTATTTGGAGTTGATATATTGGGGATAACGTTAATTTTGATTTCTTCTCTATTTTTTGTATTAAGCTCATATTTTGGCAAGGTTGTAACAAATACAACAGAAATGTCGGCCATTGTAACATCCTTCAGCCGTTTTGCGCTAGGCGCTATTTTTATGCTAATATATATCCTTTTGGCCAAAAAGTCCTTTAAACCTGCCAAAATGAACTTAATTTTTGCCCGCAGCATCTTCAACTGCATTGCCTTGATGCTTTTTTCTTGGGCACTGCAGTACACAACTATAACCAATGTAAATATGCTGCATATGACTTATCCGGTATTCGTTATTTTGTTGGTTCCATTTATAACGAAAGGAAGCAATAAAAAGAATACCTTTCTCTATTTGGCCGCAATTATGCTGGGAATCTATCAGGTATCCAATCCAAGCTTTGCAAGCATAAACATAGGGGATGCTATTGCTCTAGCTTCGGCAATCGTGGCGGCAGTAGCTATTATATTCCTTGGCGAAGCAAGCAAATACAATGAGGGATATTTGATTGTATTTTATGTTATGCTTATTGGTACCTTTTTCAATCTACCCTTTGCTTATAAGGATCTTGCCGCTTTCGATATTCATGGTCTGATGCCGGTTTTACTTTCTGCATTGCTAGGCTTTCTAGGGCAGGTATTCCTGACTTGGGGCTACCGATATGTGGACTCCGCAACGGGATCGTTGCTTTCAACAAGCAGAATCGTACTAGCTGCTGTCATAGGTTTTATGTTCCTATCGGAACCTTTGAATATAAGGATCATTCTTGGAATTGCTATCATCTCAGCAGCATTGGCTGGCGTAAGTGGATTCTTTAGTAAGAAAACGAACAAAGCTGCATTAAATGAAGTGAGATAATAATCAAAGATAAAGCCCTAATATCAATAACAAATTTTGATATTAGGGCTTTATCTTTGATAAAATACAGACGCTTTTCAATTGGTTTTATTGTTATTCAGTATTGTGCTTTTATCACCCTTAAGTGATCTTGGTATGGGCTATGAACATTATAATACCCCTCAGTCTAGCATGATAAGTTAAAGATACTATATATATCGAGGATTTATTACTTGATAATCAGCTTTTGCCCAATATAAATCATGCCAGTGCTTGGCAAGCTGTTTTTCTGAACGATGTCGCCAATAGGTACCTTATACATCTGAGAAATCAGCCAAAGAGTGTCTCCTGCTTTTACGGTATGGGTCAGGGAACCGGGTATCTTCAGGATTTGACCGATATATAAATAGTTAATATTAGCAAGATTATTGGCTTGAACTATGTCCTGAACGGTTGTGTTATACATGAAGGCAAGCTTGTAAAGAGTGTCGCCTGGCTTTATAACATGCTCCAAATAACCGGTCTTTATGTCAGGAACAAGCAGAGTCTGACCTACCCTGAGTGTATAGGGAGGATTTAATTCATTAAGTCTTGCTAGATATTCAATAGAGGTTTTGAAGGCTCTGGCAATTTTATATAAAGTATCACCGCTTCTTACCGTATATTGTTTTTTGACTAGAGCATTTGCACTCTGAGATATGAATCCATCAAAGCCTTGTACTATCATCCTGTCAGAGTTGATCATTTTAGGCACGACAGGGGTTAAGCTTGGTGCCAGCTCGTATTGTGTCCATTGCTTCACTAGAGCGCCTGTCTTTACATCAAAAACCTTGATTCCTGAATTGAAGTTAAGAAAAATATATTGATTTGTTAGAATTGGCCTTACCTGATTATTGTGGGTCGTATACTTTTCGTGATAGTTACTTTCCCATAATAATTCACCGGTGACTCTGTTCAGAGAGCCAAGAACCATGTATTCTCGATCGTATAGAAGAACATCCTTACTAACACTGATTGGTGCTGTTGTATCAAGCCTTGCGATTGGTGTGTGCTTCCAAAGCAGCTTGCCGTCTGAAGATTTTATTGCATATATATATGTCTTGAGACCGCTAGGACCATATTCATCTGTAACAAAATACACTAAGTCATCAAAATAAACAGGTTTGCCTACTACATGAGGCGAATTTTCTAAACCAATAGCATATGTCCAATCTATTAGACCAGTCTCTGTATTGATTCCGGTTAACTCTATATTTTTGTTTACATTATGCTGACCTAATGCAAGCAGTTTGTCACTGCCTGCAATTATGTTTAGATTCAATCCATTCTGCGGTGTCATTTCCCATTTCTTTTCTCCTGTCTTCAGATCATAAGCGGTAATTTTCCTTTCCTCAGGAGTTGTCCAGGTTTCACCTTTATACATCTGAGCATAGAGGTTTTGCTGGTCATAGGTTATATAAGCAGGAACGAAGCCAACATGGTCCAAGCTCCAGGGAACCTGATAGCTTTCTCCTAAGTCTTCAATTGCGTAGAGTGTGGCATCTATCATGGCATAGATCCAATTGTCCTTTAAAACAATTGCATTAGTGTTGATAGAAGGCTGTGGCTTATTCACCAGGAACCTCCATTTGATGCGGAAACTGTTCCAGTCCACTGCCATCAGTATATTATTGTCTATTATATAAACAGTATCCTTTGTAAAGGCAATAGGCACTCCAAAGAGCTTGTCATAACCAAAACGTGTTTCCAGATCAAAGTCAACAGGGGCATAATTGGTGTTATAAGGGGTTCTTCCGGGCATATACCAAGAATCCTCTTGGCCTGCCATATACCCTATTTGCTCATTTTCTCTATAATAAATATCGTTGTTCATTATTGACCTCCTTACAAAAGATTCCATATCATTTTATTCCAATGACTATCGAGTGGTGAATCTATTTTTGTATTAGGCAAATACTGACGGTCCCCATTATTTGTACTAAATTTAATGAACATTTTTAACCTTCAAATTGCTGGAGTAATTGCTGCAGAAGCGAGTTCAGACGGCATCAGAAAGAATAGGTGCCAGGGATCGAAGCTATTAAGTTATTGCATGAAGTAAATGGAATGGACAGTGATTACTTATGATACGGTGAATCGTATACATAACAACAAAGAAAGATAATTTCCAATATGATATGTTTCTGCATACCATCGATTGTGAGGCCGTGGACTCGGGGGTAAGGGTATTTAACATATTATTATATGAACTATTCACACTTATAATAATACAGCTAAACTTCAGATAGTATATTCTCGATATATTTCACAATATCATAAACACATTTGAAGGTATGGACATCTTCATCATGAATGGTTATGTTGAATTTCTTCTCACATTCGATTACCAATTTTGCAACATTGACGGCACCAATTCCATTATCAATTGTCAATTCTGTTTCAAGCACAATATCTTCAGAGTCAATCTCAATAATTTCAGCCAAAATTTTCGCCACCTTTTGAAAAACCAATTGTATCCCTCCTAGTATAATATTGATATAGCCATTAAAGCTATATAGTTTATAAGTTTCTTTATCAGATAACAGAAGAAGGTGTTCTTCCTTCATCAGATGTTATCAATAAATATTTATCATGTTTGATGGCTCCCTAATAGACACCAGACTTTCATAGGATATAATTATTAAGGATAGGATAAAGAATGTATTCCTCCTTGGGAAGTCAGTTCCTACTGACCCATACCTATTGTTGAGTCAATTAGTCCATTCAATGAGGTTTTATGATTCGGCTGGTTGGGAGCCTCAGGCTATACCCGCATCACATGCTAGGTTGTGTACTCATTAGATGGAAATGGATTCCTATCAGAAAGGAGCTTTTGCTCATGTCAAACATTGTTTTTAAAGATTTATTTATCTCGGTCGGTATTGATGTTGGTGCGGACTTCAGTTGGATGTCTATCGCACTTCCTAATCAGACCTTTGTAGGAAAACCTTTTAAAATCTTACATTCTGATCTTAATTCCCTAAGCTTAGCTGTTTCCAAAATAAAAGAAGCAGAAGAGCTGTATTCCTTAGAAAGTCGCATCTTTCTGGAATCCACGGGAATTTATCATTACCCACTCTTCTGCTATCTTCGTGATAAGGGTTTTAACTGCTCAGTTATTAATCCTATCATCACTAAGAGTAGCACAAACATTAACATTAGAAAAGTACATAATGATCGATTTGATTCAAAAAAAGCCGCTTTAATCGGTCTGAAACCAGATTTAAAGGTCTCACTCATGCCATCAGAACTCGCTTTGGATTTAAGAAATCTTTCTAGAGCGTATTATGACCTGATGGACAACCGTTCTTCCTATGTGAACAAATTACAGGGCGAACTCCGTATGATGTTTCCACAGTATCTGAAAATCTTTTCCAAGATTACTACCAACACTTCACTGACTCTGTTGGAAAACTATACATCACCAGAGGCTTTCTTAAATGCATCCAGAGACCAGATCATTGATTCTATCAGATCCACAGCTAGATCCATACATTTTCATTTGTTTTTTGAGACTCATCAAAAGGCTTATTAAGATTACCCTTTTTTAATCCAATGTAAATATCAAGTATTTTTCATTTCACTATTGACATTTCTTAGCTGGACTTGAAATTCAACTTCTCGTTTCATTTGCTGTTAAATCAATGTTATTACAACAACGGGCTGATGATTCCAGTGTAAAACAAACTAAGTCTGTGAAGTGCCCTAGTGCATGCGATATATAACAGCTTTTTGTCATCTGCGGTATTAAAATGGTCATTATCTGCATCAAATATCAGTACACCATCAAACTCCAAGCCCTTTGACAAATATACTGGTATGATGAAGATTCCGATTAAGTCTGTTGTACCATCACTCTTTATCAGTTGAATATTAAGTTTATTCTTTAAACGGTCATGCAAGGAAATAGCATCTTTTTCAGTCTTACAGATCAAGCCTATAGATTGATAACCCTTTTCCTTGCAAGATGCAATCTCACTAATCACCATATCATCAAGAGCGGATGAGTTTTGGGCTGTATAGACTACAGGCGTATCCCCTTTACGGCTGAAACTATTGATTTTAAAGCCTTGATCAAGGAATTTTGCACTATATTCTAAAGTTTCACTGGTACAACGAAAGCTTTTATCCATGGTAATAAGGGTGGAATTTCTCTTGTTTAATATTCTACTGAAGTGGTCATAGAGTGATAAATCTTCTTGTTTCCCGATGGTTTGATTTATATCCCCTAAAACCGTATATCGGGATTTTGGAAACAGCAAGTTAAGAATTTCAAAATGCATGGGGTAGTAATCCTGTGCCTCATCAATTACAACCTGCTTTATATCTTCATAAGCAGTGTCAGTGTAGTCTTTTATGCTTAAATGTAAAAAACAAAGGGCTAGTGCATCATCATATTGCAGGTTATCCAAGTCAAGATTTTCGCAGGTAAAGCTTATAATATCTTCAATAGAATCTGGCAGTTCTAGACCTTTTGCTAAACTATAAAAGTAGTTTTTATTACTGAATAACTTCTTATAAAATTTAAGACAATCTAACTGTGTAAATTTCTTTATTTCCTTCATCAACACAGTGCTTTCATATATAGATAACATACGGGCTACTTCTTCAACTTCAAACGAATGCATTGTGTGGTTCATAACAAAGTCTTTTAATTTATTCAGACGATTTTTACGCTGATCATGTACTGGCTTTAAGATAGAATATTCTAATTCCTTCAAACGCGAGCCTAAGTGTGCTATCTTATTTTCATCCAGTATCTTGCCTTTTAATAATTGACGGCTTGCGATATGCTTTCCGTTATAATAGACATCGCTAAATTCAATCCATCGATTGGGCAAGTCACGAATATAACGTTTTAATATTTCAACAAATTGACTAGAACCCTTGAAGTCCATATTACTTTTTATCAGGTTGCTGTATTTATTGCTATTTGATGTGAGCAGACGTTCTAAGAGTTGATTCTTGGTTTGTATATGATCATTCTGCAAAACCCTGACCAGTATATCTTCAAATATAACAGAATTCACATTTTTTTCTCCCAGCTCAGGCAGCACATTTGAAATATATTGCTCAAATAAGGTATTTGGTGAGAGAATTACTATATTGTTAGAAGACAATTTGGCAGATAACCCCTGATACATAAGATATGCTACTCTATGAAGTGCAACGGAGGTTTTACCGCTGCCAGCAACTCCCTGTACCATCATCAAATCCATTTCCATATCTCGTATAATGATGTCCTGGTCTTTTTGTATGGTTTCTACTATTGTTTTCATTTTAGAGGAAGCGTTTTGGGACAGCAGTTTTCTTAAAAATTCATCTTTAATTTGAATGTCCGCATCAAAAAAATATTCTAGTTTTCCCTTGTTTATTTCATATTGACGCTTTAAATTAACCTCGCCTTTTATCTTTCTGGCAGGGGCTTCATAGAATGCCTTTCCTGTTCCGAAACGGTAAAATACACTTGCTATTGGAGAACGCCAGTCATAAACATACATTTCATAAGATTCATCATCTATCAGTGAAGATAATCCAATATATATTTTCTCAAACTCATCTTCATCGTCGAACTTAAAATCAATACGCGCAAAGTAAGGTGAATTAATCGTTCTCTCTAATGACAGTATCTTATTGACTTCCATTTCATATTCGGAAATCTTGTCTGATAACGGATTTGCATATTGGTTTAACTCTATAAGCTCATAAAAGTTTTCTAAAGACCAGAGGTTTGATATAGAATGCGTAGTATCTTCGCGCATTTCCTTCTTTGAAGAAAGGATGGCTTCCTTATTTTCCTGACTACTCTGTGTTAGGGAAGATAATTGTTCCTGCGCAATTGATATAGTTTGCTCTAAATGTTTGTTTTCAAAATCTTGTTCAAATTGATTGTTTTCCAATTTTGCATTCTCCCTTCTGTTTTTAATAAATAAAATATTGATTTCACATCAATACTTCTGTAGTATGATTCAGTATATATGATACATACAAAAAATGTAAAACATAAGACTGCAATTAAAAAAATATATGTGATATAATAGAATTAGGGAAGGAAATATTTCTAATCAATTGGTGATTGGAGAATGCCTTACATATTATGTATTTACAAAGTCCCGAAGCAGGCTTAGACTGTTTCAGGATTTTTGTTATTGCTCAAAATAATAGCTATTATAATAAGCCAGGTAAGATGTTTAGCGGCTATTGAATGGTGAAGTTAGCAAATGCTAACAAGAACACACCATCCACTGTGAGGCCGTAGCTTTGGTGCTTAGGGGGTAGGTGAAACAGAGTTCGCCAAGGTAGTACCTTTGGTTATACATCTTCAGATCTGAAATGTTGGATTGAAGAAAATACTTCAAATAGATATTCTTCGAATGAGGTTGTAGTCCGGTATAAGTAACAATGGATGCAATGAGGTAAATAAATAATAAAGTAGGCAGATCTCATATCGACACTATAAGCATTGATATGAGATCTGCCTTTGATAATTCCTTGCCTATTTCTGGTTTAATCAACATGTATTCCCATACAAATTGAATCATAAAATTTGCCATTTATATGAAAATCTCTTGTAAGCTTTCCTTCCTCGTGAAAGCCTAACTGTTTATATAGTGCTATTCCTTGCAGGTTGTCTTCCTTCACGCGCAGGTTAATCTTTCGGATAATACCGCCTTCTCTAGCCCACTCAAGAAGGCTGTTAATCAAGTGTTTTCCAATTCCTATGCCCCAATACTCTTTTAAGACGCTTACCCCGAATTCTCCAGTATGTGATATTCTTGGCCGCCCTCTGGCTTTAAATGACAAGTTGCCAACAACATTCCCATCTATTTCAGCGATAAGGTACACCTGATTGGCGCTTCTTTGAAAATCTTCGATAATTTTTACTTCCTGTTCCACAGTAATGTTGAATTCACCCGAGCCAAAAGTGAGGTGGTCACTTTCACCTGCTATTTGCTGAATATATGCTATTATTTTTGCTGCATCTTGGCCTTCTCCTCGCCTTATTGACAGCAATTGACCGTTTTTAAGTGTGACATGCTTTTTCATATAATATTGTCCTCCTGTTTAAATAATAAGAGCTTGGTATATACTGCTTTGAAGGGGGCGTTTATTATCCAGTCTAACTCTTAGGGAGTATTCCTTCTGCCGGCTCGTATCTTACACCATTTTCTGCATCGATTTCTATAAAGAGTTGGATGGATTCTACTTCGATTTTGCCGTTCCTTAGCTTAGCTGTCAGCATAAATGGAAAATTGTTGCTAGTGGGCATTAAATACTCACTATATAAGGTTAAATATTCTTGATGCAATCTATGCTTTTTATCAATATTGGTTTCTTGATAAGCCTTATCCTTTATATCTTTTATATAAGCCACAGTATCGGGATCTTTTGATGGATTGCAAATGACCATTTCGGTATATATTATAGCTTCTAGCTCATCGCTTGCTTCCTTCTGTTTAATGAATTGGCTTTCTATACTGTTAACTACATAATGTTCAGAATATCCCTTTGTAAGAAAGTCTGATATATAATTTCTCATTATTACCTCATTAGAAATCGACTCTTCCGGAGCAGCAACTACTTTGTTATTGTAATTGCTTGTGTTTAATTCTTTGTATTGTGCTGTACAACTTACAGAATAAACTACAAGTACAAGTATGAAAATAATAGATTTACTTTTCATTGAGTTCCTCCATTACAAATATAATAGCAAGCTATAAATATATTACCATTTATATCACAACATTTACATATAATAGAAAAAATAATAGGATTAAAAATTAATCTAATATTTACATTATGATGCACTGACTTCATAATTAAGGTAGAATATTTATATATGGGTGGGAGGTTTTAAAGTGAAGATTATGATTATTACGGCCAGTCCAAATAAAGATGGACTTACTGCTGCCTGTGGCAATGCAGCTAGATTTGGTACAGAAGCAGCAGGAGCAAAAACGCAGATTGTAAACCTGAATGAGTTGAAGGTCGGGAACTGTCAAGCCTGTGGCAATGGTTGGGGACCCTGTTTTGACAAGCATCAATGCCAAGTGTTGGATGATTTCCAAAGCTTACACAACAGTGTGGAAGACTTTGACGGCTTTGTGTTTGTTACCCCGGTGTATTGGGGAGATATCAGTGAATCCGCTAAGGCTTTCTTAGATAGAGTCAGAAGGTGTGAGGCTTGGAAAAAGGAAGCTACATATTTTCAAAATAAGCCTTTTATAGCAGTCGCTGCGGCTGGAGGAAGCGGCAACGGAGCTATGACTACCCTGACAAATATAGAAAGGCTGCTGGTGCACATTAAGGCGGATAGATTTGACTATATTGGTATCACAAAAAAGAGCAGAGAATATAAAATAAAGACTATTATTGAAGCTTCAAAGGCTATGGTTGAGCATATAAAGGAAAAATAATATATACATAAAGAATCCCCATGCTGCATAATTGCATGGGGATTTAAATATCTTAGCTACTTATTTTTTCTTTTTATGAGAAGATATACAGGAAGTCCCAAGGCTGTTATAGCTAAGCCATATAGGGCATAGGATGTGCTGGTGATAAGTGTACTGATAAGTATATATATCCCACCAGCTATACCTATAATAGGTATTATAGGGAATAGTGGGACAGTGTAAGGTCTCTCAATATTCTTATGCTTTGATCTCAAAATAAAGATACCGTAAACGGTCATAACAAAGAATATCCATACTGCGAATACCGCCAAATTTGTAAGTGTTTCAAAGGAACCGCTCAAAACATACATAGATGCTAGAACCGCTTCAAATAATAAGGTATTTACAGGAGTTCCAAATTTATCACTTATTTTTCCGAAGAACTTAGCAAAGGGAAACAGGTTGTCTTGAGCCATAGCAAAAGGAACTCTTACCCCTGTCATCAAATAACCGTTTAGTGCACCAAATATGGATATCATTATGCCAGCCGCAATTAAGGCTGCACCGGAATTGCCAAATAGTATTACTGCAGCATCAGAGGCTGCTTTTTCTGATGTGATAACCTCTGAAACCGGCATGATATTTATAATCGCAAGATTGATCAATATATAAACAGCGATTATAACTGCTAATCCGATGATGATAGATCTAGGTATATCCTTCTTAGGATTCTTAAGCTCTCCAGCCATGTTTCCTACTCCGACCCAGCCATCATAAGCCCATAGGGTTCCTAGTATTGCTGCTCCAAAGCCTGCTAAGCCGGTAGCACTGGATGCAGTAGATGAAGCTGCTGCAAAGCTGTTCGCTTCTCCTTTTAATAGTCCGAAAACAATTATTACAAATATAGGAATTAGCTTGCCTATAGTTGCTACGAACTGCACCTTACTGCCTAGCTTGGTTGATATAATATTGATCAACGTTATAAAGAATATAATTAAAATTGCTAGAATCTTTTGTTGGACAGCAGTAAGCGCTACAAAATAGGTTGCTTGAGTCACAAATACAATGGATAAGGCAGCCGCAACGCCTGGAACATAAATTACAGCTTGCACCCAGCCAAATAAGAAAGCCCATTTCTCACTATAAAGCTCCTTTATATATACAAATATGCCACCTGTCTTAGGTATCGCAGCAGCAATTTCTGCTATAGTAAGTGCTGAAGCTATTGTAATGATACCTCCTACGATCCACGCAAGGATACCTAGTGTTGGAGTTCCTGCATTACTGAAAACTGAAGATGCCTTAAAGAAAATTCCTGAGCCTATTACCACACCTACAACCATTGTGATGGCTTCCATTAGACCGATTTCTTTTTTTAGAGCTCCGACGTTTGCTGCTTTGTTTGTTTTTTTGTTTGCTTCCAAAATTAATACATCCTTTCTTATGAACATTTCTATATAAATCGCACTAAAGTTTTGACATGGAAGTAAATAGTTCTTTGTGCGATTTATAAACAGCGGATAACATTTCGTGCTATTTTAGCGATTGTAAATTGTTTAGCACGAAATATATGGAATCAATATGTACTTTAAGAGTTTTTTGCGTAAAGATGGAAATACAAAGGACAGAGAATAAAACAGCATAGAAAACAATGCTATTTTACTCCCTGTCCTTTTATCTGAAAGTTTCCTTTAAAAAGTTGCTCCTTTGATGCCACATTTAAGTGGTCTCTCCAGGGTTATGTCCAATTATTGTACAAGACCTGAAAGCTTCGGAATAAAGGGTTAGCTGCCTTCATTCCTTTCTCCTACGGTTTCTTAACAAGATATCTCCAATAATCTTCATCCATACATATTAAATTCCAAAATACATTTTATTGAATATAAGGTTAATTGTCAATGGTAAGGATACCCATAGAGTACTAAAAAGTGCTCGCATAGGTATTATACTTGAGATAAAATAGATATTAGACTGAAGTAAAAAGCAGGGAGTGGGTGTTAATATGAGCGTGATAAATAAAGTATCCCTAATAGGCTTAGGGAGTATTGGAGCTACTTATGCCAGTAAGCTGCATGACATGAACCCAAACTGTTTGAGTGTTATTGTCGATGCAGAAAGATACGACAGGTACAATGCAAAGAGCTTTGTTGTAAATGGCAAAAGCTATGATTTTAGCTTCGTAAAGTCTGAGGAAGCCGCAGAGCCTGCTGACCTAATAATTGTGTCAGTTAAGTTTCATCATCTTCAACAGGCGATACAGGATATGAAAAATCATGTAGGACCCAATACTATCATACTCTCGCTTATGAATGGGATTTCGAGTGAAAGGCTTATAGGGGAAGTCTATGGTATGGAAAAGCTTTTGTATGGCATGGTGTTGGCCATTGATGCTGAGCGTAACGATAACACTATAAAGTACGCTAGTACAGCTAAAATCTATTTTGGAGAAGCAAGCAATACTGCTTATTCAGAAAAGGTTACAGCGGTAAAAGAGATTTTTGATAAGGCAGAGATAGGATATATCATACCTGATAACATGCTTTATACCCTATGGTGGAAATTTATGTTTAATGCAGGCATTAACCAGACCTCGGCGGTATTAAAGACAACCTATAAGGTTTATCAGGAAGTCAAGGAAGCAGAGGATTTTTTGAGAGACACGATGAAAGAGGTTATGATTTTATCTCAAAGAGTAGGGATAAATTTGAAGTATGAAGATATTGATGAATTTGTGAATTTAGTAAAGAGACAATCACCTGACTCCAAAACCTCCATGCTTCAGGATGTGGAAGCCAGACGTAAGACGGAGGTAGAAATGCTGGCAGGCACCATATGTGAGTTGGGAGAACAATACGGAGTAGAAACACCAATAAACAGAATGTTATTTCAAATGATAAGAACTATAGAAAAAACTTATTAAATAATACTGTATAAAACTGCTAAATAAATAAAAACTATAGGCAAATGCTGTGTTTTGAGGTGAAGTAGTTTATGTCAGGAATGAGAAGAATAGACATTAGAGAGCTTGACCCTATCGTTAGATATCCTACCGTAGCAGAAACCTTTGAGAATTTGGCGGCGGGAGAGAAGCTAGAACTAATAAATGACCATGACCTTCAACATCTTCTTAAATACAAATTCACACTTGATTATCCGGACGAGTATGATTATGAGCATATAGAGCAGGGACCCATGGTTTGGAGGGTTCTTATAACTAAAAGATAGAACAAAAGCTCCGAGAGCAACTCGGAGCTTTAATCTTTTAATTAGAATCTTTTGCAGATTGCTGTAACTCTTTCCTTGGCTGGAGTAAGATCTCCATCCTTGTTTTCTATAGTCCAGTTGATGATATCAGCGATCTCAACCATTTCATCCTTGCCAAAGCCTCTAGTTGTTGTAGCTGGAGTACCTATACGGATACCGCTGGTTACAAATGGACTTTGTGTCTCAAAAGGCACAGTATTCTTGTTAACTGTGATGCCTATTTCATCAAGCAGATGTTCTGCTTCCTTACCTGTTACACCTTTGTTTCTAAGGTCAAGCAGCATTAAGTGATTATCAGTGCCACCGGATACGAGGTTGAAGCCTCTATCCATTAGTGCCGCTGCAAGCGTTTTTGCATTATCCAAAACTTTTTGCTGATATTGTTTGAATTCTTCCGAAGCAGCTTCCTTGAAGCATACAGCCTTTGCTGCAATGATATGCATCAGTGGTCCGCCTTGGATACCTGGGAATATGGTTTTGTCTATATCCTTAGCATATTTTTCCTTGCAAAGAATAGCGCCGCCTCTTGGACCTCTAAGTGTCTTGTGAGTGGTAGTTGTCACAAAGTCGGCATAAGGAACTGGACTTGGATGCAGACCTGCAGCTACAAGACCTGCGATATGGGCCATATCCACCATCATATATGCACCTATTTCATCGCATATCTCTTTGATTTTAGCAAAATCTATTATTCTTGCATAAGCGCTTGCGCCTGCAACGATCATCTTTGGCTTGTGCTCAATAGCCATTGCTCTTACTTCATCATAGTTTATGAAGCCCGTTTCATCCACTCCATAGGATACAAACTTGAAAAGCTTGCCTGAGAAGTTAACAGGACTTCCATGAGTCAAGTGACCGCCATGGGATAGGTTCATGCCCAGCACTGTGTCGCCAGGGGTAAGGACTGCCAGATAAACACCCATGTTTGCCTGTGAACCTGAATGCGGCTGAACATTGGCATGGTCAGCTCCAAAAAGGGACTTCATTCTGTCACGAGCAAGATTCTCTGACATATCTACATATTCACAGCCGCCATAGTATCTCTTGCCTGGATAACCTTCAGCATATTTGTTTGTAAGGTGCGAACCTGCAGCCTCCATAACTGCCTTGCTTACAAAGTTTTCTGAAGCAATAAGCTCTATTTTGCTTGATTGTCTTTCTATTTCCAATTCAATTGTTTTAAATAATTCCGGATCTTGTAGCTTAAGATTTTCGTACATTAAAAAAACCTCCTATTTTCTTGCCTGGACCATGTGTATTGCTTCACCCTTAAGACCGCATACAGCCTCGTGGAAGGCTTCTGATAAGGTAGGATGAGCGTGTATTGTATTTTTAATAGCATCGATTTTGAGCTTTGTGCTAACTGCAAGAGTACCTTCGTGAATTAAGTCAGAAGCATGGGGTCCCATTATATGAACACCTATTATTTCTTCCTGCTCATTAGACAAAACCTTTACAAAGCCTTCACCTTCTCCGAGAGAAAGTGCCTTACCATTGGCTCCAAACATAAACTTACTGACTTGATAGCTTATGCCCTTTTCCTTTGCTTCATCCTCTGTCATTCCGACGGTAGAAATCTCAGGGAATACAAATATGCAATCAGGAACAGGCGAATGGGAGTGGTTTTGCATACCATGTATTTTTTCTGCTACGGAGATGCCTTGGTGAGATGCAGCATGAGCTAACATAATCAACCCATTTACATCTCCGATTGCATATATGCCGCTTACATTTGTTTCGTAGTTTGCATCAACCTTAATTCCTTTTTTACTGTATTCTATTCCAAGGCCTTCAAGGTTAATACCATCAAGAACGGGTTCTCTGCCTGTAGCAACCAGAAGTGCTTCTGCTTCTACTTCATATTTACCCTTCTTGTTTTCTCCTATTACATAAAAAAGGCCATTTCTCTTTTCTATTTTTTCTATGCTGCATTCAGTAATCAGGTCTACGCCCTTTTTCTTGACGGAGACTGAAAACCTTTTTACAATGTCGCTGTCTACTCTTTTGAGTATATTAGAACGATTAACTACTGTAACAGCGGAGCCCATAGCAGCAAAAATACCTGCGAACTCCATAGCGATTACGCCGCCGCCTATTACAGAAAGTCTATTTGGTATTTCCTTAAAGTTTAATATTTCATCACTTGTTAGGACTCCATCCAGATTAACACCTTCAATTGGTGGAAGCGTGGTTTTGGAGCCGGTGGCAATAATGATGGCCTGCAACTTGTTATTCGAAGCTTCGG
>Ga0209317_1001913_pt1 | contig 16381 bp, 11 predicted proteins | sample RifGroB2_FD_183994 | JGI IMG/M metagenome (GOLD analysis project Ga0209317, IMG submission 183994) | Soil microbial communities from Rifle, Colorado, USA - Groundwater B2 (SPAdes) (version 2) | ecosystem: Environmental > Terrestrial > Soil > Unclassified | place: Rifle, Colorado | collected... | reverse complement strand
AGAAGAAGAGGGCGTGAGGTGGACAGGAAAAATAGTACACCGGGCAAAATCATCAATTTTTTACGTCGAAGAAAAAAAGTTATTTTCTGAAAATGATTCTATTCCTTAACTTAATGGCAGTGCCCCCAGCCCCTCCCATAAAGGGAGGGGGGCTTTTAGCCTACCCCTCCCCTGCTACAGCCCGAACTGTGCCTGAACTTCGGCCGGTGCTTCCTGAAAACCCTGGAACTCCATGGTATAGCTGCCTCGCCCTTTGCTGGCGCTGCGCAGCTCGGTCATATACCCGAACATCTCTGCCAACGGCACGGTGGCCCGCACCACCTCAAGATCGCCCCGCTTGTCCAATCCCTCCACCCTGCCCCGCTTCTGCTGCAGCGAACCCAGCACCCGCCCCAGGCTCTCCGTCGGCAGCTCCAATTCCAGCGACATGATCGGCTCCAGAAGCAGCGGGCCGGCTTCCCGCGCCGCCATGACAATCCCGCGCCGGGCCGCAGCTCTCACTGCCGACTCGCTTGGCACCGACATCCCTGGCTCGACCGGGACCTCCAACAGCCGCACTTCCAGATCGGTGAGAGGATAGCCGGTCCGGCAACCGGCCAGGCAACCCTCCTGCAAACTCTGCTCGGCCGCGGCCAGCAATTCCTGGGTGATCGGCGGCACCGGATGCGGCAGCAGGATGCGTACGCCGCTTCCGCGCGGCAAGGGAGTGAGACGCAGCAGGACCTCTGCCGTCTCCGGACGCCGCTCCGCTTCGCGATGAAAAAATTCCCGCCGCTCGATCTGTTGCCGCAGGGTCTCGCGGTAAACCACCCGCGGCCGGCCGGTCTGCACCTGAATGCCGTACTCACGGCGCAGCCGGTCGATGATGATCTCCAGGTGCAGCTCGCCCATGCCGGTCAGGATGGTCTGGCCTGTCTCCAGATCCTCGTGCACCTTGAAAGTCGGATCCTCCCACTGGAAATATTCCAGGGTCGAAAGCAGATGCTCCCGGTCCTGCGCCCCCTTCGCTTCCACCGCCAGCGACACCACAGGCTCCGGTACCGATAGCCCTTCCAGTACCAGCGGGCTATTGGAATCGCACAGGGTGTCACCGGTCAAGGTCACCTGGAAACCGGTGGCGGCAACGATATCGCCGGCAATCGCTTCCGCGATCTCCTCGCGACGATGGGAATGCATCCGGAACAGATGCCTGACCCGCTCCTGAGAGTTTTGGCTGCTGTTCAACACCATCGCGCCGGCCCGCACCCTGCCGCTGTAGATGCGCAGGTAGGTGAGTCGGCGCCCCGACTCGGCCATTACCTTGAATGCCAGAGCACGCAGCGGCGCATTCGGATCGCAATTCAGCGCCTCGAGTTCGTTAGTTAGGGGATTGCGACCGGTACGCGGAGGACGCTCAAGAGGCGACGGGAGATAGTGGCAGACCGCATCCAGAAGTGGCTGGACACCTTTGTTATGGAGCGCAGAGCCGAGCAGCACCGGAAAGATCCGGCAGGTAAGGGTGCCACGCCGCAGGGCCTCGCGCAGCCGTGCCGCGGATACCCGGGTACCCTCCAGGAAATCTGCCATCACCTCGTCATCGAAGTCGGCAGCAGTTTCGGTGAGCTTAAGGCGTGCCTCTTGAACCTGAGGCAATAGCTCCGGCGGGACCGGTCCCCGCAGTACTGTCCGCCCCTGATCGCTCGCGGCGAAGCTCAAGACCTCCTCGGAAAGAAGATCTATCACTCCGGCAAAGCCCGTTTCCTCCCCGATGGGAAGTTGCAGAAGCACCGCCCGCGCCTTGAGCCGATCCGCCACCTGAGTTAAAGCCTTAAGGTGATCGGCCCCCATGCGGTCCATTTTATTGATGAAACAGACACGAGGCACACCGTAACGGTCTGCCTGGCGCCAGACCAATTCGCTCTGGGGCTGCACACCCTCCACCGCGCTGAAAATCGCCACGGCTCCATCCAGTACCCGCACGCTCCGCTCCACCTCGATGGTGAAATCGATATGGCCGGGGGTGTCGATCAGGTTGAGCACGAAGTTGTTCCAGTTGCAACTGGTGGCCGTGGCAGTGATGGTGATGCCGCGTTCCTGCTCCTGGGGCATCCAGTCCATGACCGCCTGACCATCGTGCACCTCCCCCATCTTGTGCGTTTCACCGCTGTAAAAGAGTATCCGCTCCGAAACGGTGGTTTTGCCTGCGTCGATGTGGGAGATTATGCCGATATTGCGGATGGCGCCAGTGTCGAGAGGCAACATGGTCGTTCTCCTGGTAAGGGTGTGATTCAATAATTCTCAAGCGGAAATATTACACCATAAGCAGGAACTGCCAACTGCTATGACAGAAAGGATCATTTACTGAGAGCGCCGGGTTTCAGCTATGCCAGTGTTGCACGGATGAAATAGACTCTGTTACGTTTTTCAAAGGGAGGGCGAATACAAGATTCGCCCCTACGTCGGAACAGGAATCTTTATCCCCTCGTAGGGGCGAACCTTGTGTTCGCCCAATCTTTTACCGCGATCACCCAGGCTCGCCCATCAGCAAACGGTTTTTCGGGGTGATGTCATCCGGGATGGTCTGGGTGTAGATCCGGTAGCCTCGCGAGCGCAGCAGCGCCGCCCTGGTGACGTCCACCGCAAGCGGGCCATCGAGCCATCCCTGTACGCCGCCAGCGTCGGCACTCCTCAGATCATGGCAGCAGGGAAGTACCGCTACTCTGCAGCCGGCAGCCACCGCCCGCTTCAGCACGAGATCGGTCAGACCGCCGCAGGCGTGCACGGAAACAACCAGATCATCCCGCTGCAGCGGAACCTGTTCCAGATCGTTTTGGATGAATTTCATCCTCCCGGCGAGACTGGGCCAGTCGGATTGGAGTTGCGCGGCAAGTAGCGCGGCATTCTCCGGGATGCGCCGGTCCACGGCAAGCGCCTCAGGTATATCGCGATCCATGAGCAAAAGGATCTGGGCCAAGAGACCGTGCCCAGAGGCCAAGTCCACCACCCTGCCGCCCCGAAAGCGCCTGTGCACCCTGCGCGCCACCTCCCACGCCTCGTACAACTCCTTGCGCGGCAGGCATCCCGCCCGGCAGACCGCACGGGCAATACGGTCAAAGAGGGAATCGCCGGGAAAAAGCGGCAGATGGCGTTCGTTCAGTCGATTTCGTGATGATCTATCCAATGATTTATCCAATACTTTCAGTCGCTCCTAGGGCTGAGGGGCCGCCATTTCCGCTAACACACGCGAGCAGATAATTGCGCGAAGCTTTTCTGTAAAAACTCAAGCCAACTCACTTCCGCTAAGTCCCCTCCCCCGGAGGGGGAGGGCTAGGGAGGGGGAGCACTGCCAGTTCTTCACCAGAAGCCAAAGCCTCCCCCTTCCCGACCTTCCCCCCCTGGGGGAAGGAGAGTTGTTAGATGCTGATTAAAGAGAGAGTCTATTATTAATAAAGGGATGCGTAGCTGCACGACATGCTATCGCGTTTGAGAAAGATCGAGTTCCAACTGGCGGATTCGCGCCTCATCCTTCTTAACCTCTTCCAGCTTTTTATGGTACGCCAGCCGGGCGACTCCCGGCGTCGAGAGAGGATTTTTATTGATGTAGGGATTGTCCTCGAAGGTCGCCTTACCTTTGGCCCGTTTCTTTTCGAATTCCTCTACTTCCTTCGCTGTGGGGGTCCTTCCCTTTGCGACGGACCATTTGCGATAAAGCCGGGCCAGTTCCTGCTTCTTGGCAGGGAGCGCCTGTTTGATCGCCTGCAACTCCGCACTCAGGCCATGCTGGCCCGGTTTACCCCCAATTGTCTCGGTAGTGGCGGAACTACTGGAAGCGGCCGTTGCTGCAGCCGGGGAAGCAGCAGGCGTTTCGCGTGTAATCCCGCCGGGTGCAGATGGAAGCTCCTTGGTGCGGTTCAGGTAGCGCGGCGGAATGCTGTCGGAGTTGTCGGTGAGGTGAGTGACGCCTTGCTCGTCCTGCCATTGATAGGTCGCGGCCTGAGCCACGGCCGACGTCGAAAGAGCAAGCATGAAAACTACAAGTTTGATAGTTGGTATTGGCATATTTTTCCTCATCCAAGTTTGTCGTACGTCACACGAACTGTCATAGTAATCGTTTACTCTGTATCGAAGCCGCGGAGAGTCTCAACTAACCTTAGTGTTAACTACACCATGTAGGAGCGGCATTCCTGCCGCGATTGATGTGCAGAGAATCGCGGCAGGAATGCCGCTCCTACACAGGCCTTTCGGCGCCATGAATAATATGCTCACCACCTCAGATGTCAATTCCTTCCATTGGTCCAACTGGCATAGTGGGTGAGGTGTTATACGGCAGTTACAGTTGTCTCTATCCTGACATGCAGTGCTTTCTTAATGGTGGCAAAAATAGCCGACAAATTGTCCATGGTAGGATTTCCTGAGGCGGAAAGCATCCGGTGCAGGCTTTTGCTTGGTTTTTGCACTTCTTCCGCAAGCTGTTCAAATCCCACTGTAGCGTTAATCAGATCACGTAAAATGAGTTTGGCCGTTGTGGAATCTCCGTCCAGCATTAGATCGATTGCCTCGTGAAGCAGCGCTTTAGCAAAATCAGGATCATTTTCTACACGCTTTTTAACAGTTTCCTTAAAATCTCTCGTAAGAGCCATATGTACCTCCCCTCTTCACAGAGCCTCTTTCTTTTTCAAACGTGACTTTCTATCCAAATACTCATGCCAAAGTTCAACAGCCCGCTCTATGTCCTTTTGCTGCCCCTTCTTTGTTCCTCCGCCGAGAAGAATGATCAATCTCTCACCATCATGCCCGATGTAAACCCGATAGCCAGGTCCCCAGTCCAGACGATATTCACCAATACCTCTGAACCATTTCACGTTGGACAGGTTGCCCTGCTCCAACTTGAGCTTTACTGTCGTAATTTTTACTGCCGCAACGGTATCCAAGCCCAAGAACCACCTTTCGTAGGGGCTGATACCATCCTCGCGTAGATATTCCTCGACCCGGTAGCTCATGCAAGCAAAGGTAACCGATACGTTACTATAAATCAACTGTTTGTGGAAAAGTTTTGCTGAAGGGGAATATTTAGAGGGCGCTGGCTAAAGGAATGGATCCTCCTACTTAAAGGGATTCTCTAAGTCCGAGAGGATGAAAAAATGGCAGGTGGGTCGGTTTAAGTCGCGTCCCCCGGCGGATAGAAAGAAGCACACATGGCAGTACGTGCTTATTGAACTTTGTTGCGGCAAAAGCGGCGGCAATAACTAACTGCGCCGCTTCGCTTCCCCAAAATGGCGCCACACCCGGAAATTCCGGATGTGGCACCATGCTTTGACACAGTTAAAAACTATTCCTTGTCAGTGCCGTAGGTCAGTGCTGCCAGTTTCTGGTAGTACTCGAACCTGCTGGAAGACCAGGCGCTTGCCTTTTTCATCAGTTGGTCAGCGGCAACCGGGTTGATCTTTCTGAGCACCTTGTAGCGGTTCTCGCCGTTGGCGAAGTCCTCGAACGTGGTGGTCGGGGCCTTGCTGTCCAGCTGAAGCGGGTTTTTCCCCTCTGCGGCCAGTGCCGGGTTGTAGCGGTACAGCGGCCAGTAACCGGAGGAAACGACTTTCTTCTGCTCATCGATGCCGGTGGTCATGTTGATGCCGTGCGCGATGCAGTGGGCGTAGGCGATGATGAGGGACGGACCGTCGTGTGCCTCGGCCTCGATGAAGGCCTTGACCACCTGTGCCGGGTTGGCCAGCGAGACGTTGGCCACGTAGACATGGCCGTAAGCCATGGCCATCATGCCGAGATCCTTCTTGGCCATGGTCTTGCCACCTGCGGCAAACTGCGCCACGGCGCCGATCGGGGTCGACTTGGAAGCCTGTCCGCCGGTGTTGGAGTAGACCTCGGTGTCGAGTACCAGGATGTTCACGTTTTTGCCGGAGGCGATGACGTGGTCCAGACCGCCGTAGCCGATGTCGTAAGCCCAACCGTCGCCGCCGATGCACCAGACCGACTTGTTTACCAGGTAGCCGATCAGCGGCAGCAACTGTACAGCCGCCTCTTCTTTGCACTCCAGGATAGCTTCCTTCAGTGTTGCAACGCGTGCGCGCTGCGCCTCGATGCCCCCCTGTGTGGACTGGTCGGCGGCTAGGATTTCCTGCATGACCGGAACTACCGCGCTGCATGAGCTGCAGCCGCAGCTGAGAAGCTTGGTGACGAGTTCGCGTGCAGCCTCGGAGAACTTGTCCACCGCGAGACGCATGCCGTAACCGAACTCGGCGTTGTCCTCGAAGAGCGAGTTGGACCAGGCCGGACCGCGCCCGTCGGCACGCGTTGCCCAAGGTGTGGTGGGGAGATTGCCGCCGTAGATGGAGGTGCAGCCGGTTGCGTTGGCGATCAGGGCACGGTCGCCGAACAACTGGGACAGCAGCTTCAGGTACGGAGTCTCGCCGCAGCCGGCGCAAGCACCGGAGAATTCGAAGATCGGCCGCACCAGCTGGCTTCCGCGCAGCGTGTCGAGCTTCACCAGGGAGGCGTCGATATCGGGAAGCGACAGGAAGAAGTCGAAATTGGCGGCTTCCGCGGCGCGCAGCGGCGGCTGGAAATGCATATCCAGAGCCTTGTGAGCCGGGTTGGTCTTGTCTTTCGCCGGGCAGTTGTGGGCGCAGGCGCCGCAGCCGGTGCAGTCTTCCGGAGCAACCTGGAAGGTAATCTTCATGTCTTTTACGTCGGCAATCTTGGAGTCGGTGGACTTGAAGGTTGCCGGCGCGCCGGCCAGTTCGCTCTCCGGGTAGGCCTTCATGCGGATAGCTGCGTGCGGGCAGACGAAGGAGCAGATTGCACACTGGATGCAGAGCTTCTCGTCCCAGACCGGGATCTCGACTGCGATGTTACGCTTCTCGTACTGCGAGGTTGCAGTCGGGAAGGTGCCGTCGATAGGCATGGCGGATACCGGCAGATTGTCGCCGAAGCCGGCGATGATCGGGCCGGTGACGTCCTGGACGAATTTCGGTGCGTGCGCGCCTACCACGAGCGGCATGGTGAGCGAGCCGGAAACTGCAGCCGGGACCGCGACTTCGTGGATGTTCAGCAGCGCTTCGTCAACTGCGGCGTTGTTCATGGCAACGACCTTGTCGCCTGCCTTGCCGTAGCTCTTCTTGATGGCGCCCTTGATTTCGGCGATGGCGCTTTCCAGCGGGATGATGCCGGAGATCTTGAAGAAAGCGGTCTGCATGATGACGTTGATGCGTGCGCCCAGGCCGAGGTCTTCGGCAAGCTTGATGGCGTTGATCACGTAGAACTTGAGCTTCTTGTCGATGATCTGCTGCTGCACCTCTTTGGGCATTTTCTCCCAGACCTCGGTGTGCTCAAACGGAGAGCAGAGCAGGAAGGTGCCGCCGCTCTTCGCCTTGCTGACCATGTCGTACTTCTCCAGGAAGGTGAAGTTGTGACATGCGATGAAGTCTGCGTTGTCGATCAGGTAGGGGGCGTTGATCGCCTTGCTGCCGAAACGAAGGTGCGAGGTGGTGATGGTGCCGGCCTTCTTGGAGTCGTAGACGAAGTAGGCCTGCGCGAAGTTATCGGTGGACTCGCCGATGATCTTGATGGAGTTCTTGTTGGCGCCCACGGTGCCGTCGGAACCGAGACCGAAGAACATCGCCTCGTAGGTCCCATCCATCTCGTTTCTGAAGGAGGTGTCGTAGGAAAGGCTGGAGCCGGTGACGTCGTCGTTGATGCCGACCACGAAGTTGCTCTTCGGCTTGGCTTCTTTCAGGTTATCGAACACGGCTTTGGCCATGGCCGGTGTGAACTCCTTGGAGCCCAGGCCGTAGCGGCCGCCCACGATGACCGGGTAGCCGTCGAGTTTGCAGGTGCCGGCACCCATCGCCTCGCCGATCGCGGTGCGCACGTCAAGGTAAACCGGCTCGCCCAGAGCGCCCGGCTCCTTGGTGCGGTCCAAAACGGCGATCCCCTTCACGGTCTCGGGGAGCGCGTTGATGAATGCTGCCAGCGGGAAGGGACGGTACAGGTGGATTTTCAGCACGCCGACCTTCTCGCCCTGGGCGACCAGAGTCTCCACGGTGTCCTGTACCGTATCGGCACCGGAGCCCATGATGACGATGACGCGCTCGGCATCGGGTGCTCCGGCGTAATCGACCAGGCTGTACTTGCGGCCGGTCAGGGCGGCGAACTTATCCATCTCCTGCTGCACGATCTCGATACAGGCCGGGTAGAACTTGTTGATGGTTTCGCGACCCTGGAAATATACGTCCGGGTTTTGTGCGGTACCGCGCAGCACCGGGCGGTCCGGAGTCAGACAGCGGGCACGGTGTGCGTTGACCAGGTCGTTGTCGATCATGGCGCGCATGTCGTCAAAGGTCAGTTCCTCGACCTTCTGGACCTCGTGCGAGGTGCGGAAGCCGTCGAACATGTGCAGGAAGGGAATCCGCGAGCGCAGGGTGGAGGCCTGGGAGATCAGCGCGAAGTCCATGACCTCCTGGACGTTATTGGAGCAGAGCATGGCCCAGCCGGTTGAGCGGCAGGACATGACGTCGGAATGGTCGCCGAAGATGGAGAGTGCCTGGGTTGCCAGGGCGCGTGCCGAGACGTGGAAAACCGTGGGGGTCAGCTCGCCGGCGATCTTGTACATGTTCGGGATCATCAGCAGGAGCCCCTGGCTCGCGGTGAAGGTTGTAGTCAGTGCGCCGGCCTGCAAAGCGCCGTGCACGGCACCTGCGGCGCCGCCTTCGGACTGGAGCTCGGATACCAGCGGGACTGTGCCCCAGATGTTCTTCTCGCCCACGGCGCTTTTCGCGTCCGAGATTTCACCCATGACCGATGAAGGGGTGATCGGGTAAATGGCGATGACTTCGTTGGTTGCGTGGGCCACGTGGGCGGCTGCAGTGTTGCCGTCAATGGTTACCATTCTTCTGCTCACAATGTAGCTCCTCTATTGGTAGATTGTTTCCGATCTGTGCCGGCGAACTACCGGCACTGCACCTAACACACCGATTACTGCGGTCTCACCTGTCACTGCAATGCTTGAGTAGTATGCGACGTTCTCAATCTCGTAGGGGCGAACCTTGTGTTCGCCCGTTTTTTGGCGCGCTACCCGCTCCCTGCACCCTTAAGTCTGGGCGAACACAAGGTTCGCCCCTACGGTTGCGGGAGGCGGTTGCGGCGGGAGACAGTTCCCGGAGGCGGGTCCCCGTTCCCGTCTCCGGAGCAGGCTTCCGCAGATGGGGAACGGGAACGACGACACCCGCCCGTCCTAGGCAGCTATCTTCTGGGTGACCATGACCGCAAAGACTTCCCGCATCAGGTCCGATACGTTTTTGTTGGCTTTCCGGGATATTTCCTCCAGGACTTCGCGCTCTTCGTCGCTAACCCGCACCGACAATACGTGGTATCGCGGTTGTACTTTGCTTCTGGCCATGGTTCATCCTCCGCTAGGGGGCTTTTAAGCCCCCAACAAGTTTAATTCGGTCGGTAGATCTTCAACAACGCCTGGGCCATCTCGGCCGGGCTGTCCGCCACGCTTATGCCGCACTCCCTGAGGACTGCCACCTTCTCGGAGGCGGTACCCTTACCCCCTGAGATGATGGCGCCGGCATGTCCCATACGCTTGCCGGGAGGGGCTGTGAGACCGGCGATATAGGCGGCAACCGGTTTGGTCATGTTCTCTTTGACGAACTGCGCCGCCTCTTCCTCGGCGCTGCCGCCGATCTCCCCGATCATGATGACCGCCTCGGTATCGGGATCCTCCTCGAACAGGCGCAGGCAGTCGATGTGGCTCGTGCCGTTCACCGGATCGCCGCCGATGCCGACGCAGGTGGACTGCCCGAGACCGAGAGTGGTAAGTTGCCAGACCGCTTCGTAGGTCAGGGTGCCGGAGCGGGAAACAACACCGATCTTGCCAGGCTTATGGATATAGCCGGGCATGATGCCGATCTTGCACTCGCCGGGGGTGATCACGCCGGGGCAGTTGGGGCCGACCAGGCGGGTCTTTTTGCCCACTAGGTACTGCTTGACCTTGACCATGTCCAGGACCGGAATTCCTTCCGTGATGCAGCAGACCAGTTCCAGGCCGGCATCGATCGCTTCCATGATGGAGTCGGCCGCAAAGGGGGGCGGCACATAGATGACCGAAGCGGTGGCGCCGGTCCTGGCTACCGCCTCCGTTACCGTGTCGTAGACCGGGAAGCCGTCGATGATGCTGCCACCCTTGCCCGGGGTGACGCCTCCCACCATCAATGTGCCGTAGTCGCGGGCTCCCTGGGCATGAAAGAGACCGGTGGCGCCGGTAATCCCCTGGGTGATAACCTTGGTGTTTTTATTGATCATTATGCTCATCGTTATCTCTCCTTAGGCGGCCTGGGCCGCGACGGCCTGGACAATTTTCTGGGCTCCGTCTGCCATGCCGTCAGCGGCTACGATGTTCAAGCCGCTTTCAGCCAGAAGTCGCTTGCCGATCTCGACATTGGTCCCTTCCAGCCGGACCACGAGAGGCACCTCTATGCCGACCTGCTTGGCCGCCTCGATAACGCCGGTAGCGATAACGTCGCACTTCATGATGCCGCCGAAGATGTTGACCAGGATCCCTTTCACGTTCTTGTCGGAGAGGATGATCTTGAACGCCTCGGTGACGCGCTCGATGGTAGCCCCGCCCCCAACGTCCAGAAAGTTGGCGGGATCGCCGCCGTAATGCTTGATGATGTCCATGGTGGCCATGGCGAGACCCGCGCCGTTCACCAGGCAGCCGATGTTGCCGGAGAGCGAGATATAGGAGAGGTCGTGCTGGGAGGCTTCCACCTCGTTGGGGTCTTCCTCGTCGAAGTCGCGCATGTCGGCGATCTGGATGTGACGGAACATGGCGTTGTCGTCGAAGCCGAACTTGGCGTCCAGAGCGATGAGATCGTCTTCCGCGGTGACCACCAGCGGGTTGATCTCCAGCATGGAGCAGTCGCAGGTAATGAAGGTGGTGTAGAGGCCGGTAAGGACCTTGACGGCCTTCCCGGTCAGCTTCCCTCTGAGACCCAGACTGAAGGCGATCTTGCGGCACTGGAACTGGGTGAGCCCCACCAGCGGATCGACAGCCTCGGTGAAGATCTTCTCCGGAGTGCTGGCGGCCACCTCTTCGATGTCCATGCCGCCTTCGGTAGAGGCCATCACGGTGACCCTGGAGCTGCCGCGGTCCACAACCAGGCTCACGTAGAGCTCGCGAGCGATGTTGCAGCCGTTTTCCACCATGACACGGGTAACGACCTTTCCTTCCGGACCGGTCTGGTGGGTGCGCAGCGTCATCCCCAGCATATCGCGGGCGATGAGACGCACCTCGTCCGGCGTGCGGGCCAGCTTGACGCCGCCCCCCTTGCCGCGGCCGCCGGCGTGGATCTGGGCTTTAACCACCCAAGGCCCCTCGCCCAGACGCTTGGCCCACTCCCTGGCACTGGCACCGTTGTAGCAAACGTGCCCATCGGGCACCGGCACCCCGAACTTCCTCAGAATTGCTTTAGCCTGGTATTCGTGAATGTTCATACCTTCTCCTGTATTGCAAATTTAAGGTGATGTTTCCGAAATCCATCTATCTGAAACGGCCGTTGAACTAGATACCGTGGAGCGACCGGATGAAATATTGTACAGGTCAATTTGAGAGATCCAAGAAAAGCAAACCAGAGAGATCCCGGAAAAGCAAAACAACTGCCCGGGAATGAGATGCCGTTTCCCTCGAAATTGGTAATACCACTTATATATGCTAATTGGTCATTCCCTAACACCAATCGTCTTCTACCACATCTTTTCTAGATATTCCATACAAAATCGTTGCTTAGCCGATATTTTCTAAAATATAGGCCCATGTATACGGTAAATAAGAACGGATTAATTCGGGGGTAACGGTTTTTGGTAACATTGTATTACAAGCTGGTCAGACCGGTCAGGCGACTGCAGCCGAAAAAGGTATACGCAGTTGGCCATCTGGCAGCAGTTATATTCCTTTAATAACATCTAGTTAGCTGCAACTCACGGCTTTCAGCCCCAACCTTCGGCAAAGTTTGAGCTGAGCATATCTTTGTTAAACGAGGCTGCAAGGCCGTGGTTCTCTCGCCAGCCTTTGTTCCTTGTTCATTTTCTCGTTCCCAAGCTCGATTTTCTCGTTCCCAAGCTCCAGCTTGGGAATGTAATCGCTGGAAAAGCTCCAGCTTTGAGTCGTTGAAGCGGAGCTTCCGGTAGCATTTACGTTCCCAAGCTGGAGCTTGGGAACGAGATGAAAAACGGATTTACCCCGACCTGCGAAGTTACAGTTCAGCTCAATCCCCCCCTCTCCCAAGCCCTCTCCCACAAGGGGAGAGGGGACTTTGAGCTTCCTTTTCTGGCTTTGACTGGACTGGCGACTTCAAGCTCCCCTCCCTTGACTTGTCGGCCGTAGCCTTGGCGAAGGCTGATGGGAGGGGCTGGGGGAGGGTGAAATACGCTCCCATACGACTTCGGGCACCCAATCTACAGAAAGGGTGCCCGAAGAATGAGCTACGAAAAATATGTTTCGCTACAAGGGTAACCGGCTTAACGGCGGTTCTGCACGTCCACCACGGCTATGGCCGCCATGTTGACCACGTCGTTCACGCCGTCGCCGCGCTGCATGACATGCACCGGCTTGTTGGTTCCCATCAGAATGGGGCCGATCGCCTCGGCACCGCCCAGATGGCGCAAAAGCTTGTAGCAGATGTTGCCCGAGCTCAGGTCCGGGAAGATCAGGATGTTTGCCGGCGTCTTCAGCTTGGAGAACGGGTAGGTCTCCAGCAGTTCCGGCACCACCGCGGTGTCGCCCTGCATCTCGCCTTCGCAGATCAGCTCCGGCGCGCGCTCCTTGACGATCTCGACTGCCCTTCTCACCTTCCTGGCCTGGGCATGGTTCACCGATCCGAAGTTGGAAAAAGAGAGCATGGCAACCCGCGGCTCGATGTCGAGCATGCGCACTTTCTCGGCGGCGAGTATTGCGGTTTCGGCCAACTCCTCGGCGGTCGGGTCGATGGTAACCGTGGTATCGGCGAGGAAATATACATCCTTTTTGAAGACCATCATGTACAAGCCGTGAACGCTGGAGAGTTCCTCCCGCTTGCCAACCACCTGCAGCGCCGGGCGAATGGTCTCGGCATAGGTGGTGTCGATGCCTCCCAGCAGCGTATCGGCGTCTCCCATATGGACCATCATGGTGGCAAAATGGGCCCGCGACTTGCGCTGCATGATGCGCTTGCACTCGGACATGGTCAGCCCCTTGCGCTGACGCAACCGGTAGAGCTCCTCGGCATAGGGGAGTGTGAACTCGGAGTCGGACGGATCGATGATCGGCACATCCAGGTCCAGGTGGAGATCGTCCATTACCTGCTGGATTTTCTTTTTGTCGCCGATCAGAATGGGCAGGGCGATCCCCTCTTCCACCAGGGTCTGGGCGGCGCGCAGCACGGTTTCGTTCTCTCCTTCAGGAAAGACGATTTTCTTGGGATCGCTCTTGGCCTTGTTGATGACCATGCGCATGATCTCTTTGGATTTGCCCTGCGAAGACTCAAGCTGCTCGATGTACTTAGCCATGTCGGTGATCGGCTGGCGTGCCACGCCGGAGTCCATGGCTGCCTGGGCGATGGCAGGTGCCACGTGCAGCAGCACGCGCGGATCGAACGGTTTCGGGATGATGTAGTTCCGTCCGAAGGCGAACTTCTCGTTGCCGTAAGCCTTGCTGACGGAATCGGGCACCTCTTCACGGGCGAGTCTGGCCAGCGCGTACACGGCGGCCAGCTTCATCTCCTCGTTGATGGAACTGGCGCGCACGTCGAGCGCCCCGCGGAAGATGAAAGGGAAGCCCAGCACGTTGTTGACCTGGTTGGGATAATCTGAGCGGCCGGTAGCCATGATCACGTCGCCGCGCACGGCATGGGCGTCTTCCGGGGTGATCTCCGGGTCCGGATTGGCCATGGCGAAGATGATCGGGTTGGGCGCCATGGAGCGGATCATCTCCGGGGTGAAAGCTCCCTTGGCCGAAAGTCCGAACAGCACGTCGGCTCCGACTGCAGCCTCCTCCAGGGTACGGAAATGGGTGTCGGCGGCAAAAAGCGCCTTGTAAGGGTTCATCCCCTCGACGCGCCCCTGGTAGATGACCCCCTTGGTGTCGCACATGATCATGTTGTTCGGCTTCACGCCGAGGGCGATGGCGAGCTTGGCGCAGGAGTTGGCGGAAGCGCCGGCCCCGTTCACCACGATGCGGATATCCTCGATTTTCTTACCCACCAGCATCAGGGCGTTGATGAGAGCTGCGGAGGATATGATAGCGGTACCATGCTGGTCATCGTGGAACACCGGAATGTTCATGGTCTTCTTAAGAGTTTCTTCGATATAAAAGCACTCGGGAGCCTTAATGTCTTCCAAGTTGATGCCGCCAAAGGTCGGCTCCAGAAGCTGGCAAGCCTTGATGATCTCGTCCGGATCCTCGGTGTCGAGCTCGATGTCGAAGACATCGATATCGGCGAAGCGCTTGAAGAGGACACCTTTCCCCTCCATGACCGGCTTGCCTGCCAGGGCGCCCAGGTTGCCGAGGCCGAGTACTGCAGTGCCATTGGAAACAACCGCCACCAGATTCCCCTTCGCCGTGTACAGGTAGGCGTCCTCGGGATTTTTCTGGATCGCCAGGCACGGTTCGGCTACTCCCGGGGAGTAGGCCAGCGACAGATCTGCGGCTGTCTGGCACGGCTTGGTGGCAATGACTTCGATCTTCCCTTTTCTGCCGCTTGAATGATACTCAAGTGCTCCCAATTTTTTGCTCATACCGATCCCTCTCCTGTACTTCATGTTTAATGAACTTGTATATGGCCATGTATACACAATTTCCAGGTCCATCGCAAGCCAGATGTGAACGAGGCATTGGCGCTGATCCGTTGCAGCCTTTCCTGAAAGATATTAAGCCTCTTCCAGTGCCATTTCGGTCTGCACCAGCAGTTCTTCCGGCTCCTCTGCCTCTTCTTCGGTCTCGTTATTAAGCACCTGTGCCATCCGCACCATGTCGAGCTCGTTCTCCCAGCGGGAGATGACCACGGTGGCGACGCCGTTGCCGACCAGGTTGGTCAAAGCGCGTGCCTCGGACATGAAGCGGTCGATGCCGAGGATCAGCGCGAGACCTGCCACAGGGATGGTCGGAATGGCCGCAAAGGTCGCAGCCAGGGTAACGAAACCACTGCCCGTGACGCCGGCGGCACCCTTGGAAGTCAGCATCAGCACACCGAGAATGGTCAGGGTCTGGGTCAGGTCCAAAGGCGTATTGGTAGCCTGGGCCACGAAAATCGCCGCCATGGTCAGGTAGATGGAAGTGCCGTCCAGGTTGAAGGAATAGCCGGTGGGGATAACGAGGCCGACCACCGACTTGGTGCAGCCCAGGTTCTCAAGCTTGGCCATCATGCGCGGCAGCACCGTCTCGGATGAAGAAGTACCGAGCACGATCAGCAGCTCCTCCTTGATGTAGGCGATGAACTTGAAGATGCTGAAGCCGCACAGCTTGCAGATCGAGCCGAGCACGACGACGATGAAGAGGAAGCAGGTCAGGTAGAAGCTTCCCATGAGCAGGCCGAGCTTGGTGAGCGAACCCAGGCCGAATTTGCCGATGGTGAAGGCCATGGCGCCGAAGGCACCGATCGGGGCCGCCTTCATGATGATGCCGACGATCCCGAAGAAGGCGTGGGAAACCTGGTCGATCAGCTTGTAGACCGGCTTGCCGCGCTCGCCCAGTGCCGCAAGCGCAATGCCGAACAAAATCGCGAAGAACAGCACCTGGAGGATGTCCCCCTTGGCGAAGGCATCGACCACGCTGGTCGGGATGACGCCGATCAGGAAGTCGGCGAAACTATGGGATTTTGCTGCCGTGGCAGTGAAAGTCGAGAGTCCCTTGGTGTCCAGCGTGGAGACATCGGCGTTCATGCCGACCCCCGGCTTGACCACGTTGATCACCAGCAGGCCGATGCCGAGCGCCAGAGTCGAGACCACCTCGAAGTAAAGCAGCGCCTTGCCGCCGACGCGTCCCACCTTTTTCATATCTTCCATGCCGGCGATGCCGGTCACCACCGTGCAGAAGATGACCGGGGTGATAATCATCTTGATCAGCTTGATGAAACCGTCGCCCAGCGGTTTCATGGCGGTACCGGTCTCGGGGAGGTAGTAACCGAGCAGCACGCCGAGGAAAATCGCGAACAATACCTGGAAGTACAGATGCTGGTAAAACTTCTTAGCTTTCATTGTTTCTCCTTTTTGCCGGGTGTTTTTTTCGTCTAAAGCCGAATTGTCAGCGTCGATCATCAAATGCGCCCTCCCCCAGCCCCTCCCATAAAGGGAGGGGGGAGCTTTTAAAGGGAGGAATGAGTGTCAAGCACTTCTAGTCCCCTCTCCCCAAAAA
>Ga0209317_1001910_pt1 | contig 16391 bp, 8 predicted proteins | sample RifGroB2_FD_183994 | JGI IMG/M metagenome (GOLD analysis project Ga0209317, IMG submission 183994) | Soil microbial communities from Rifle, Colorado, USA - Groundwater B2 (SPAdes) (version 2) | ecosystem: Environmental > Terrestrial > Soil > Unclassified | place: Rifle, Colorado | collected... | reverse complement strand
TCGTGCGTATCCTGGCCCAGTGCAACGGCAGGAAGATGGAAGCTGCGCGCCTTCTCGGCATCAACAAGACGACCCTCTGGCGCAAGATGAAAAGATTCGGGATGGGATAGCCGCCACACCCCTTTTTTGTGCCCACGGCGGATCCCCTCAGTCTCCTCAGCCTCCTCAGTCTCAGCGTCCCCTCAGGCTTTCCAATGGCCTTGGCCCAACTCACCTGCTTTTCCGTTCCTCTCTCGTTCGAATTCCTGTTAGCACATTTCCCTCGTTAAGCCCGCTTGAGATTGAATAAACTTAAAGAGTTCCGTCATATATCGCAGTTATGTCATGAATGACGGATTAATTCGGCGGCTCTTGCTTTGTCCATGCCGCGTTGTGTTGATAGTTGTCAATATAATCGGGTAGTTGCCGCCCTGTATTGCTCCAGTAGTATCTGGCACGTTAGTTGTAAAGTACTTATTTATCGAATCTCAAAAACACCATTCAGGAAGCTTACTTATAGCATCCTGCCAAGATGTAAGTGTTGGAAACAGTATTCAGTCAATAAACGGAGGCAACAAATGGAAAGAACCATGCTGAAAAAGAGATCGCTGGGATTGCTGCTCGGCTTGTCCGTGCTGGCGGCCGCCGCCCCCGGGTTTGCCGAGAACAGGGCCGGTGCCGTCACCGTGTCCCCTTACGTCGGCGGTTATATCTTCGACCATGAGCAGTCCTATCAGAATCTGGAAACCAGCCCGACCTACGGTATACGGGCCGGCTACAACTTCACGGAAAACTGGGGGGCGGAAGCCAGATTCGGCTACGCCAACGCCGACTCCAGACTTCCTAACGGCCCGGAAGCCAATGTGTTCACTTACGGGATCGACGCACTGTACCATTTCAACGTGACGCCTGAATTCGTGCCGTTTCTCGCAGCCGGGATCGGCGGCATGCATCACAATTTCCCGGGCGCACAAATGGGATATTATCCGGAGTACGCGGCGAATTACGGCGCCGGCGTCAAGTATTTCGTGAGCGATAACATCGCGCTGCGTGGCGACGTCCGGCACGTCATTCTTCCCGATGATGAACTGAACAACCTGGAATACACGGCCGGCGCCACCTTCCAATTCGGCGGCTCGAAGCCCGCCGTTCTGGAGGTAGTTGCGATCGAGGAAGCTGAGCCGGTGATTGTCGTGGTCAAGGAGGAGGACACCACGCCGCCGACCGTGAGTCTTACAGCTCCCGGTCAAGGGGCGACAAACGCCGATATCAACAGGCAGATTTCGGTGGCGTTCAGTGAGGCGATGGAGCCGGCAACTATTAATGATCAGACCTTCACGCTGCAAAAAGGCAACGTGACCGTTCCCGGCACGGTAAGAACTTCTTCCGCCACCTCCGCAAGCTTCATGTCCGCGAACCGTCTCGAGCCCGGCACCCAGTATACCGGCAGGATCAGCACCGGAACCAGGGACCTTGCAGGCAATGCGCTCCCCAGCGATTATGTCTGGAACTTCATGACAGCGCCGGTGCCGGAAACCAAGGTGGTGACCAATGTGGTTACCAAAACGGAAACGGAGGTAGTGGTGGTCAACAAGTTCATCATGCTCGGCAAATCCCATTTCGAATTCAACAAGGCGTCCCTTACCCTGGAAGGTAAAGAGATGCTGAAGAAGAATGTCAAGGTTATGGAAGACAACCCGGCCCTCATGGTGCAAATTTCCGGGCATGCCTCGGCTTCCGGTTCCGCCAAATACAACCAGAAGTTGAGCGAAAGAAGGGCGAATGCGGCCAAGGGTTACCTGGTCAACGAAGGGAACATTGCGCCTGAGCGCATAGAGACCATAGGGTACGGCGAGACCAGACCGGCCCAAGTCGAGTCCGACCCTGCCGATTTCAATTCCGAGGCGGCCAAGGCCAACATGAGAGTCGTTTTCGAGGTGAATGAATAGTAGGTAAGCGGTAATGGCAAGGGGGAAAAACGTCCATACCCCAGGCGCGAAAGAGGCCACATCTATTGGGTGTGGCCTCTTTGCTTGCCGGATTTGAATCCAGGCGCCGCCATCAGGCTTGGTATTTGGGCATTTACAGAGGGGACCGGTGGACCAAATGTCCAAATGTCCAGACCCGCCAACTCCCTCTCCGTTGAATTGATCGTCTCGCCGCAAACAAATTTCCTTTGTCCGAGGAATTAATCGTCCGGTCGCAAACAAATTTCCTTTCTCCGTTGAATTGATCGTCTCGTCGCAAACAAATTTCCTCTGCCCGAGGAATTAATCGTCCGGTCGCAAACAAATTTCCTTTCTCCGTTGAATTGAACGTCTCGTCGCAAACAAATTTCCTTTGCCCGAGGAATTAATCGCCCGGTCGCAAACAAATTTCCTTTCTCCGTTGAATTGATCGTCTCGTCGCAAACAAATTTCCTTTGCCCGAGGAATTAATCGCCCGGTCACAAACAAATTTCCTTTCTCCGTTGAATTGATCGTCTCGTCGTAAACAAATTTCCTTTGCCCGAGGAATTAATCGTCCGGTCGCAAACAAATTTCCCTCCTCCGTTGAATCGATCGTCTCGTCGCAAACAAATTTCCTTTGCCCTAGGAATTAATCGTCCGGCCGCAAACAAATTTCCCTCCTCCGTTGAATTGATCGTCTCGCCGCAAACAAATTTCCTTTGCCCGAGGAATTAATCGTCCCGCCACGGATACATGAGGGGATGTCCGACCTGGGAATTAGAGGAACTGGACGAACTGACCGGCATCCCCCCAGTCAGCGTCCCCCCAGTCCGTGCTCGCTTACCCCTGCTGCTCCGCATCAGTCAAACTTGGGCTTAATGGCATGCGCGACGTCAAAAAAATACTCTTTACAAAAAAAGAACTAAAGTTAAAATTTGCTCATGTTTTTAAGTTCTCAATGCAGGCACGACCCTTGGTCATGTCTCTCAACCTATGTGGAGTGGAGGCTCCGGGAAGACTGTCACCACGTGGAGAAGTCCAGGCACTAGTCGATGCCAGCATCAAAGGAGAGATGTTATGAGCCTAGCTATCAGCAAAGACACGCAGTTAAAGAGGGCAAGACTGTACCCTGATGTGATACGTTTGCCATTAGACGAGGCAAAAGTATGTCTTAACTGTGACACCATTCATTCTGGCAACTGTTGCCCTATTTGCGCATCTGGCAACTTCATCGTACTCTCCTCCATCATCGGCAGGATGCCGCACAACCACAATTTTGATAAAGATGCTGTGCCTTCGGCCAGCGCCTGTAAGACTTCAGGGGGGCACCCATGAAAATGTGCGTTTGTACCCTCTGCCGAAATTGCCATCCTCCTTCCGCCAGCTGCTCCCCGCGTAGAGCCGAACGATTAACCGCCGGCTGAGAAAGACCAGGCTCCGGCACCGACCGCCGTTGCCGTTATGCCAACTTCACGCGTCGCCCAAAAACACAAGAGACTCCTCGCCTTGACAACAACCGGGTTTTTCCCGGCGCGAGCCATTGGGCAATGTATAGCCTGCCGTGTTCGTACTGGATTTCCGTACCCGGCAGGCTGCCACTTGATGTGCGAGTGCCATTGATGACAGTACAACCTTAACTTTATTCTTGACTTAGTTGACCCCGCTAGGCTATCTTGCCGCAACAAAATTTGCTGAACCAGGATAACGATAATACTAAACCATTCGCGAGGGTGGGACGGAAAGCCTACTGGGTCTCATAGAGACAGCCGGGTCGCCGAATATCTCAATGATATTGGCTCCGGCTTTTTTTATTTGGAGCCTCATCCAGTTGGAGTAAAGTTGATACTTATGAAAATTTGATGAATATAATGAACAAATGTTTTCTAGGGGGTGCCTATGGCAGCTAGTACTATGAAGGTGGTTATACGATGATTACCGAACTGCTATCTGGGGCAAAGTCGAGAAGCCGCATTCAAATTACTGCGGTCGCTTAAGAGGTTGACCTGCTAGGGCTTTTTGATATCCCGTATGACCGCGAAAGCCTCATTCAGAGCGTTAGAGGGCTATGCCGATGAACAGATTCCGTCTATGGCTGAAAAAGATCCGAACGCCCGTCACAATCATGGTGGTTCCTCATTCCCGCTCCAACTCCCGCAGCATCAAACTGCCGGTCGCATCGATATTCGCCCTTTTTATCCTCTCCTGCCTTGGTGTCGTCTATACCGTCTCGCTGTCGATGCATGCACTCGAGTATTGTCGCCTGAAAAGGGATAACGCCTCAATGAACAAGCAGTTCAAGGAGATGGCCTCGGCCATCTCCTCTCTCAAGCAGTCCGAGTCCCAGTTCAGGCAGCTCTTTTCCCTCGGCTCCAAGAAAGAGGTCCTTAGCGGCTTTGAGGCCGACGAGGACGGTTCCATCGACATGGAGGCGCTCAAAAAGGAGGTAGACGCTTCAATGGAATCGGTGAAGGGAATCAAGGCCTACCTCGCGGAGCAGCGGGATATCTACCTTGCGACCCCTCATGGTTGGCCGGCTGAGGGACGGATTAGTTCCGGATTCGGGATGCGGAAGCATCCGCTGTTTCATGTGAATAAACTTCACACCGGGGTGGATATATCCCTCTCCCTGGGGACCCCGCTCTATGCCACGGCGGACGGGGTGATCAGTTTTGCAGGTCGAAGCGGCGGCAACGGCAACATCGTGGTGATCGAGCATGGCCACGGGTATAGCACGGTCTATGGGCACAACACCGAAAACCTGGTCAGGTCGGGGCAGACGGTCAAGCGGGGAGAAATTGTCGCATATTCCGGGTCGACCGGCTTTTCCACCGGTCCCCATGTCCATTACGAGGTCTGGGTTGATGGTAAGAGCGTGAATCCCTTGCCGTTTCTTAAAGGGGGCGCCAGCTGACTTCTACTGGAAGGTGTCGGTGAGAGGCTGATGAAAAAAGGAAAGGAGGAAGCGTTTTATGTTCAACGGCAAGAAACATACCAGGCTGGAGGTTGTCATCGGAGCCGAGTCGGTGTTCCGGGGTGAATTGACATCCAAGGGAACTGTCCGGGTCGACGGCTGCTTCGAGGGAAACGTCTGCGCCGATTGTGTGATCATTGGTGAATCTGGGAAGATCATCGGAGACATCACCGGCAAGCAGGTTATCATCGGGGGGAAGATCACCGGAAACAGCCGGGGGGCCGAGTCGGTGGAAATTCAACCGAAGGGTGCAGTATACGGCGACGTCTATACGGTGCGCCTGACAGTGGCCGAAGGGGCGGTGTTCGAGGGGCGCTCCTGCATGCAGAAAAACAGCTGCGAGCTGGAATATGTCCCGGTGGAGGCTTTGGCGGAGTAGTGCCTCGGTGATAGGCCGGCGCAAGATCTTAATGCCGCCGTTCCCACTAAAATAGTTCCATCTGGTAGTTGTCATGCAGCAATTCGGCGGGGGAGGGGGCCAAGCCACCGCCCCGCTCGATCCCTCGCCAGGTATGGCCGGTCTTGACCATCTCCCATAGCCATTTTTTGGGAATCTTCCGGTACTGCCAAGGTTTCAGCTTCCCCACGATGAAGGTAGCCGAGGCGACTCCCGCCCGAAGGCGCGGGATCATCTCCACGACCTTGCCGGTGAACAGCGAGCATCGGGCGGGTCCCTTGTGCTCCAGCAGCAGCTCCTCGCCAAGGACGGCCAAACAGAGTGCATGATGGCGCTTGTTGTCCAGGAAGAAGCTGACGGCGCAGCCGGGGTACGGCGAATCGACAGGTGCCGATCGGTCATCGACCTCCAGCGTATCGACATCTTCCAGCTCCAGGTCGTCCAGTTCCCAATCCTCGATCACTTGATGCTCTTGAGCATGAGCTGAATGCTCCTCTTGTCCTGCCACTGGCCACCTCCATGGGGAGTGCATGTCATTCCCCGGCCGACAGCATCTAATGTTTTTGCCTCGATGTCAACCGGCTTGAGATGCTTCCAGCGCAGGACCCTCCGGCCGGGAAGCCGCAGGGCGGGTCTGAAGCTGCTAAACCTGCATGACCGGGCCAACAAATAGGAACTGCCGGCACCTGGCATCGTCAATTAAGTTGTTGATATTGGACGGCAAGGAGGGATGAGGGATATTTTTGATTCAGCAGGGTAACTGTAGAATGCCCCCTCTCCCCCCCAGCGGACCAGAAGTTGATCCGGGGGCAGGGGGCGGCTGAAGAGGTACCCCTGCCCCTGGTGGCACCCCTCGTTCCGCAGGAAGGTCGCTTCGGCATCCGTCTCGATCCCCTCGGCTATGGCGCGCAGGCCAAGGGCGTTTGCCAGCGCGATCACCGCGCGGACGATCGCTTCCCGGCTCGGTTCGCTGGAGAGGTCGGTAATGAAAGAGCGGTCGATCTTGAGCTTCTGCACTGGCAGGCGGCGGAGATAGCTCAGCGACGAATAGCCGGTCCCAAAATCGTCCACCGACAGCTCTACGCCTAGGGCTCGCAGATCGTCGAGTTGTTCCAGAGCCTGTTCGGTCTTCATGATGGCCGATTCGGTCACCTCCAACTCCAGACGCGTGGAGAGGAGCCCCGTCTCCTGAAGGACACGGCAAACGACATGGAGGATGTCGCCCCGTTCGAGTTGCCGGACCGAAAGGTTGACCGCCACGCTCGGCAGATGGAAGCCGCAGGCGTCCCACTCCATCACTTGCCTGCAGGCGGTGCGGAGGACCCATTCGCCCAGAGTGGAAATGAAGCCGATATCCTCGGCAATCGGGATGAAGCGATCCGGTGATACCATCCCTAGTTCCGGGCTGTTCCACCGCACCAGGGCTTCCACTCCCGTCAGTTTCCCGGTGGCAAGGTCCAGTTTCGGCTGGTAGTGCAGCAATAATTCTCCTCGTTCGACGGAGTGGCGCAGCTGCGACTCCAGGTGCAGGCGCTCGACGGCATGTTGGCTCATCTTCGGGGAATAGAAGTGGCAGGCGTTGCGCCCCTGGGTCTTGGCGTCGTACATGGAGGTGTCCGCGTTCTTCAGCAAAGTGGCCGCGTCCTCGCCGTCTGTCGGAAAGAAACTGACTCCGATGCTTGCCGTGATGTAGATTTCGTAGCCGGAGATGCTGATGGTCTGGTTGAGCAGGCCGAGAATCTTTTCCGCTATGGTTCCCGCATAGCGCGGAGCCTCGACGTCGTCCAGCAGCAGGATGAATTCGTCGCCGCCGTTCCTCGCCAGGGTGTCGGACTTCCTCAGGTTGGCGCTGAGGGATTCGGCGATCTTTTTAAGCAGCTCGTCGCCAAGGTCGTGCCCCAAGGTGTCGTTTACGTTCTTGAAGTGATCGAGATCGATGAAGAGTACCGCCAGCTGCCGCCCGTTGCGGCGAGCCAGGCCGATGCTGTGGTTCAGCTTCTGGTTGAACAGCAGACGGTTCGGCAGGTTGGTCAGCGGATCGTGGTGGGCCAGAAAGTCCAGCCGTTCCTGGGAACGTTTGATGTCGGAAATGTCGCTGAATACTCCCACGAAATGCTTGACGCTGTCGGTGTTGTCCCGTACCGCCCCGATGGTCAGCCGTTCCGGATAGATCTCACCGCTCTTGCGCCTGTTCCAGATCTCTCCTATCCACTGCCCTCTTTGATTGAGCGATTCCCACATCCCTTCGTAAAAATTTGCTTCGTGACGGCCTGATCGGAGTATCCGGGGGGTGAGATCCTTCACCTCGGCCTCCTCGTAGCCGGTGATCCTGGTGAAGGCCTTGTTGACCGCGAGGATCCGCGTGTCCGCGTCGGTGATGATGACTCCCTCCACGGTATTTTCGAACACCTTGGCCGAGAGTCGCAGGCTCTCTTCCGCATGTTCACGCTCCGCGATCTCCGCCTGCAGTGTCCGGTTCACTTCCTGCAACTCCCGCGTGCGCTCGTGCACCCGCTGATCGAGCAACTGGTTGTCCTCCTCTATGCGGGCAAGGGAGCGCTCCAGCTCGGCCTCCTGGTTCTTGATGATCTGCTTTGCCCGCCGCACCACGAAATATAGCAGGCCGTAGAGCAGGCTCAGTACTCCCGCCACAGTGAAGAAAACGCGCCACAGGGCCTGATTCACAATGGCCAGAAAAGGGGTGACGTCGGAGTACAGCTCGAAGACCCCTTCAATTCGACCGTCGCCGGCGCCGAAGGGTATATAGCTGGCGAGCAGGTCACGCGACTCGATCACCCCCTCGAAGGCGCTGAATTTGTTGCGATGGGTGAGCTCGCTCGCCAGCTCCCCCCTTGCGGCGGCCTGGAAGCCGGCATTGGTGAGCTTATTCTCGCCGATCTGTGCGGCCTCGGTGGAAAAGACGGTCAGGCCGTCCATGTTGTAAATCTTCACCTTGACGGCGGAGGTGTTCTTCATCAGGGCCACTACCTTCCGACGGAGGGCCGCGATCTCGGGGCCGGCGGGATCGGGGGGCTTGGTGTCGGGGCCAGTTTTCAGCAGCGGCGCAAACTTGGTCCGGAGCGCGTTGCCGAAAACGTGGGTGAGGGCGTTGTTCCGGTCCTCGACCATCGCCATGAGTGACCCGATGGATAGGTGACGGTAGAACATCCCGAGGGTGGTCGCCGCGGCGAAGATGCAGACCAGGCTCGCTACCGAGTAGTAGCGCGTGAGGTTGAACTTGCGCCCCTTTTTTTTGTCATCCACCTCGTGCATACGCATATGATTCACCTCGCTGAATCTATCCTTTGCGCTGTTCGGCTCTTAACGCCCTGTCAATCCATGCAGGCATCCGCAGGGGTGGATTCTTCTGCGGTAGGAGCGCCGGTTGAGCCGTTCGCTTTTCCCGGGAGCCAGCGTTCCAGTTTTGCCTGCAACTGCGCCAGGCTGAACGGTTTTGACAGGTAATCGTCCATGCCCGCGGTCAGACACTTTAGCTGGTCCCCCTCGAGGGCATGAGCGGTCAGGGCAATAATGGGGACGTGGGCGGGCATCGGATCCGCCGTGACTTCCCGCTCTCCTGCGCGGATGCGCAGGGCTGCCTGGTAACCGTCCAGTTCCGGCATCTGGCAATCCATAAGAACCAGATCGTAGTTGCCGCATGATAATTGCTCCAACGCCTCCAGGCCGTTACCGGCCGCCGTCACCCGGTTCCCGAGTTTTTCCAGCATGGCCGCACATACTTCCTGATTCACCGGGTTATCCTCGACGAGCAGGACATGCGCGAGAACAGGAGCTCTCGGCGGAGGGTCATATGGGACGGGCTGCTCGGCACTTTGTTCTGGAGCCATCCCCGTTATCGAGGCAATGCTGTCAAAGAGCTGGGCGTGTCGCACCGGCTTGCTCAAACAACAATCTACCCCCGCTTCACGGACCCGTTCCGGATCGGCGCTCCCCCCGAAGGAGGTGAGCATCAACAGGTGCATGGGAGCAGTGGCGGGGTCGCCCTTTAGGGCCCGGGCAAGTTCTACCCCGTCCATCTCACGCATCGCCAGGTCCAGTACTGCAACGTCATAGAGGGGCCGATTCGGGACGCGGGCCAGGGCCAGAGCCTCCCTGGCGCCGAGAGCCGTGTCGGCGCGGATGCCCCAGGAATTCACCATCTGCGCGTGCATCTTCAGGATAGTCTCGTTGTCGTTCACCAGCAGTACACGCAAGCCTGGTAAGGAAGGGGGAACCGGAGCGCCGGCCGCGGATCTCGGGGTTTGCAGCGGCAGCGTGAACCAGAAAAGGGAGCCGGCACCTTCCCCGCTTGTTACCCCGATCTCTCCGCCCATCAGCACCACAAGCTGCTTGACGATGGCGAGTCCCAGGCCGGTACCTCCGTGCTTGCGAGTCGTGGAACCGTCGAGCTGCGAGAACTGCCGGAAAACAAGGGACTGCGCACCCTTCGGGATGCCGATCCCGCTGTCCCCGACCGCGAAATGAAGGACGACAGCGACGTCCACCCGTTTCAAAATCTTCACATTCACCGTGACTTCGCCACGCTCAGTGAACTTGACGCCGTTACTGATAAGGTTCATGAGGATCTGGCGCAGACGGACCGGGTCCCCGACCAGCAAGGACGGGACGTCCTGGTGTACCAGGCAGGCGAGTTCCACCCCTTTGCGCTGCGCCATCCCGGCGAACAGCCCGAGCGCGTCTTCCACCAAGGTCCTGATAGAGAAGGTGGCGCTGTCCAGTTCCATTTCCCCCGCTTCAATCTTGGAGAAATCGAGAATGTCGTTGATGATCGACAGGAGCATCTGGCCCGAGGAGTGCGCCATTTCGGCAAAACGGCGCTGTTGCTGCGTCAGTTTGCCGTCAATCAGCAGTTCGGTCATTCCGAGCACGCCGTTCATCGGGGTGCGTATCTCGTGGCTCATATTCGCGAGGAATTGGCTCTTGGCCCTGTTTGCGGCATCGGCTGCGGCCACCGCGCCACTCAGCTCTTCCATCATTTGCTTTTTGTCGGTAATGTCCTGCAGTGTCTCGATCGAGGCGACGATCTCGCCGCCGGCGTTGCGGACGGTGGCCGCGGCAAAGGTGATGTAGCGGTCACTGCCATTTAGCGCCACGAACCACCCTTCGGATTTGAGGCTGTCCGGATAAAGAGGCGACGGCGTGCTCGATTCATAGAAATACGGCAGTTCCGAGACGTTTCCGTCGATAGCGATGTCTGCAAGAACGGGTCGCTTCTCCTGGTAAAATGGTTTCCACTGCTGGTCGGTGCCGACTATCTCGGATGCCTTGATCCCGGTCAACTCTTCGCATGACCTGTTCCAGATGATAACCCGGTGCGCCGTGTCAATGACGAAGATGGGTACTGCCGCGCTTTGCACCAGGTTTGTGCAGAACTCCTGCTCTGCCAGGCACGCCTTTTTCTGCCGTGCCAGCTCTAATACCAGATGGTTGAACGCCTGCGTCAGTGTACCGATCTCGTCACTCGCCTCAATCTTGACCGGTTGCGGGTCCTTTCCGGCTCCGGTCATCTCCTCGACATGCCGGATGAACCGTAGTAGCGGCGCCATCAGGTAGCGCATGCCGTACGTTATCACAAGAATGGAGCAGCAAAGGCTTCCCACGAGGGCGAGCGTCAGGTAGCGCCTCGTCTTGTGAAAAGCCGCATAGGCCTCATCCTGCGCGAAATTAACGGCCAGTATCCAGTTCGTGCTCTTTAGGCGCTTGAAGGAACTGAGGCTGCGCATGCCGAAGGAAGTCACCGTCTCGCCGGTCCCTTCAAAGCCGTCGACCGCCTGGTCGAAGAGCCTGTTGGCACCGGGAGGCACATCGTTCTTGAGGATTCTCCGCCTGTTGGGATGGACCACGAGGGTCCTGTCGCTATTGAAAAGATAAAAGTATCCCCGTTTTCCGATCTTCACCGCCGCCAGGTTCCCGAGGAAATTGTCCTTCAACAGGTCGACGCTTCCGCCTAGCACGCCTAGCAAGCGCCCCTTGTCATCGAGAATCGGTGCAGTGAAGGTGATTGTCGGATGCCTGTGTTTCCGGGAGGATAACAGGGGCTGGGAGATCTGCGGCTTCAGAGTCTTTAATGTCCTTTTGAAATAGTCGCGATAGGTGTAGTCCTTTCCTATCAGATGCTCTTCATAGGGAATGATGGTGATCATCTTTCCAAGGGGAGACAGTAGGAAGAGTCCGTTGTCAAAGGTGACGCGGGAATCGGACCGGCCGCGCAGAAAAGCCTGAGCTTTTTGAGGATCCTTCAGCGTGTCGGGCGGGATGATGTTCGCGATGCCGACCAGTTGAGCTTGGGCATTGGCAAGTTTGGAATCGATTTCCTCGGCCATTGCCGAGACCATGGTGAACTGCAGGCCGGATATCACCTCCTTGAATTGCTTGGAGAAATACCAGTAGGCGGAAAGCATCGCAAGCGATAACGACGCCGCTACGAGCAGCGAAACCATAATGGACATCTTGGTCTTAAGACTAAGGTTCGGCATGCGGAAGCCTCATAGTCGGTCGAGGTTCAGGTTGTGATCGTCTGAACCGGATCTCAATGGTAACCTGCGAGCGCGGCGCGTTTGGTTGCCCCCTGCCTTCCGGCGAATGATATCTTCATCGCTGCAACGGTCTGCATTTTCTACAGTTTTCACTCCTTGGCGTCGGCCGCGCTCTTTAGCGCAGAGAACCGACGGCCGCGCATCTTATGGAAAGATTTTTAATCGCACTAATTTGTAGTATCGGCAGGCGGTCATGGATAGTTAGTTATTTTAAATTAAAATCTGCATAAAATTTCTTCTGTCACATACCTGCCGCCCGCTATGGATCTATAGTCTCCGGTCGTGAAATAAGATAGCGCGTTACCATTTGCAAATTCTAATAATTCGGCGTTCGTCGAATTTGTAAGTCTGACATCGATGGAACCGGGGGGCGGGACGAACCTCTCATTGATGTGCAGCGGCAAGTGGAATAATCATCATTATAGTTGTGTTACTGAACCACCCAAGTAAAGTTTGAAAATTAAAATCCCACTTTTCAATGACCCTGGAAATCCACGTCCACATGAGGAGCCACCTGAGGAAAAATGAAGGGAGGAAGAGCAATGATAACAAAATATTTGGTCCGGGTATGGTTTGTCTCTATGCTGGTTTCCTTCATCCTTGCCGTCGATGCCGAAGCCGGGGCTGTAGGGTTCCCCGGAGGGATCAAAGAGTCTTTGGGGCCTAAGTTCAGCGAATCGCCGAATTTTGCGGGAGGCGAAAAGCCTCAGATCCAATCTGGGCTCGATGTGGTTCGACGCTGGAATAAGATCGCGATTGATGCCAGCGCCTTTGACCATACGCCAGCGGCACCCGGGGAGAACCGGGTTTTTGGGGAGCAGTTCGGACCATGCCGCACCTCCCGGGCTATGGCGATCGTCCATATCGCGATTTTCGATGCGGTGAACGCGATCGCAGGAGGTTATCACGGCTACACCGACCTCCCCGCCGCAGACCCCGCCACCTCAATGGATGCTGCTGTGGCGCAGGCGGCGCATGACACGCTGGTCGTCCTCTTCCCGTCGCAGCAGGCGAACATGGACGCAATTCTCGCCGAGGACCTCGGACAGTTGCCGGACCAAGACGATCAGGAGAAGGAGTGGGGTGTCAAGCTTGGTAAGAGCGCGGCCGCCAAGATCCTCGCCCTGCGGGCCGATGACGGCTCTAACTACGCCGAGCCGCGCTGGGACGAAGGCTATTACACGAGCGACAAGGCGGGAGTGTGGCGCCAGGATCCCGTCGGACAGCAGCCGATCGCGCTGGGTGCATACTGGTACAAGGTCAAACCGTTCGTCCTGAAGTCGGCGAGTCAGTTCCGAGCTCCGAAGCCTCCGGCCTTGGGCGGCTACGAATACGCAATTGCCTTCAACGAAACGAAGCTGCTGGGCGGCGACGGAATCACTACCCCGACGACCCGCACCGAGGAGCAGACCTTTATCGGGATATATTGGGGTTATGATGGGACACCGAGCCTAGGTGCGCCGCCTCGGCTGTACAACCAGATCACTACGACGATCGCCGAAGCAAAGGGTACCGGCGTCGTCGAACTCGCGCGGCTCCTGGCACTAGCCAACACGGCCATGGCCGACGCCGCCATCACAATGTGGGAGTCGAAGTATTACTACGTATTCTGGCGGCCGGTCACCGGCATCAGGGAGGCCGACAAGGGGACCGGCCCCACCGGCACTGGCGACAAAAACTTCTGGACCTCTGGCGACATAAGTTTCACACCGTTCGGCGCGCAGGCCAGTAACCTGTCCGGTCCGAACTTCACGCCCCCCTTCCCGGCCTATCCATCCGGGCATGCCGGGTTCGGAGGCGCCCTCTTTCAAATCTTGCGGCACTTCTACGGAACCGATGACGTTGCCTTCACCTTCATGTCCGACGAGTTTAACGGCGTGACCCTGGACAACCAGGGGAACGTGCGACCGCTTCGGTCGCGCAGTTTTTCGTCGTTTTCCCAGGCTGAGGAGGAAAACGGCCAGAGCCGTATCTACCTCGGCGTCCACTGGGCGTACGACAAGACTGAGGGTATCGCCCAAGGCCGCAAGGTCGGGAATTACGTGTTCGGCAAGGCGTTCACGCCGCGGCGGCTTCCGAGGTAATTGTCGCCTTGATCGCGAACATTGTCCCGCACCGTAAAAACAGATGTTAGATGTGATAGTTGATGCACATGAGATGAGGAATAATATAAGCCCCTGTGATTCTAGCAGGGGCTTTGAAGTTCTCGCGCACGCCAGAGAAAAGGGGGAGGGTATGTCAAAATTATGGAGGTCACTTTGTCTTGGCAAAGCTAACGTCTAAGGTTCGTCGAGACCCGCCTAGCAATAGAGAATAAGATAGCCATAATAATTAATAACCATACGCTCAGGCAACGGTTGACTCACGACAGATTGGCAAGGTCTAGGGCATCAACTGACGATCATTTCTTTTTTATTGTGTGGAGGTGAAAAGTGGGGCTTGAAGACATTATTAGACGGGCCGTAAGCAGCCTGGAATTTAGATTTTTTACCTTTTTCATTCTGATGGGCCTTAGCTTCGCATCTCCAGTGGGAGCTGCCTACAGGCTTCCAGCCGATCGTTCAGTCACCTGGGAAGGAAATGTAGGAGTGCAAGGAGACATTCCCATAAGGACGGTTGTATATACGACCCTCAATCCCAACGGAGGCGACGATACCTCAGCCATCCAGACAGCTATTGATCAATGTCCTCTTGATCAAGTGGTTATGCTGGCTGCCGGGACCTTCAATATTTTCAGCCCGATCCGTGTCAAATCGGGGGTTACCCTTCGCGGGGCCGGAATGGGAGCTACCATTATCAAGGGGGCTTCCGGGATGAGCGGAGTTTTTGTTATCGGCTTTAATTCGGGGAGCATTCTAGGAGCGTCTGTTGCGCTTACCGCTGGTCTCTCAAAGGGCTCGGACACCATTACCACAGGTGTGGCGCATGGCTGGAGTGTCGGCGAGATCATACTGGTCGATCAATTGAACGATGCCGGCGGTGATCCGGTAGTCACCAATGTTGGTACAAGTGGGACATGCACCTGGTGTGGCCGGTCCGGCGGAAACAGGTCATTGGGACAAGTAAGCAAGGTGGTGGCGATCCCGACTGCGACAACCGCAGTTCTGGAAATTCCTCTTTACTGGAATTACGTCACATGGCTAGAGCCACAGGCCACCATGATTACCGGGATAACAAGCAATGCCGGAATAGAAGACTTAACGGTTGATAACAGCCTCAGCGGTAGTTCCAGTCAGTCCAGTGACGGCGCGACAATCGGGCATTATGGCACCTCCAATTGCTGGCTTTTACGTGTTGAGGCTATTGGTGCGTACACTCAAATGGTAAGGCTAAAACGTTCTTATCGAGACACAATCAGAAACTGCAAATTTCATGAAGGAGTGCCGGCATTGCCGTTAACCGGCAGGCAATATGGTACCAGCAGGGCCTATGGTATCTATTTGGATCCTGCCTCTGCATGCCTGGTAGAAAACAACCAAATCTATCATTTATGTATGGGACCCAAACTTGATGGTCCGGCGTCAGGGAACGTATTTGCCTATAATTATATAACCTCACTTTATTACAGTGGCAGTTCAAGTTGGCAACCATGGGTAATAGCCTACCATGGTGGCCATCCAATAATGAATTTATTTGAAGGTAACTACTCTCAGAGTAGATTTGTAGCAGACAACTCATACGGCAGTTCAAGCCATAATACCTTTTTTCGCAACAGAAACACACTGGACCCGAGCAGATCCTCGGCGGTCTGGAACTTTGACCTGTACAGAAATGCTAACTATTTCAATATGATCGGAAATGTTCTTGGCGTAGCGGGTTTTGAAGATACTTATGAGTTGAATGACTTGGATTTTACTGTTCAAAAAGCCATTTATAAGTTTGGTTATAACTTTGGCGGTGACACTAGCGCCTCCGAAAATGATCCGCAGCCATATGCAACTGTCCTTCGGCATGGTAACTGGGATAGTGTAACGAACGGCGTAACCTGGAATAGTTCGGATAATAAGAGCTTGCCGGCAAGCTTGTATTTAAGCGGCAAGCCGAGTTGGTGGGGAAGCATGCAATGGCCGCCAATCGGGCCGGATATTTCTCCCATGTTTCCCGCAGCAACGATTATCGGCAGTGGAACGCCATGGGACGCGGTCAAAGCTGTGACTCCCCCGCTTTTAACCCCAGCCAGTGCCGGTCCACTCCCCAACTCTGTAATCCTGACTTGGATTCCCCCGACCATCTACACGGATGGTACGCCCATATCGAGCATAAGGAACTATGAGCTATACACTGGCACATCTTCCAACAACTATTCGCAGAATGTAGACGTTGGAAACGTGACGACCTATACAATCGGCAGCCTAATAGAAGCCACAACCTATTATTTTGCGGTAAAGGCCTATGACACAGAAGGGATCGTGAGCGAATATTCCAACGAAATCTCATTTACCATCCCATCAACGCCTGATTTATATACCATCACGGCATCGGCCGGGACCGGCGGCGCGATCTCTCCCGCCGGCACGGTGACGGTGAACTCGGGAGGT
>Ga0209317_1001906_pt1 | contig 16442 bp, 8 predicted proteins | sample RifGroB2_FD_183994 | JGI IMG/M metagenome (GOLD analysis project Ga0209317, IMG submission 183994) | Soil microbial communities from Rifle, Colorado, USA - Groundwater B2 (SPAdes) (version 2) | ecosystem: Environmental > Terrestrial > Soil > Unclassified | place: Rifle, Colorado | collected... | reverse complement strand
AATTTAATGGGAGGTACACCACATGAACAGAGACGACATTCTCGACCACCTAGAGAAACTGATCCAGCTGGACGTAGACGCCACTCATGCCTATGACCAAGCGATCAAGAACGTGAAAGAGCAGGTCATCAAGGACAAGCTCATCCAGTTCCAGACGGACCATCGCAAGCATATCGACCTTCTTTCCGCCAAGGTGCTCGAACTCGGGGGGACTCCGCCGGAGCTCACCTCCGACTTCAAGGGGTTCCTCATCTCCGGGTTCACAGCCCTGCGCAGCCTCACCGGGACCAAAGGCGCCCTGGAGGCGATGGAGAGCAATGAGCGGCTGACGACATCCAGGTACGAGGAGGCCTCGAAACTGGACTTCCCCGTCGACATTTCCGCCATCGTACGCTCCAACTACGCGGACGAGCAACGCCACCTTTCCTTCATCCGCGAGGCGATCCCGTCGGTGCGCACCTGATGTTGGGCGCTTAGCGCCGGTCATCCCAGCAGCAAAAAATGCCGCAAAAATAGGGCCTGGATCCAGATGATCCAGGCCCTTTCGCGTTGTTGCAGCACCATCCCTCGCGCCTCTTGGACAGGCCTGCAAGCCTGCTGCAGATCAATTGACATGAACGAAGTCTAAAGTATCTTTAATAAATATTTTTTAGAGACCTTATGCATGCACGAGGTGATTTATGGTAGCAACTGCCTGGCGGTTCGATCTTGGTGCCACCGTCCTAAAAGACGAGGGCGCACGATTCCGGGTTTGGGCTCCCAAGGCAACGACCGTGGAAGTGCTGGTGCTATCGGGAAAAGCGGCGGGAAAGGTGGCTATGCATCAGGAGGAAAAAGGGTACTACTCGGTAACCATACCCGGCGTCACCGACGGGGACCGCTACCTCTACCAGCTAGACGCCGGCAAGGGGTTACCTGACCCGGTGTCGCGGTATCAGCCGGACGGCGTGCACGAGGCATCGCAGGTGGTGGATCCGGAACTTTTCAGTTGGACGGACGACGGCTGGAGCGGCGTCCCCCTGGAACAGCACCGGATCTACGAGATCCACATCGGCACCTTCACAAAAGAGGGTACCTTCGAGGCGGCGATCGCTTTTCTCGATTATCTGGTGGATCTCGGCATAACGGTTGTCGAGCTCATGCCGGTGTCGCAATGTCCCGGCAAAAGGAACTGGGGCTATGACGGCGTTTATGCATTCGCGCCGCAAAGCAACTACGGTGGCCCCGACGGCATGAAGCGACTGGTAAATGCCTGCCATCGCAGGGGACTCGCCGTCATTCTCGACGTGGTCTACAACCATCTCGGCCCTGAAGGAAACTACCTGGGAGACTTCGGCCACTATTTCACCGACAAATACCGGACCCCTTGGGGGCGGGCCATGAACCTCGACAGCGCGTACAGCGATTCCGTCCTGGAATATTTCCTTTCCAACGCCGGGTACTGGATCAGCGAGTTCCACATCGACGGGCTGCGTTTGGACGCCGTCGACTGGATCTTCGACCAGACTCCCAAGCCGCTGCTGCAATGTCTCGCCGAGGAAGTGCACCTGCACCGGGAGAGGCTTGGCAGATGTATCTACCTCTTCGCGGAGAACGACACCAACGACGTCAGGCTGATCAACTCGCCCGACAAATGCGGTTTCGGCCTGGATGCCCAGTGGGACGACAACTTCCACCATGCCCTGCGCCCCTTGCTGACCGGAGAGACCACCGGTTACTACGAGGACTTCGGCCAGTTCAACCAGATGGTGAAGGCGTACAACGAGGCCTTCGTCTACACCGGCGAGTATTCGTGTTACCGCAAACGTCGCCACGGCGGGCCGGCCAAAGACCACCCGACCTCCCAGTTCGTTGTCTTCTCCCAAAACCACGACCAGGTCGGCAACCGGAAATGCGGCGACCGCCTGAGCACCACCCAGTCTCTGGACAAGCTGCTGCTGGTGGCGGGCGTGGTGCTCCTTTCTCCCTACCTCCCGCTTTTGTTCATGGGGGAGGAGTACGGGGAAAAGGCCCCCTTCCACTATTTCGTGGACCATTCCGACCCGGAACTGATCGAGGCGGTGCGAAAAGGGAAGCACGAAGAGCACGCTTCGGGGATCTGCGAGGGGGGGATCCCGGACCCCTCCGCGGAAAGCACCTTTTTAGAGTCGAAGATCGACCTGACCCTGGAAAGGGAGGGGGAGCAGGCGCTCATCCTCGCGTTCTACAAGAAGCTGCTGGCACTGCGCGCCAGACTCCCCGCCCTGCAGGTTTTTCAACGGGAGCTCATGGAGATTAACGGGATGCAGCGGCAACGGGTCCTTGGGATTCGAAGGAGCGCCGGGGAGAGCTCGGTGCTCTGCATTTTCAGTTTCAATAACGTCCAGCAGGAAGTTGCCCTGACCCTGCCGCAGGGAAACTGGGAGAAGATCCTCGATTCCTCGGCACAGCACTGGCGAGGCCCGGGCGAGGCAGCGCCGGCGACCATCGACGTCGTCGGCCCGGCGACCGCAAGCTCGATAGTCATCAATCCCTTCAGCGTGCTGGTGTATACCGCGAATCTTACAGGAGGAGCAAATGGAGCAATTTAATGAGCGGCCCGAAAAAGCATATGAGCGGTTCGTCTGCCTTCATGGACATTTTTACCAGCCGCCGCGCGAGAACCCCTGGCTGGAAGCCGTGGAGATCCAGGACTCGGCCTTCCCCTATCATGACTGGAACGAGCGGATAACCGCCGAATGCTACGCCTCGAACTCCGCCTCGCGTATCCTGGACGGCGAGCAGCGCGTCATGGATATCACTTGCAATTACGCCAAGATCAATTTCAACTTCGGTCCGACCGTGCTCTCCTGGATGGAATTCGCCGCGCCTACCGTCTATCAGGCGATTCTCGCTGCGGACCGGCAAAGCATGGAGTGGCGCTCAGGGCATGGCTCGGCGATTGCGCAGGTCTTCAACCACATGATCATGCCCCTTGCCAACTCCAGGGACAAGCGGACCCAGGCGGTCTGGGGCATCGCAGATTTCCAAAAGCGCTTCCAGCGTTTTCCTGAAGGGATGTGGCTTGCCGAGACCGCGGTGGACCTGGAGACGCTCGATATCATGGCGGAGCTTGGCATCAAGTACACCATCCTCGCCCCGCATCAGGCCGCGGGCTTCAGGGAGATCGGCGCCGACGAGTGGACCGAGGGGGATATCGATCCGACCAGGGCCTACCTCTGCAATCTCGAGTCAGGGCGCAGCATCGCCATCTTCTTCTATGACGGGCCGATCTCGCGCGCCGTCGCCTTCGAAAACCTGCTCGATAACGGCGAGGGGCTCGCATCGAGGCTGGTGGGTGGCTTTACCGAGGACCGCGACTGGCCGCAGCTGATGCACATCGCCACCGACGGCGAGACCTACGGCCATCACCAGAAATTCGGCGACATGGCGCTCGCCTCCGCCCTGAACCACATCGAGGGGAACAACCTGGCGCGGCTCACCAATTACGGCGAGTACCTGGAACTCTGCCCGCCGACCTTCGAGGCGAGGATCCATGAGAGGACCTCGTGGAGCTGCTCGCATGGCGTGGAGCGCTGGAACAGCGACTGCGGCTGCAACTCGGGGGGGAACCAGGACTGGAACCAGCAGTGGCGCACCCCTTTGCGCGCCTCGCTGGACTGGCTGAGAGACAGGCTGGCCAAGGGGTTCGCGCAAAAGGGGCAAGAGTTCTTCAAAGATCCCTGGCAGGCGAGGGACGCCTACGTCGATGTGATCTTGAACCGCGAGATGGAGCGGGCGGAAAGCTTCCTGGCCAAGCATGCCGCGCGGGAACTGGGCGCCGCCGAAAAGATCACCGCCCTCAAGCTGCTGGAAATGCAGCGCCACGCCATGCTGATGTACACGAGCTGCGGCTGGTTTTTCGACGAGCTGTCCGGGCTCGAGACGGTGCAGGTGATCGATTACGCCAGCCGCGCCATGCAGCTGGCGGAAGGGGTGGTGGAAGGCGGTGTCGAAAAGGCCTTTCTGGAAAGGCTCAAGGAGGCGAAGAGCAACATCCCGCAGAATCAGGACGGGTCATGGATCTACCAGAATTTCGTGCTCCCGATCCGCCTCGACCTGGTGAAGGTCGGCGCCCACTACGCCTTCAGTTCCCTGTACGAGGAGTACGAGGAGCACTCGCAGATCTACTGCTACGCCATCGCCAGGGAGGACTACACCAAGTTCTCGAATCCCGAGGCGGTGATCGCCATGGGACGCATACACGTGGCATCCGAGGTCACCGAGGAGGACGCCTGTCTCACCTTCTGCGTGGTCCGCCTGGGGAGCCACGATTTCAAAGGGGGGGTAGTGGACAAGTGCGAGCCGGAGACATACGCCGCGATGAGGGAGGAGATGCGCTCCGCCTTCGACAAGGGGCTTTATACCGACCTGGTCACGCTCATGGACAAGCATTTCGGAACGCACAGCTATTCCCTGGTGAACCTGTTCAGCGACGAGCAGCGCAAGATCCTGAACCTCATCATAAAACAGAACATGGAGGAGAGCATTTCCAGCTACCAGGAGATGTTCGAGCGCTCCAGGTCTTTGATGGAGTTCGTCAGGGAGACCGGCGTGCCGGTACCGCGCATTTTCCTGGCGGCTGCCCAGCCTGCACTGAACGAGGCGCTGAAAACGGCGCTGACCCAGGAGGAACTCGATACGGACGCGGTGCAAAGGATCGTGGGGCAGATCAGGAATTGGCAGGTAGACGTCAATACCCCGGAGACCGAATATTTCATGAGACGACATGTCGAATCGCTGTCCGGTCTTCTGGCGCAGGACCCCTCCGACCTGAAGCTGATGGCAAGGATCCAGAAAACCATGAATCTTCTCTATGAGATTCCTATCAATATCGTGCTTTGGCAGGTGCAAAACGACTATTACTCGCTGGCCAAGACCGTTTACCCTGTCGTTGCCAGGTCCCGCGCAGAGGAGGGGGCGGGGATCTGGCTGGACGCCTTCAGAAAACTCGGAGAGACCTTCCGCTTCAATCTCGGCGCCGTGTTGCCGCAGACGTAACCAGGGGGGAGCATGGTCCAGCAAGATATGCCGACCGCAAGGATACCGACCGCCACCTACCGGCTGCAGTTCAACGCAGGGTTCCCCTTTGACGCTGCCGCCAGAATCATCGGTTACCTGCACGATCTGGGCATCAGCGACATGTACGCCTCCTCCTACGTAGCTGCCAAGGAAGGGAGTGTGCACGGCTATGACGTCGTGAATCAGACCGTCCTGAACAAGGAAGTTGGGACAGAAGAGAGCTACCTGGCCATGGTCGATGGACTGCAGCGCCACGGCATGGGGCATATCCTCGACTTCGTGCCGAACCACATGTGCATTGAAAGCAGCGATAACATCTGGTGGATGGACGTGCTGGAAAACGGGATGAGTTCCCCCTACGCGCACTTCTTCGACATAGACTGGGAGCCGGTGAAAAAGGAGCTGACCGGCAAGGTGCTGCTGCCGTTTCTCGGGGACCAGTATGGCAAGGTCCTGGAAAACGGCGACCTGCAACTTCTCTTCAGGGAGGGCGCCTTCTACGTGCAGTGCTACACCCTGCAGATACCGGTCGAGCCCAAAAGCTGTCTGCAGATCCTCCAGCACCGCCTGGACGCCCTGAAGGGGGAGTTCCCCGGCGAGGCGCCCCCGGTTCAGGAACTGCTGAGCATCGAGACGGCACTGCAGCATCTGCCACCCGCGACTGAGCAGAACCCGGAAAAGCAGGGGGAGCGACACCGCGAGAAGGAAATCATCAAGAAGCGGCTCTGGCAGCTCTGTCAGGAGACCCCCGCGGTGGCCGCTTTCATCGACGAAAACGTGAAGGCCTTCAACGGCAGCAAGGGGGAGCCGGCCAGCTTCGACCTGCTGGACCGGCTGCTGCGCGACCAGGTGTACCGGCTTTCCTACTGGAGGGTGGCGACGGAGGAGATAAATTACCGCAGGTTCTTCGACATCAATGCGCTGGCCGCCATCAGGATGGAGAACGAGGCGGTTTACGACCTGACTCACCAGCTCCTGTTCCGCCTGATCCGGGAGCGGAAGGTGACCGGGGTGAGGATCGATCACGTGGACGGCCTCTACGACCCGGTCTCCTATCTGCAAAACCTGCAGAAGAGCAGCTACCTGCAGCTGCGCCGGGAAGCTGCCGGCCCCGCCCAGGAAGACGGGAATCAGCAGGAGACCCTGGAGAAGGAGTATTCCCAGCAGCTGGAGCGGGACCCCTCTTACAAGCCTTTGTACGCGGTGGTCGAGAAGATCCTGATGAAGGGGGAGCAGCTCCCGGAGCAGTGGCCGGTCTTCGGCACAACCGGGTACGACTTTCTCAACAACGTGAACGGTATCTTTGTCGCGACGGAAAAAGCGAAGAATTTTGACCGGATCTATAACCGGTTCGTGAAGCGGGTGGATGAATTCCCCGAGATCGTCTACCAGAAGAAGAAGCTGGTCATGCAGGTTTCGCTCTCCGGCGAAAGGAACATGCTGGCTCACCAGCTGAACAACATCTCCGAGCAGGACCGGCTGACCCGTGACTTCACCCTGAACAGCCTGGCACGCGCCATCAGCGAGGTGATCGCCTGCTTCCCGGTGTACCGGACATACGCCAACTCCGCCTCGGTCCGGGAAAAGGACGTGCAGTACATCGAGGCGGCGGTATCGAAGGCGAAACGGAGGAACCCGGCCATAAGCGGCTCGGTGTTCGAGTTTCTCCGGGACGTGCTGCTGCTCAAGTCGCCCGAGCGGGCAACGGAGAGAAACCGCAGGGACTGGCTTTATTTCGCCATGCGCTTCCAGCAGATCACCGGCCCGGTCATGGCCAAGGGGATGGAGGACACCGCTTTCTACGTGTACAACCGGCTGGTCTCGCTAAACGACGTGGGCGGCATGCCGGGGAAGTTCGGCACGGCACTGGAGGCCTTTCACGGCCAGAACCTGGAGCGGCACAAGACCTTTCCCCATTCCATGCTCGCCACCGCGACCCACGACTCAAAGCGCGGCGAAGACGTCCGGACCAGGATCGACGCGCTCTCCGAGATCCCCGAAAGCTGGCAGAAATCGGTAATCAGGTGGAGCCGGCTCAACAGGGGGAAAACCACGCTTCTTGAGAACCAGCCGGTGCCGGATCGAAACGAGGAGTACCTGCTGTACCAGACCCTGCTCGGCGCCTGGCCGGCGGTTGAGACGGATCCGGCGGGGTTTGAGGGCTTCCGGGGCAGGATCCGGGAGTACATGGTCAAGGCGCTCAGGGAGGCCAAGGTAAACTCGAGCTGGGTGAGCCCGAACGCGGCGTACGAGGAGGCGGTGACCGGCTTCGTGGATCGGATCCTGGCCGGCGGGCCGGACAACCCCTTCCTGCGCGAGTTCCTCCCCTTGCAAAAGCGCCTGGCGCGCTGCGGGGTCTTCAGCTCGCTCTCCCAAACCTTTCTCAAGATGGTGTCACCGGGCGTCCCCGACTTCTACCAGGGGACCGAGCTGTTCGATTTCACCCTGGTCGATCCGGACAATCGCCGCCAGGTCGATTACGGCGCCCGGATGCGGGCGCTCGCGGGGATCAGGGCGCGCGAGGCCGAGATCGGGCCGGAGGCGCTTTTCTCTGAAGTGCTGGAGCGGGCCGAAGACGGGCGGGTCAAGCTCTACCTCATCTTCCGGGTGCTGAACTACCGCAGGAAAAACCGTGACATCTTCGACTCCGGCGAATACCTGCCGCTGGACGCCAAGGGGCCTCGCTCCCGGCATCTGTGCGCCTTTGCCAGAAGGTGGGCCGCATCGAGTCTCATCGCTGTCGCTGCCAGGCTGATAGCGACCCTGGCGCCGGAGGCGGAAGGGTCGCCCCTGGGCGAAGCGGCGTGGCTGGACACCTGCCTGGTGCTGCCGGAGGGGTCGGGCAGCAGGCTTAGAAACATCATCAACGGTCAGGAACTGGAGGCGGTCCACCGGGAAGGGCAAAATGTAATACCGCTGGCGCAGCTGTTCGCCAAGGTGACCGTTGCCCTGCTGGAGCCGGCGTGAGAGCAAGGCGGGCAGACTTCCCCCCCTCCCTGCTCCCCCCGCTGGGGTGGGGAGCAGGTCGTTAGTAGCTGATGAATCGCAGGGCGGCGTGGGACGCTGCGGCATTCCTGCCGCGATTGGGGAAGTCGCAGTCAAGGCAAAGCGAGGTGACACAGATGGAAGGGAGAGAGCGGATAGCCATTGAAGCGGTTAGCCCGCAGATCGACTGCGGACGCTTCGCGGTGCAACGGATAGCGGGCGACGAGATGGTGGTGCAGGCCGACATCTTCAGCGACGGTCACGACGAGGTGGTTGCCATCCTGCTTTTCCGCAGGCTGGGAGAGGAGAAATGGCAGGAAACCCTCATGCAGCGCCTGGACAACGACCGCTGGCAGGGCTCCTTCCTGCTAGAAGAGCAGGGCGTTTACCAATACACCCTGATGGGGTGGGTGGACCATTTCCGCACCTGGCAAAGGGACCTGCAAAAAAGGTTTCAGGCGGGGCAGGAGGTCTCCGTCGACCTGCAGATCGGGAGCCGCATATTGGAGCAGGCGGCAAAGGAGGCGAACGCCGGGGACGCCGAGAGGATACGACAGGCGGTTGCCGCGCTTGGCAAGGCGTCGAGCCAGGGGGATGCGGTTGCGCTGGGCCTCGATGCGGCGCTTTCGGACCTGGTCAGCACCTGCTGCGCGCGGGGGCTCGCCACGACCTACCACAAGGAGCTTACGGTCAGGGTGGACCGGCAGAAGGCGCTCTTCAGCAGCTGGTATGAACTCTTTCCGCGCTCCCTGGGGGAACCGGGGAGGCACGGCACCCTGCGGGACTGCATCGCCCTGCTTCCCGACATCGAGGAACTCGGTTTCGATGTGCTCTATCTGCCGCCCGTCCACCCGATCGGCATCTGCAAGCGAAAGGGGAAGATGAACGAAGAGACGGCGGGCCCGGACGACCCGGGAGTTCCCTGGGCCATCGGAGCCGCCGATGGGGGGCACAAGTCGATACACCCGGAGCTTGGGAGCATCGAGGACTTCCGCGCCCTGGTCCGGGAGGCGGAGAGCCGCGGCATCGAGATCGCCCTCGACCTCGCCTTGCAATGTTCGCCGGATCACCCCTATCTGAAGGAGCATCCCGAGTGGTTTCTCTGGAGGCCGGACGGCACGGTCCAGTACGCGGAGAACCCGCCCAAGAAATACCAGGACATCGTTCCGTTGAACTTCGAGACAACGCAGTGGCGCGAGCTCTGGGAGGAGTTGAAGAGCGTCCTGTTTTTCTGGATGGACCAGGGGGTGCGTATCTTCCGAGTGGACAACCCCCATACCAAGCCGTTTCCTTTCTGGGAGTGGCTCATCGCCGAGGCGAAGCGGAAGTCCCCGGAGGTGATCTTCCTGGCCGAGGCCTTCACCCGGCAAAAGATCATGTACCGGCTCGCCAAGCTCGGTTTCAGCCAGTCTTACAGCTACTTCGCCTGGCGCAACAGCAAGAGGGAGTTGACCGAGTACATGACCGAACTGACCCGAAGCGACGCGCGCGAGTTTCTGCGCCCCAACTTCTGGCCCAACACGCCCGACATCCTGACCGAATACCTGCAGTACGGAGGCAGGGCCTCCTTCATGATACGGCTGGTGCTGGCCGCGACCCTCTCCTCGAATTACGGTATCTATGGACCCCCCTTCGAGCTTTGCATAGGGAGCGCGGAACCGGGCTCGGAAGAATACCTGCGCGGCGAGAAGTACGAGATCCGCCACTGGGACCGCGGCGCGCCGGGGAACCTGAGGCCGCTTATCGCCACGCTGAACCGGATCCGCCGCGAGAACCCGGCGCTGCAGAGGACCAACAACCTGATCTTCTACGAAACGGACAGCGACAGCGTCCTTTTTTTCGGCAAGACGGCGAAGGACGGCAAGGGTTCCCTGCTGGTCGCCGTGAACCTTGACCCGTTCCGGGTCCAGACAGCCAAGCTCCGCATCCCGCTTGAGCTTTTCGGCATCCTGCCGGGACAGTCCTACCTGCTGCACGAGTTGATCAGCGGAGAAAGGTCGATCTGGCAGGGTGAGTGGAACAGCGTCAGGCTCGATCCGCAGGTAGCGCCGGCGTGCGTCTATCGCATCCGCACCTGGCTGCGGCGGGAGGCGGATTTCGATTATTACCTATAGACTTTGGGGTAAGACCATGCCACTGAAAAGCGAGAAGAACCCGCTCTGGTACAAGGACGCCATCATCTACGAGGTGCACATCAGGAGCTTTTGCGACAGCAACGGGGACGGCACCGGCGACTTCCGGGGCCTGTTGCAGAAACTTCCCTACCTGCGCGATCTCGGCGTCACCGCCATCTGGGTGCTCCCCTTCTACCCCTCGCCGCTCAGGGACGACGGCTACGACATCGCGGACTACCGGGGTGTGCACCCGGATTACGGGACCCTGCGCGACTTCCAGGACTTCCTGCGCGGGGCGCACGCCCTCGGCATGCGGGTCATCACCGAACTGGTGCTGAACCACACCTCCGACCAGCATCCCTGGTTCCAGAAGTCGCGCCGCGCCAAGCCGGGCTCTCCCTGGCGCGACTTCTACGTCTGGAGCGACACTCCGGACAAGTACCAGGACGCGCGCATCATCTTCAAGGACTTCGAGACCTCCAACTGGTCGCGGGACCCCATCGCCAAGAGCTACTACTGGCACCGCTTCTACTCCCACCAGCCGGACCTGAACTACGACAACCCGCGGGTGCACGAGGCAATGTTGCGGGTCATGGACTTCTGGTTCGGCATGGGGATCGACGGCCTCAGGCTCGACGCCGTCCCCTACCTGTACGAGCGGGAGGGGACGAACTGCGAGAACCTGCCGGAGACCTACGAGTTCCTGAAGAAGCTCCGGGGCTACGTGGACGCCAAATACCCGGACCGGATGCTGCTCGCCGAGGCGAACCAGTGGCCCGAAGACGCTGCTTCCTATTTCGGCGGCGGCGCCGCCTGCCAGATGGCCTTTCATTTCCCGCTCATGCCCCGCATGTTCATGGCGCTGCAGATGGAGGACTCCTTCCCGATCATAAACATCCTGCAGCAGACCCCGGTGATCCCGCAGCAGTGCCAGTGGGCCCTGTTTCTCAGGAACCACGACGAACTCACCCTGGAGATGGTGACCGACGAGGAGCGGGACTACATGTACCGCATCTACGCCCGCGATCCCCGAGCCCGCATCAACCTCGGCATCCGGCGCAGGCTGGCTCCGCTCATGGGAGATGACCGGCGCAAGATCGAGCTCATGAATGTGCTGCTATTCTGTCTCCCCGGCACGCCGATCATCTACTACGGCGACGAGATCGGCATGGGGGACAACTACTACCTGGGAGACCGAAACGGCGTGCGCACGCCGATGCAGTGGAGCCCGGACAGAAATGCCGGCTTTTCGCCCGCCAACCCGCAAAAGCTCTACCTGCCGACCATCATCGATCCGGAATATCACTACGAGGCGCGTAACGTGGAGAACCAGGCCAAGAACCCGTCCTCGCTGCTTTGGTGGATGAAGCGGATGATCGATCTCAGGAAGAGGTTCAAGGCCTTTGGCTGGGGGACCCTGGAATTCATCCCGATGGAGAACCCGAAAGTGCTTGCCCTGCTGCGCAAATACGAGGAGCAGACCATCCTGATCGTCATCAACCTTTCCCGTACCACCCAGTTCGTGCAGATCAACATGCCGCGCTTCGTCGGCTTCTATCTGGAGGAGATGTTCAGCCGCAACAGGTTTCCCCCCATCAAGGACTCCCCTTATGTCGTCATCGTCGCCCCTTACGATCACCATCTGCTGCTGCTGACCGACGGCCGGGAGAAGACCAAGCCACGGGAGGAGGGGGTACTGGAAGAGGTTCTCACTGCGGGAAGCTGGGAAAACGTGCTCCAGATGGCAGGGGTGCGCCAGTTGGAACAGTCGATCCTGCCGGATTACCTGAAAAAGTCCCGCTGGTTCCAGGGGAAAAGCCGCATCACGGTACGCTTTGCGGTGGTCGAGAAGCTTCCGGTCCCCATCGACGCCTCGGTGGTCGTTCTGGCGCTCATCGAGGTGAGCTACAGCGAGGGGACCCCGGAAACCTACCTGTTGCCGCTGCACTTCCTCCCTATGGACGGGGGCGGCGAGACGGTTTTGAGCGAATCGCCGGAGGCGGTCATCTGCCGTCTGCGCGTGGACGACAAACCGGGAGTGCTTTACGACGGCATCTTCAACGCGCGCTTCCGCTGGGCCCTCTTCGAGATGATCTGGCGCAGGAAGGCGATACGGACCGAGGGGGGGAGGCTTTCCGGCCGTCCCGCGCCGGGGTTGGCGGCGCTTATGGAGGATAAGCAGCCTCCCTTCGTCTCCCAGGTCGGCAAGGCCGAGCAGAGCAACACCGCCGTTGTCTACGAGAAGAGCTTCTTCCTGAAGCTGTACCGGCGCATGGAAGAGGGAACCCATCCGGAACTGGAGATAGGGAGGTTTCTTTCGGACCGCATCCGTTTCGGGCATGTGGCTCCCATGGCCGGCTCCCTGGAATACCGTCGCACCGGTTCCGACCCGGTCGCTTTCGGGCTGCTGCAGGGTTTCGTGCCCAACCAGGGCGATGCCTGGACCTTTACCCTTGGCGAAGTCGGCCAGTTTGTCGATCGTGTGCTGGCCTATCGCGAGGAGACAAAGGAGTCGACCAATGCCGCCGCAACTCAGCCCATGACGGAGGGGTCGGAGTTCTCGCCCGCCCTTCTGGAATTGATCAGGGGGGTTTACCCGGAGATGGTGGCCGTGATAGGCAAACGCACCGCGGAGCTCCACCTGGCCCTCTCCTCGCGAAGCGACGATCCCGCCTTCACGCCGGAGCCCTTTGCCCTGCTTTACCAGCGCTCCGTGTACCAGTCCATGCGCAGCCGAGCCAGGAAAGCGTTCGATCTACTGCGCAGGAACCTGTCGCAGATACCTCAGCAGTTGTGCCCGGAGGCGGAAGTGCTTTTGGGGCAGGAACAGGAGGTGCTCGCCGCCCTGCAGAAGTTCATAATCCGCAAGTTCTCAGCCATGAAGACGAGAATTCAGGGGGATTATCATCTCGGACAGTTGCTCTACACCGGGAACGATTTCCTCATCATAGACTTCGAGGGAGAGCCGGTGAAGTCGCTGAGCGAGCGCAGGATCAAGCAGTCGCCGCTTCGGGATGTGGCGGGGATGATGCGCTCCTTCTATTACGCCGCCCATGCGGTGCTCATACAAAGAAGCCAGGTGCGTGACGAGGATATCGCCTATCTGTTGCCGTGGGTGCAGGCCTGGTATCGCTACAATTCGGCGATCTTCCTCGCCTCCTACCAAAAGGGCGCTGCCGGCTCCAATTTCATGCCCGTGGAACGCGAAGACGTGGAGATCATGCTGCACACCTTCATGCTGGATAAGGCGGTCTATGAGCTTGGTTACGAGCTCAACAACCGCCCCGACTGGGTTTCCATACCGCTTAGGGGGATCATGGATCTGCTGGTCGTCGACAAGGCCATCCCCCAAGGGGAAAACATATGAAGTGCGCCTGGTCCTGGAGATGTCGGGTGGTAGCCGCAGAGGGAAACTAAAGGGGGAGTGCCATGAGAAGAGTTCAGCTGTTGTTGCTGGTGTGCGTCCTTACCTTGCTGCCGGCCCTGCCGGGGGCTGCCGAGCAGAAGATCTACCGTGCCAGGCTCTCCGGGGCTCAGGAGGTGCCAAGGGTAAAGTCCCCGGCGAAAGGGGCTCTGAAGATGATCGCCACAAAGGAGGAAATGAGCTTCGAGCTGAACGTCAAAGGGATTACCAGCCCTACCGCGGCGAATATCCACCGGGGAAGAAAAGGCGAAAACGGCCCGCCGGTCGCCGGTCTTTTTGGCGGGCCGCTCAAGCTCGGCAGCTTCAAGGGAATCCTGGCCCAGGGGTTGATCACGCAGCAGAGCCTGATCGGGGAACTGCAGGGAAAGACAGTCGCTGACCTGGCCAGACTGATAGAATCGGGCCAGGCGTATGTTAACATCCTCACCGTGACCTACCCGTTAGGCGAGATCCGCGGGCAGATAAAGTAACCAGGCAGGCACCGGCAGCGCTTTTTAGGCGGGGTGTTGTGGGAGCGGCATTGCCGCCGCGATTTTACTGCGGCAATCGCGGCAGGAATGCCGCTCCTGCACGTTATGGACATCCCACGAGGTCTGCTACCCATGCGAGATCTCTTCTACCCTTCACCCTCTCTGCGGATCTTCGCCTTTGTGAACGAGCGCCGCGGTTGTCGGCATGCTCTCCTTCCACCTTTTCACCCGGTCCCTTTCCTTCCTCCGAGCTGTGCTCTCACGGGGACGCGGGCGCCGGTTCCGGGCGCGGCGGCACCACTGCTAGTGCCGTCTCCGGGTTCATGACGATCTTGATGCAGGAATCCTCTTTGTCCCTAAAGATCTGGTAGCCAAGGGGAGCGTCGTCCAACGCCAGCCGATGGGTGATGATGAATGAGGGATCGATCTGCTGGTCCTCTACCAGTTTGAGCAAATGGGGCAGGTATTTGTGCACGTGGGTCTGGCCGGCGCGCAGGGTGAGCCCCTTGGCGAAGAGGGCGCCCATGGGCATCTTGTCCACGAAGCCGCCGTAGACGCCGGGAATCGAGATGGTCCCCCCCTTGCGGCACGCCTTTATCAGCTGGCGCAGGGCCGAGGAACGGTCCGATTCGAGCCGCAGCGACTGTTTTATCGCGTCGTAGGCGCCTTCGATGCCGGTCCCCGTGGCCTCCATGCCGACCGCATCGATGCAGGAGTCGGGACCGCGTCCGCCGGTCATGTTGTGCAGCTCCTTTGAGACATCGACCTCCTCGTAGTTCAAGACCTCGGCCTGGCACTGGACGTGCGCCATTTCCAGGCGCTCCGGGAACCGGTCGATCCCGACCACCTTGCCGGCACCCATGTGCAGGGCCGACTTCATGGCCAAAAGTCCCACCGGGCCGCACCCCCATACCGCAACGGTGTCCCCGGGCTTGATGTTGCAGTGCTCCGCGGCCTGGTAGCCGGTCGGGAAAACGTCGGTTAGGAGGACCACCTGCTCGTCAGGCATCCCTTCCGGTATCTTCTCCAGCCCCACGTCGGCAAAGGGGACCCGGACGTATTCGGCCTGGCCGCCGGAGTAGCCGCCGTAGAGGTGTGAGTAACCGAAAATGCCCGCTCCGGTGTCGCCGTAGAGCTTCTCCAACATCCAGGAGTTCGGGTTGCTGTTGTCGCAGAGCGCCCAGAGTTCGTGCCGACAGTACCAGCAGGCCCCGCAAGAGATGGGGAAGGGGACGATGACCCGGTCGCCGGCCTTGTAGCGTGTAACTCCGGTTCCCACCTCGACGATTTCTCCGACAAACTCGTGCCCGAGGATGTCCCCTTTCTTCATGGTCGGGATCAGCCCGTTATACAGATGCAGGTCGGAGCCGCAGATGCTGGTGAGGGTCACCTTGACGATGGCGTCCCCCTTGTTGCAGATTTGCGGGTCCGGCACGGTATCCACCCGCACGTCATGCTTGCCATGCCAGCATACAGCCTTCATATTTCCCCCTTGTGCCGCGTCGGAATCACCGGCCGCTGGAAAAAAGGCATCTGGCCACAAAAAGGCACAAAAAACCCAAAAAGAGTTCGCGCTGTCAATCCGCACGGAAAATAACCCGAAGGGGCTACCCGTGAAAGGCAACATGCCTTCTCTTGTGTATTATGTGCACTTTTGCGGCAATTGATTTTCCGGTTTAGGTTTGTCGTGCGGTCCTTCCGGCCGTGGTTTCCTCGCCCACCTCTAGGATCTGTTTGAGCCGCTTCAGGTCCTCTTCCAACTGCTGGGCGTTTATCCCGTGGGCGAGCTTGGCCGCGGCCCTCCCCGCGGCACCGCCCGGCGGGTAGTAGTCGACGGTGACCTTCATCTCGGTGCCGCGGTTGCCCGGCGCCTCCTTGAATTCGACCGTCCCCTTGTTGGGAACATCCGCGCTGCCGACCGAATGCCAGCTGATCTGCTGCCCCGGGGTGTCCTCCATCATTTCCGCGTCCCATTCGGCGCTGATCCCGCCCGGGCCGGCCGCCTTCCAGTGCGAAGTCCTTTCCCCGGTGACATGGACCGAGTCGAGATGCTTCATGAACAGGGGGAGGTTTTCCAGGCTGCGCCAGAACTCGTAGACCTGCTGGGGCGGAAGGCCAATGGTCACCACCTTCTCGATCCTGAGGCCGGAATTGTGGGTGTGCACCGTGTCTGCGCCGATTGCTTCATACACGTCGCAGTGTCCCGTCTTGCCCCTGTAGAGGAGAAGCCCGCCTGCGGCAATCATCGCCAGGCCCGTCAGGACGTTTTTCTTGCCGATACTCCTGAGCCCCGATAGTGCCAGGGCGGCCCCGCCGACCATGGACGCCTTTCGCTCTGCGGGCCCGACATTGACCCGCTTCTGTTTTACCTCTTGCCCGGGCCGGTTGCGCTCGGTTTCGCTGGTTTCC
>Ga0209317_1001903_pt1 | contig 16468 bp, 18 predicted proteins | sample RifGroB2_FD_183994 | JGI IMG/M metagenome (GOLD analysis project Ga0209317, IMG submission 183994) | Soil microbial communities from Rifle, Colorado, USA - Groundwater B2 (SPAdes) (version 2) | ecosystem: Environmental > Terrestrial > Soil > Unclassified | place: Rifle, Colorado | collected... | reverse complement strand
GATTAAAACCATGACGCCTTGGAACCCAAAATCTGAGCAACCAGCATAATTCCTCTTGACGTTTAACACAGTTGCTCTCCCGGGGGGGCGAGGGGGAGTTTAGTATAGACGGAAAGGGGTTGAACAGAGGCAGTACTTCTCTTCGATAAAAAACACCGCCGCAGGCGGGGTTGGTTGCTAATCATGGACGATACAGCGCACGGCATAGAAAGGTTACATCATCAGTAACGAGACGAGAACAGTACAGTTGACCGTTACGGTTATCCAGTAGATCACCTGAAAGGACTGCTTCTTCGACTTGTGACGCAGCACTTTTTGCGCGATTAACGCCCCCGGCCAACCACCGATCAATGCGAGCAGGTGCAAGGTAGATTCACGGGTCCTCCAGCGACCGTTGTGTGCCGCCGACTTGTCAATCGCATAGACAGCGAAGGCAATGATACTGGCAACAAGGTACAGGGGAAGCAGAAGTGAAGAGAGCTTCCCCTGCATGGTTGCAAAAGCGAGGAAAGCGGCAAAGACGAAGACGATGGCAGAGGCTAATGGATGCACTTGATTCCTTGGAGGAGAAAATGAAGGCTTATCGAAAGGGATAAAGCTTCAACGCGGACGCAGGTTCATATTTTCACTGTCATGCTTTCACTTTAAGTTTCAGCTCGGACGCCAGATCATCGAGTGCATCATCAAGCTTCCTGGATACCTCGACACTGAAACGTTCGGACATCTCTTGACAAAATTTGACATCGGGCTTCTCTTTGCCAATTATTCTGCTTATCTCCACATCTATGTCGTGCACCACGTATCGGTAAAGATCATCCAGGCGGCGATAGGCCTGCTCCGATACCAACCTTCTCGACCTGCTGATCTGGCACCGGAACTCGTTGAGAATATCCCAGACGCTCTCATCGTACAGGTTTCGGGCCGATTGGTACTGGTCAACATCTTCCTTGGCGCCGTAATAGACCACCTTTTTTGCCAGATAGCGCCAGTTCCAGAGCAGCCCCGAAAGGTCGTCCAAAAGCTTGGACTGAGCCTCCAGAATCTTTCCTTGCCGAACCAGATCAGCCTCGAATTTCTTCTGTTCCAGAAGTTTCCTCTGCTCGATTCTCTTCAGAAGCCAGGGAATCCCCAACCCGGTGAGCAGGGCGGTAAGAACCAGAAGGATGATTTTCTCCCAGAAGGCTTGATCGAAATCCATACTCCCTCCCGAACCTCAGCCGAAGCAGGTCACATCCGCTGCTGTTCGCCGCCTTGCCCGACCCGGCCACGCCAAGACTATGTGCAGATTTCAAAGGCTTCGTGATATGCCACGGTTCCCTGAATCTCGTCCTGTGCGAACGGAAGCGCAAGGAAGTATTCCGGGGGAACGCCTGGCAGGCTGAGGCCATCCCTGACAGCAAAGCCGAATCTCCCGTAATATTCGGGCTCTCCCAGCAAAACGCAGCCTACTGCCTGCAGTTCGCGTAGCTTTGACATGCCTGCCTTGATCAACTGAGTGCCGATGCCTTCCATCTGGAATTCAGGAAGCACTGAGACCGGCCCGAGTCCGTACCATTGGCACTCTCTCCCGGCGATGGTTACGGGTGAGAAAGCGATATGACCGACAACATGCCCCTCAACCTCGGCAACCAGGGAAATGGTGAGAGCACCCGCCTCGCGCAACCTCTCAACCAGAAGGTGCTCAGTCTGATTGCTTTGAGGGTGGTTTTCAAAAGCTGCAGCAACCACCTGCCGGATAGCCTTCACATCTCTATTAGCCTCTTTGCGGATCGTTAGGTTCATCCCTTTATCTTCCTCGCTCTTCTTTTATTTAACAGCGTCAGGAAAGGCGACGCACCTCTTGCTTTAGGTGGACATACCAATATGCAGAGGCTACGAACAACACACCGCCTAATATGTTGCCAAGGGTCACCGGCAGCAGGTTACCCATGAAAAAAGTGGTCCAGGTGAGTCCCGGGATGTCACGGCCGAGTTCGCCGGCCAACAGCAGCCCGGTGGGAATAAAGTACATGTTGGCGATGGAATGCTCAAAGCCGCTGGCGACGAAGGCCATGATGGGCACATAGCAGGCAAACATTTTGCCGGTGACATCGCGTGCGGCAGTAGCCATGAACACCGCCAGGCAGACCAACCAGTTGCATAGGATACCACGCACCAGCGCTACCGTGAACGGGAGCTGACATTTAACGGTAGCAATTCTCATAGAGTGTTCTGCCATGTCGCCGTTCATATAGAGCTTGGATTCGAACATCAATCCCGCGAAGAAGAGAGATCCGGCCAGGTTGCCGAGGAGGACAATGCTCCAGTTCTCCAGAAGTTTTGACCAGCTGATTTCTCCCTGCAACGCTGAACTGGTCAAGAGGCTGTTGCCGGTGAACAATTCCGCGCCGCAGATTACCACCAGCATAAGTCCCAGCGAAAAGACGCTGCCACCTAAGAGCGCCGCGATCCCTTTGCCGACAAAGGTCGCCGCATCCTGGGTCAGCACCGTGGCCAACTGGGCGCCGAAGGCGATATAGAAGCCGGCCAAAAGGCTCAGCACAAGCGTTCGCAAACGGGATTGCGTCAGCACCCGCTTGCCGCTTTCCACGATTGTCCTGACTGTTTCTGCCGGTGTCAGATAGCGCTTTTCCATCGTTTTTCCTATTGATACAGTGATGTCAGGAGCAAAATGCCCCTCCCCCAGCCCCTCCCATAGAGGGAGGGGGGAAAGTCAGGGGATGGGGGTTAGTAAAAGTCCCCTCTCCCCTTGTGGGAGAGGGTCAGGGAGAGGGGGAGCTATTCCGCCGACCTTCCAAACTGCTGCTGTCTTTGCTTTATCACCCCTGCCATAAAGGAAAGGTGCTCCCGGCGGACCCTACTCACTGTCCCTTCTGATGGCCTCGCAACTTATGGCTCACCGCCAACTGGCAGACGATGTCGAGCACGATGACGCTGGTAACTATCATGAGCAACAGAGTTTTCTGGTTAAAGTAGGCCATGCAGTTGAAGAACATGTACAGCGCCACAACCCCGGCCAGCAGTTTGCGCACGCCTTGCGTCGCCCACTCGACACCGGCTTCGTCGCTTCCCCCGATTCGAGCCAGAGTGGGTGCAGCATAATATCCGATGGTGGCGTCAAGGAAGATGAGAAAGATATTGCAGATAAAAACATAAGGCAGGTAGGCGTCCATAAAGCTCCAAAAACCCGAAGGGGCGGATGAGGGGGTGCTACGGAGAAGCAATCCGGCAGCCACGTCTCTTTTTGCAGAATAGTACGGGTTTTATGAGCGACTTTCAATACTATTCTCACCTGCCGCAAGGTAGACTGCCGGACGCCGCCTGCGTTGTCATATCTTAAAGATCATTTATAGTTTGACGGTTCGTTCGCGAAGGGGGAGAGCAAAGATATGGCCGGAATGCTGCAGGAGACGCTACGCGAGTGGGGCTGGATAATCTTCGGGGTGACGGTAGTGGCCATGCTGGCGATCGACCTGCTTTTGCATCGAGGCGGACACGGCACCTCGAAAAAAAGCTCCTATATCTGGTCAGCCGTCTGGATCGCGGCGGGGCTTCTCTTCACCATAGTCGTCTATCTCCTCATGGGGGCGCAACGAGCCGAGGAGTATGTGGCAGCCTACCTCATGGAGAAGAGTCTCAGCCTGGACAATCTGTTCGTATTCCTCATCATCTTCCGCTCGCTCGCCATTCCGCAGAAACATCAGCACAAGGTGCTCTTTTGGGGCATCATCGGCGCGCTGGTGTTCCGGGCCATCTTCATCTTTGCCGGCATCGCGGCGATCAACCGGTTTGCCTGGCTCAGCTTCGTCTTCGGGCTGCTCCTCCTCTACACCGCCTATCGCGCTGCCCGGGAAGATCCTGCCGCTAAAACGGAAAATGAAATGGTGCGATGGCTGTCCAGATTCCTGCCGGTCACCGATGATACCGACGGTGGACAGTGGGTCGTGCGCCGGGATGGCAAAAGGTACCTTACCCCCCTGCTCCTTGCCCTGTTGGTTGTCGAACTGACCGATATCATGTTTGCCATCGATTCGGTTCCTGCCGTCTTTGCCATCAGCCGGGACCCCTTTATCGTCTACAGTTCCAACATTTTCGCCATCCTTGGCTTACGTGCACTTTATACCGCGCTGGAACACGACCTGCGGGATTACCCTTACCTGCATTACGGCCTGGCGGGGGTGCTGGCATTCGCCGGCATCAAGCTCATTTTCGAGGAGTGGCTGCATATCCCTCCACTTTTGTCGGTCGGCATAATAATCGCCATCATTTCAGCATCCATAGTTGCCAGTCGCCGGGTGAACAGAAAGGCAGACGGCGCTTAGTCACTGCCGCTAGATTCATTTGTCGGCGAGAGCCCTCAATCCAATAACCAGCGCGAGAACGATCATGACATGTGCGACAGATCTGGAAATACCGACCTCAGGACCTGACGAACAGCAGAGCATCGTTGATCGATTCCATGCGTTACTCTCGTCAGACGCGGACCCCGGTATTACGCTTACCAACATTTACAAAGAGATGCCCATCACCCACCCCGCCCACAGCTGTGAACTCAAGGGGCATCATCTGGAAATTTGCACCTGCGAATTGCAGCTTGCCGCGATCAGCCAATGCAAGGAGGTCTACCTTCGTTCGCCGCAGTTGGAGACGCCGGTACTCGGGCGGCTTGATAGCATAGATATCAGGCGCGGCATGGTACATCTGCATGAGTTTAGCTATGTCGAGCTAAAGGAAGAAAATCGCAAAACCGTTCGGGTCCGCTTCAAAAAGCCAATCCACATCATGTTGAATTCAGAAGGCGATACCATCTCCGGCGTCATCCACGACATTTCCCTGGGCGGCTGTTGCATCAATACGCTGGTACGTAAGGAGTGGAAGACATCGGACGAAATTCAGGTCGAGCTCAAGCTGATTGATCAAAGCACCGGTCAACTAAGCAGTGCCTGTATTGCAGCCGAGATAGTAAATATATACGGTGTCACTCCGCCATTTAAGTGTGCACTCAGCTTCCGGCACACTCGGCACACAGAGCAGTTCCTCTCCGTTTTCATCTATCAGCGACAGCTTGAGATTCTGAAAGAGTTACGCGAGACGCTATAGGCGAGAGGGCTTAAATCAGACCCTGAAAGAGTTGTCTCAAGCTCCTGCTATGCTCTTCATCTCTCTTCATCTCTCTTCATAATTTTTCATATTCATCACCTTTCTTCATTATTCCTCACTACTTCATTTAAGTTCCGGTGCGGGCTCGCCTGTATGGGGTACTTAGCTGTTGCCATTTTCGTGAATTGTACTGCTTTTCACCCTCCCCCAGCCCCTGCCATCAAGGGAGGGGGGCTAAGGTCCCCTCTCCCTCTAGGGCAGATACTGTTAGATCAAACAACGAAAAGAAATATGGTGATCTAAAAGAAAAGTCATGATAGTTTTTCGAAATGTTTGGTTACTAATTGTCAGAGCGTACTCTCCGGTCAGTTACTCAGATTCATGGACTAGTCCGGTGCTGTCACGATCAAGTACCACATTGTGTTAGCTGGAGAAACTATGGCACTGAAAACACTCACCTGCCCGCACTGCGGATTTTTTAGAGATCTCGACGAAGCCCTGCTTCCCCCGGCGGGAACGGTGGTTAACTGCCCCAAGTGTCGCGGCAAATTTCCTCTTCTGAGGGGTCCTCTTCTAAATGATGATTCGCAGACAGCAGGGGAAGCGTCACTGGCTCTGATGCAGTCTGCGTTGGTTGCGCCTGGCGAGCCTTCAACTGCACTGCAAGGGACACAAGGGACACAAGGGACACATGGGACACGGCGGCTCAATGGTACTGATGTTTTCGAACCGTCACCGGCACCATATTCCTCCCCTTCCCCGACTCCGGTGGCAGCCCCGGAACGCCGCCGGACGCTTTCTTTCAGCTTTACCGGAAATGCCAAGGAGTACTTCGGAATCTGGATCGTGAATACCCTGCTCCGCATCGTCACTCTCGGGATCTACTCCCCATGGGCCAAGGTTAGGAAGAGGCGCTACTTCTACGGCAACACGCTCCTCGATGACGACAGCTTCGACTACCTCGCCGATCCGCTGGCCATTCTGAAAGGGTGGTTCATCGCCGGCGTCTTTTTCGGCCTCTACTCCCTCGCCTCCAACACGAGCCCCATTGCCGCCGGTGTGATGATGCTGCTCTTTGCCGGTCTTTATCCCTGGGTCATCGTGCGGTCAACAATCTTCAACCTGCGCAACTCCTCTCACCGCAACATCCGCTTTTCCTTCCAACCGGACTATCAGGAGGCATACAAGGTATTCCTCTGGTGGGCGTTGCTCGTGCCGGTCACCCTGGGCATACTCGCTCCCTATGTCGTGTACCGCCAGAAACGCTTCCTCGTCGAAAACAGTGCCTATGGGACCACTCTCTTCCAGTTCGACGCCGGCCCCAAGGATTTCTACCGTATTTTCCGTCCGGTATTCCTTCTGGCGGCGCTAGGCCTGACAGCAATGGGCGCTATGTACCTGCTTCCGCAACAAGGGGGCAATCCCATGCCGGCACTCGCTGCGACCTTCGCTTTCATCGCCGGCTACCTGGTCGTAGGGCTCTACCTCCCGACGGCCCTCACCAATCTCTCCTGGAGTGCCACCAGCATCGCGGGACACCGCTTTGGCAGCGCTCTCCGGGTACGTGATCTAGCTTGGATCTACTTCTCCAATGCTGTAGCAGTAATCTGCAGCCTCGGCCTGCTCGCTCCCTGGACCGCAATCAGGCTGGCAAGGTACCGCCTGGACAAGCTCACCCTCTCCGGGGTCGGCTCGCTCAACGCCATTGTCGCAGCAGAGAACGAAATAATGGGGGCGACCGGAGAGGAGTTGGGCGATATGTTCGGCTTGGATATGGGCTTATGATCTCGACGCAAGGTATCTGGTTCGACGGAAAGGTTTCAGCGCGCCGTGAGGTGACCATCTCTTGCGGCGCCGATGCGGTATTACATGTAGTCGGTGACACCGTCGAGGCCTCGGCAAGAGTCAAGGATCTCAAGATCGATCCCAGCCTCGGGACCGCGCGACGCATGATCCGCTTTCCGGGGGGCGCAGCAGCCGAAACGGCAGACACGGAATTCCTGGATAAATTGCAGCGCCTGCAGGGAAAGGGCGGTTTCTTTCGGGCGGTTCACAAGTGGGAAACGAGCTTGCTGCGGGCCTTCTGCGCGCTCCTCCTCATGCTGCTGGTCGGCTATGGTTTCGCGAGGTACGCCGTGCCGTTTCTGGCGACCAAGGCAGCCTTCGCCCTCCCCGCCAGCACAGAAGAATTCCTGGGGCGCGAGACACTGCAGGTACTCGACCAGATCGTGCTGAAACCGACAAAGCTTCCGAAGGAGCGGCGCAATCAACTGACCAGGCTTTTTGCGACCATGACAGTACGTCACCCGGAGCGGCGCGGCTGGCGGCTGGAATTTCGCTCCGGGGAGGCCGTTGGTGCCAATGCCTTTGCACTTCCTGCCGGGATCGTCATCGTCACGGACCGGCTTGTTGAACTGGCCAAAAGCGATGCAGAAATTGCCGGAGTGCTGGCGCACGAGATCGGCCACGTCAATCAGCGGCACGCCTTGCGTCATCTAATGCAGAATTCGGCCACAGCGCTGCTCATCACCACCGTCACCGGCGACATCACCTCGGTGACTTCACTTTCTGCGACGTTCCCGGCGGTCTTGATCGGCGCCAAGTACTCCCGAGATTTCGAGCAGGAAGCCGACGACGCAGCCGTAGATTATCTGAAGGAAAAGGGGATTCCGGTACAGAGCTACGCCGAGATGCTGACCCGGTTGGGCGAGGATCATCGGAAGAAGAGTGAGGCAGAAAAGAGCGATTCGAGCTTCGGCGAGCTTTTCGCCGACCACCCACTGATTGAGGAGCGGGTCAAGCGGGTGCTTGGGAAGGGGAAGGAGTGAGGAATGAAAGGGTCGACTGAACTAGAGGGTTTTCAGTAATGGTAACGAGCTTGAAGAAAATCTATTCGCTCCTCACGAGCAAGATATACAAGACGATGCTCCTGAGTAAGGCGACGGGACCAGACGCTAGGTGAGAGATATTTCAGTGGTTCGGGTTTACCAATGCCGGTGAATGGATCACGCATAACGGCCTTGATCAGGGCGAAGGCACGCAAAGCGGTCTTACGATCGACCTCAACCCAGTAGCGAAGGTCCTCCCGGAACTCCGGTTGGAATACAGCCTCTCTTAGCTTATTTCTCAAGGCCTAGTTCCGTCTGAAGCTGTTCCGAAGTTGAAGGCTCACCTTCAAGTTGCAGAGCGCGTTCCAGAGAGGCAAGAAGTCGTTGCGCGTTCTTTGGGGAACGCATCAGGTGAGCGGTTTCAATTAAGCTTTCAAGCTCATCAGCAGCTATCATAGCTACACTTTCACCGCTGCGGCGACCGATGATGACGATTTCACGATTGTTAGTAACTTCATCGCATAGCCCGGCAAAATTGGCCCGCGCATGGGTGTAGGATGTCTTCAGCATTTCCCCCCCGGATTAGCGGTACAGCTATACTGTACAACAGCAGCAGAGTTTCTTCAACGCGAATCTTCAAAAGGTTAACAGGGTCACTCGACAGGAGCGGAGCTGGAGCTTTATTTTACGACACCCTAACGAGTCCAGGAGCAATGCGATGAATTCTACAACAGATAGAGCCGAGATCGAAGAGCTCTTCCGGCAACTGGTTAGAGCGCATATTGACCATGACGCGGACGCCATCGTGAAGGCGTATGCGCCGGACGCGGTGATTTTCGACCTGGCGCCGCCGCTAAGCCATAGGGCAGTGGACCGGGACAGCGTCGCAGCATGGCTGGCAAGCTGGGAAGGTCCGGTACAGATCGACGTGCAGGATCTCAATCTCAGCATCGAAGGCGAGGTGGCATTCAGTTTTGCGCTGAACAGAATGCGCGGCCGACAGAGCGGCGAAGCTCAAGATCTCTGGTACCGCAGCACGATATGTTTTCGCAAGAGGGACGGGCAATGGCGCATCGTTCATGATCATGCTTCGGTCCCCTTCTACATGGACGGAAGCTATCGCGCTGCGGTTGATCTCAAACCGTAGCGTCCCCGTGGAATAGAGATGTCGGCCCCAATAAATGCAATCAGTTATCAAGTTATCATCTTTGAAAGAGGAGAGCTCCAGATGGACCCATTTTCAATCGCTTTGCTGATATTACTCGTAATCATCGTGCTCGCCGTGCTTTATGCTGTCGGCATTTATAACAGGCTGGTGACGCTGCGCAACCTGTTTAAAAACGCCTTCGCCCAGATAGACGTGCAGCTTAAACGCCGCTACGATCTGATACCCAACCTTGTGGAGACTGCTAAAGGGTACCTGAAGCATGAGCGTGAAACACTTGAAGCGGTGATCGCGGCACGTAATCAGGCGATGGCCTCCGAGAAAAAGGCTGCTGCCGCTCCCGGAAACGGCCAGGCAATGGCGAGTCTGGCTGGTGCGGAAAACGCCTTGAGCGGCGCGCTGGGACGGCTCTTCGCCCTGGTGGAGTCTTACCCGGACCTTAAGGCGAACCAGACCATGATGCAACTGAGCGAGGAACTAACCTCCACAGAAAACCGCGTCGCCTTCGCCCGTCAGGCTTTCAACGACGCGGTTACCTCCTACAATACCTCCTGCGAACTCTTTCCCGCCTCTATCATCGCCGGATCCTTCGGCTTTACTCCGGCGAGCCTGTTGGAGATAGCGAGCTCGGAACGCGAGTCACCACGCGTCTCCTTTTCCTGAAGGGAATGAAATAAGTGAGAGATTTTTTCGCCAAGCAGGAAGATGCCCGGCGCCAAAGCGGCCGCATGCTGGTGCTTTTTGCCATGTCTGTCATTGCTGTTGCGCTTGCGGTTTACCTTGTGGCAGCCATAGTCACCATGAGATCCGCGCCGGATGGCACCCTTCAGCTTTGGCACCCATCGCTCTTCTTCTGGACTACCGCAGGAACCCTCTCATTTATTTCAGCAGCATCGCTTTGGAAGATTCAGGAGCTAAAGCAAGGTGGTGCAGCAATCGCCAGTGCGCTGGGAGGGAAGCTTGTGCCCATCCAGACCCGGGACCCGAGAGAGCGGCTGCTGCGCAATGTGGTTGAGGAGATGGCTATCGCCTCCGGAATTCCGGTACCGGACCTTTATCTGTTGGAGAGGGAGCGCGGCATCAATGCTTTTGCCGCAGGCCACGATACAGACAATGCTGCAATCTGTGTGACCCGCGGCGCCGTGGAACTGCTGAACCGTGATGAACTTCAAGGTGTCGTTGCCCACGAGTTCAGCCACATCCTAAATGGTGACATGCTGCTCAACCTCCGTCTGCTCGGCTGGCTCAACGGGATACTAGTCATCAGCCAGACCGGGGAATTTATCTTCCGGAGCATGCGTCGCGCCAGTGGCCGAGCGGCGGGAGCGCTCTTCCTGCTCGCGACGGCGCTCTATCTGATCGGTTATATCGGCTACTTTTTCGGGCAGCTGATAAAAAGCGCAGTGTCGCGTCAGCGGGAGTTGCTGGGAGATGCTTCGGCGGTCCAGTTTACCCGGAACCCGGACGGGCTTGCCGGAGCGCTGAAAAAAATTGGCGGGCTGCCCCAGGGGTCGCTCCTCGACCATCCCCGAGCCGCCGAGGTGAGCCACATGTGCTTCGGGAATGGCATTGGGGAGGCGTGGCTGCAGGTCCTGGACTCCCATCCTCCCCTGAAGGAGCGGATTCTTCGGCTCCAACCCCGCTTCGATGGAAGGTATCCTAAAATAGAGCCCCTTCCCGCACCAGTTGTGGATGCCGCCCCTTATCTCGCGAGGCGGGCCGAAGTAGCTCCAGAGCCGGAGCAAGCCCTGTCGGGAGCTGCAGTGCTGGCATTACTGGACCGGGTGGGAGAACCGATGCAGGAGCACCTTAACCTTGCGCGCCGGCTTCTTTCCGAACTTCCCGAACCGGTGTTAGCGGCCAGTCGCGATCCCTTAGGCGCCTGCGCTCTGCTGTACGGCCTGCTGCTGGACGCAGACCCGGCGATCAAGGGGCGCCAGGAGCAGTTGGTAGAGGCGCTTGACGGCGTGGCTGCGGCTGCAGAGCTGCGCCGGCTTCTCCCTCACCTCGCGGAGCTGGCTCCCCAGATTCGCATCCCGCTACTGGATCTTTCCCTCCCGGCGCTTCGTGCAGTGACGCCCGAACAGTACCTGCGCCTGAAGGAGACTACCAAGGCGATTACTGACGCAGACGGTCGGGTCAGCCTTTTCGAATTTACCCTGCGCTACCTGATGCTGCGCCACCTGGAGTCCCGCTTTATCCCCACTCCTTCCCGGCCGGTGCAGATCTATGCCATCCGCGGAGTTCAGAAGCAATGTTCCTGTGTCCTCACCTGTCTAGCGCGGGCAGGACACCGGGACGAGAACTCGGCACAGGGCGCATTTGCAGTAGGCGCAATGATTCTCAATGAACCGAAGGCTGCCTTTGATTTCCTACCCGCCGCGCAATGCAGTAGCCAACAGTTGGCATCGGCCTTCGCGGCCTTGGAAGCAATCAGTCCGCAGCTCAAGCGCCGCCTGCTGGCTGCCTGCCTGGAGTGCATGGTCCACGACCGGGTGGTGAACCTGGTAGAGGTAGAGATCTTTCGGGCAATCGCTGACGCCATTGGCTGCCCGGTGCCGCCCTGGCTTAATATTGGGTGTTCACCGGCAGCTATACAAGCGGCAGAAGCCGGAGTGAGTCTGAATCGATTGGCAAGCGCAAAGCTCAGCCACTAAACCAAGCCACCAGCGACAGACAGTCCTTCGATGCCACGCATTGGATGTTCCTCCGCTTCTAGTCCCTACTTTTTATCGCTCCGCCCCTACCTCCATTAAATTTCTCTGATAGTCTCTTTACGGTGCGGCTTCGCCTACTGCCGGACAGCAGAAAGCGGGGCAAAATCATCAGCAGAAATAACGGGCAAAGGAGGTCAAAATGGCTGAGGCCAGACGGGTAAGGGTTCAGGAGGCGCGGGAAAAGGTGCAGGCAAGCCAGGCACTTTTAGTCTGCGCATACGACAGCGAAGAAATGTGCCACGGGTTACGGCTCGAGGGAGCCATCACGCTCGGTGAGCTGAACACCCGGCTCTCCGGCGTCCCAAAGGAGCAGGAGATCATCTTCTACTGTAAATGACCGCAGGAACATACGTCTGCCGGTCGGGCAGAAGAGTTTGCAGGAAAGGGTTACACCAAGGTATCGGCGATGTTAGGGGGGGTTGGAGCCTGGCAGGAGGCGGGCTACCCGCTGAAAACACTATGAGACGCTGAACGGGCAGACGCGTCCGCTTCAACTGGATGGAGCGGACGCTCTGCCCCAATTAAAGGAGAGCGCGATGAACCACAAATTTTTTGCAGCACTTCTGACAACCATGCTGGCACTGCCATACGCCGCAACCGGTTACGCTGCCCCCTGGCAAGGGTGGCGCGGCAGCGGCGGCTGGGGCACGGGAAGTAGCTACCAGCGGATGTACGATCCAGCCAAGGTTGAGACTGTCACCGGCGAGGTGGTCAGCGTAGACCGGGTCACTCCGATGAAACGGATGAATAACGGCATCCATCTGCAACTAAAAACGAACCAGGGGCAAATCCCGGTCCACCTTGGTCCCTCCTGGTACATCGAGCGGCTCGATACCAAGATCGAGCCGGGGGACAAGATCGTGGTGAAAGGTTCCCGCGTCGAGATTGCCGGAAAACCGGCGCTCATTGCTGCAGAGGTGAAAAAAGGAGATGCGCTGCTGAAACTGCGCGATGAACAAGGCATTCCCGTCTGGGCCGGTTGGAGACGGTAATACAGGATGAAAAATGACGCGAAAAAATTAGGAGGAGGCGCAATCCTAAGCGCCTCCTCCTGCTCGTTTGATGCCTTTACCTCTGGGACGGAGAGCGACGGCGTCTATAAAAGCTCGCTTCTCTCAGGCATCCCACGAATCTACCTTACCCACAGCTGGTTCTCTCTGAGGTTTTAGAGTTCCCCGAGACCTCTATTTCGACACCTTTTTCTTCGATGCTTTATGTCCAGATATCTTCTTTTTCGATCCTTTCTTCTTAGATACTTTGCTTCCAGATACCTTCTTCTTCGATCCCTTCTTCCCCGAGAGCGACTTCTTCTTCCCCGAGCTCTTTGTTGCCGACTTCCTCTTAGCCGTCGTTCGCTTCTTAGAAATCGACTTTTTGCCGAAAGAGGATTTTTTCTTGGTCACAACATGCTTTTTGGGCGAGGCGTTCAGCTTGCTCAAAAGCTCTACCGGTTCCAGCAAATCGGGATCGGCCTTGCGCGCCGCAGCAAATGACGTTCGCGCCTTTTCCCGGTCACCCTGCTTCAGGTACAGCTTCCCTACCGCGTTCAGACTCCTGGCATGATCGGGCTTCAGCTCGAGAGCCTTCTGAAACTGTGTCATGGCGCCTGCCGTGTTTTTCCTGAAGGCATAAATGATACCCAGCCGATACTGGCTATCGGCGCTCCCCGGGTTGAGTACGGCATCCTGCTCCAGTAGCCGGGTGATCCGCTCGTACTGCCTATTCTTCACATATAGTGCAATCAGCGCAGTTCTCGCTTCAGAATTGCGGGCATCAAGCCTGATAACCTCCTTGAGATGCTTTTCCGCCTGATCCGGCATTTTCCTCTTGAGATAGAGGAAGGCAAGGTCCCGGTGCGCCTCGATGTTGTCCGCGTCCAGTTCAATAGCCTTGGCATAGGCGCTGATAGCGGACTTATAGGCGCGCTTTTTTTCGTAGAGGCGGGCCAGTTTGTAATAGCTCAGCGGGTTGTCGCTGTGGCGGACGATCAATTCCCGGTATTCGTCGACTGCGGAACTATAATCCCCGCGCATGGTGTAGATATCCGCCAGGCGCCGACGGGCGTCGCTATTGCCGGCATCGAGACTGATTGCTGCGGCAAAATTGCTTATTGCCTCATCCAGGTCGCCTTTCCGCTCGTACAGCGTGCCGAGATTGTAGCGAATCCGGCTGGAACCTTCCTTCCGGCGCACGGCCTCCTCATAAGCGGCAATGGCTTCGCTGTCGTGGCCAACTGCCATCCGGGCGTCGCCCAGCTTCTCACGAATCCCCGGAGCCTCGGGCTGTTTTAATAGCAGTGCGCTGTATTCCGCTGCTGCCCGGGCGAAGTCACCGGCCTCCCGATACCTGGCCGCCCTCTTCAGATGGTCGTTCGACAGGTCCGAACGCTCAACCTCTGCCAGACGATACTCCTTGTCAGCCTGAGCGGGTCTCCCCATCAGGTCCAGCAGCTTGGCGAGGCGAAAGTGGAGGTCTCTGTTTCCCGGGTCCCCCGCGACTGCTGCGCGCAATTGGACAGCCGCCTTTTTATAGGCCTTTTCCTCCTGATAGATCGTGGCCAGTTCCAGATGCGCCGTTACGTTACCGGGCTCATGGCGCAACGATTCCAGCAATGCCTCCCGCGCCAGTGCCCTTTCGCCAAGCCCCAGGTGACTGCGGGCCATGCCGATATGCACGGCAGCATCGCCAGCCAGGGCCGGCAGAGTCCGCCGAAACTGTTGCAGCGCCAGGGCGTGCAGTTCGCTCTCCAGAAAAATCCCTGCAAGAGCGCGTGAGTAATGGGGATTTGCTTTGAGTTGAAGGGCGTCGGACAGAGCGACCGATGCCTCCTGGCGCGAACCCCGCTGCAGAAGCAACAGGCCGAGCCGCCCCCTCGCTTCGGCAAGCGACGGTTCCTTTTCTCCGGCCGCGCGATACGCGGCCACGGCACCCTCAAAATCCTTGCCTGACTCCAGAGCAAGCCCTTTCAGGTAAGAAGCGGCACCACCATCGGGACAAAGTTTCTTGATGCTCTTCTCTGCCCGGGCTTGCTCAAGCTTTGGGGATTGAATCGAAATTGTCTCGGCGACTACCCTCGCCTCACTGCAGTCGTCTTTGCTGCCGCTCCCCCAGTTGAAACCGCAGGACAAAATGGCGAAGATCAGCATGCCCGGGCGATAAGCCCGGTTACCTGTAATTAAATGCATAGTACCTCTTGCTCTTGGGATACCGGGGACCGACGCGCGCCCCCCGTATCCTTTTGATTATTTACCTCATGACGACAAACTCGTCCCGACGATTGTTGGCCCAGGCTGCTTCGTCGTGCCTTTGATCGGCCGGTTTTTCCTTGCCATAGCCGACGACCGATAAACGCTCAGCCCCTATACCCAGTGCGGTGAGATACCGATATGCCGCCTGCGCGCGGCGCTCGCTGAGGGCAAGGTTATAGTCGTCCGAGCCCCGCTCGTCGCTATGTCCTTCGATGCGCAGGATAGTTTGCGGGTTTTGTTTCAGGAGTTGGAAATTTGCGGTCAGCGTCTGGCGGGCTGAATCGCTCAGGGTCGAGGCATCGAAATCGAAAAATATCTGCTGCAACAGTTTCTGCAGATCCGCAACTGCCGTTACCTCATTGTTTTGCTGCGACCTTGCCGCTTCGCCACCTTCCAAAGGCGATACCTTCGCTGCCGTCCCGGTTAGCGAGGGATCCTGAATTCCGGTGCCGGCATCGGGTTTTGACTGCGCCGTTTCAGCAGGTTTAAACGCCGACGAGGCAATGGAGTCGTCCTTTTTGACGATGTCCTGTTTGGCGCAACCGCTATACATGAAAATTCCTGCCAGAAGAATCGGCATAAGCCGGTTGATGTTCCTCTTCATATCTTTCTCTCCTTTATGTCAACAGCTTGGTGCAAGGCGCACTCGTGCAGCAGACGCAACTCTAGAGACTGCCGGCGCCGCAGGAGTGGCAAACGGACTTCTAATGGAGTTTGATATTCAGGTCAAAAAGGGAGGAGGAGCGCGGGACAGATTGGGAAATAGCGGTGAGACACCGGTGCTTTGAAAGGAAATGAGCAGTCGGGTGCGGCAGATTACAATAGCGGCGGGTTCGACGGGCTTCGCTGGAACAGCAACGAGTTCAAAGTGTTTTTTGACTCCCTGCTGGTATGGCTTAATCTGCTTCTCAATGAAAGCCCGGTGGGTCGGTTTCGGGCGGTGCGGTCGTGAGATATCGGGCACCCGCATTCCAATGAAAAGGATGCAGAGTGCGGCGACGCAGGTGACAAATCTCAATAGATTTTTGTTGTGGAGTTTTTTTAAGGTCATAAGGTTGGCCGCCCGTGGGGTCCGGACAGCCACCACTTATACAGGAACAGGGACCAAATTACAAGCAAAGGCCGGATTTTTAAGGCATTTGTTTGGCGCAGCAGATATTCCCGCCTCTATTTCAGGCAGTTGGGGAGTTTGGATTTAACGGCCTGCACTGCTCCGGCAGGTGCCAGCTTTGCACCCGCTATTTAACCTGATTAGCACCCTACCCCGCCTGCGGCGGTGTTTTTTTATCCCAGAGAAAGTACCATCTCGTACAACCTCTAAGAACTCTCCTCCCCCCAGCGGGGGGAGGTTGGGAGGGGGGAAGACCGAGCCGGTTTTGCTGGAAGCAGGAGGCGGTTTCACTAAGCTTT
>Ga0209317_1001902_pt1 | contig 16484 bp, 15 predicted proteins | sample RifGroB2_FD_183994 | JGI IMG/M metagenome (GOLD analysis project Ga0209317, IMG submission 183994) | Soil microbial communities from Rifle, Colorado, USA - Groundwater B2 (SPAdes) (version 2) | ecosystem: Environmental > Terrestrial > Soil > Unclassified | place: Rifle, Colorado | collected... | reverse complement strand
AAACGCTACCACCTGATTCAGCACTGTGCTACTATGGGCCATGGCTCGGATCTCCTTGTTTGTATTGGTGTTTTGGCGAACTCAATATATCACAAGTAGCTCTCCGAGCCTCCTTTTTTATGTACTAACTATGGGACAGCAGTGGGTATCAGCAATGAGGAGGCTTCATGCAGGCAACATCCACTCAACAATGGTCGGTTAAGATTGCAGCCTGGCAGCATAGGGGGATGAAGATCGCCGCGTGGTGCCGCGAGAACTCGGAGAACTATCATCGCTTCCTTTACTGGCGCAGACGCTTGGCAACGTCTGCTCCTGGAAGTTTCCTTGAACTCACCCTCCCTGCTGCGGCCACCATCTCCCTCGAATGCAATGGTGTCCTGGTCCATGTCCCCAGAGAATTCGATCCCGGACTTCTTGCCGATATCCTTTCCGTGCTGAAGGGGGATTAAGCTTGCGGCCATCCGGCATCCATCGCATCTTCCTCTACGACCAGCATATCGACATGCGAAAGAGCTTTGAGGGGCTGAGCTATCTGATCGAAGCCTCTTATCCGGGCAAATCGCTTACCGGCGCGCTCTTCCTGTTTCTCAATCGCCGCAGGAATCTCATCAAGATCCTGTATTGGGATGGCGACGGCTTTGTCATCTGGTACAAGCGGCTGGAGCAGGGGACCTTCTCCGGCTGTTTCGCAGGTAATGACGAACTGTCGAGACAGCAGTTCACCATGCTGTTGGAGGGTGTCGTCCCCAGGCGATTGAATAAGCGGTTTTCCCTGTCAAACTAGGCGGTTATTGCTTTGAGATAAGCCGGTTTTGTGCTATATTTCGCCCATATCAAACGCTCCCGCCACTGTCATAGGTGCTCCTGAAATCCAAGAAGCTCTTCAGCAGAAAGATCAGCAGATAGCCACCCTGCAGGGGGAGCTTTTCGTCCTCAAAGAGCAACTCGACTGGCTGAAAAAGCAGATCTTCGGTTCCAAAAGCGAACGGATTGTCGCGGACCTCGGCATCCAGCCGCTGCTGCCGGAGTTCGACCTGGGGACGACCTTCGTCCCCGCACCGCAGGAAGAGATCGCTTACAAGCGAAACAAGCCGGTCAAAAACCGCGGCTGCGATACCATCTCCTTCCCCGACGACCTTCCGGTTAAGCGCGTCTTGATGGACCTCCCGGCGGAGGAGAAGGTATGTCCGCAGACCGGACTGCCCCTGGTCGAGATCGGCAACGAGACCAGCCGGAAATTGGCCCGCAAGCCCGAGCAGTTCTACATCATCGAGTACGTGCGTCCCAAGTACGCCTCGAAGGCGGCTCCGGAGCTTGGCGTGAAGTACCGCGGCCTCCCCGATGCCGTCATCTCCCGCTGTCCGGCCGACGAAAGCCTGCTCGCCTTCGTCCTGACCTCAAAGTTCGTCGACCACCTCCCGCTCTACCGTTTGGTCGAGATCCTGGACCGGTCCAAAATCAAAATCAGCCGTCAGACCCTCTCCAACTGGGTCCTTACCCTCGGCTCGGCCCTTGCCCCCATCTACGATGCCATGAAGGCCCGGGTTCTTGAGAGCGGGGTGCTGTTCGTGGACGAGACCCCGATCGATCTGCAGGTTAGGGGGAAAAGCCGGATGCAGCAGGCGTATATGTGGATCTATGTCGGCGGTGGCGGCGGTGATCCTCCCTACCGGTTCTTCGAGTTCTGTGTGAATCGAAACCACGACAATCCCCTGAAAACGCTCAAGGACTACAAGGGGGTGCTCCACTCGGACAAATACGGAGCCTATGAAACCCTGGCGAAGAGCAAGGACATTACTTGGTGCCCCTGCATGGCCCACGTGCGCCGTAAGTTCGTAGAAGCGGAAGGGGGCGACCCGGAGCTGCGTCGCCGCATCCTGCGCAAGATACGTTATCTGTTCATGTTCGAGCGCGTGGCGTGGCAGCGCAAGCCCGAAGAGCGGCTGCGCATACGCCAGGAGAAAGAGAAGCCGATCCTCGACGAGTTGACGAAGATGGTGAAGGATCGCCTACTGGCCGGCGGGCTCTTGCCGAAGTCCAACTTTGCCAAGGCACTGAACTACTTCCAGGGCTTGGCGCCCTACCTGCCCAATTACCTCAACAACCCAGATGCACGCCTCGACAACAACGTCGCCGAGCGCGGCATCCGCCCGCTCACCATCGGCCGTAAAACTGGCTCTTCGTCTGCAGCGAGGACGGCGGCAAAGCCAGCGCCACCATCCTTTCCCTGGTCCAGACCTGCCGCAACCTGGGCATCAACCCTCAGGAATACCTAGAAGACGTGCTGCGGCGCATTATGGGGCACCCCGCCAAGCGGATCCATACACTCCTTCCCGACAACTGGCTCGCCGCCAGGCAGAATGCCTGACAACTAACACAGATTCAAGATGGGCTCCGGTTGACGGTTACGCCGATGGTAAGCGGACGGATGCCGCGCTCCGCGACGTTGTTGTCGAGGCGAGCATCGGGGTTGTTGAGGTAATTGGGCAGGTAGGGCGCCAGGCCCTGGAAGTAGTTCAGTGCCTTGGCAAAGTTGGACTTCGGCAAAAGCCCGCCAGCCAGTTGACGGTCCTTGACCATCTTCGTCAACTCGTCGAGGATCGGCTTCTCTTTCTCCTGGCGTATGCGCAACCGCTCTTCGGGCGTACTTTTCCACGTCACGCGCTCGAACATGAACAGATAACGTATCTTGCGCAGGATGCGGCGACGTAGCTCTGGGTCGCCCCCTTCCGCTTCTACGAATTTGCGGCGCACATGGGCCATGCAGGGGCACCAAGTGATGTCCTTGCTCTTCGCCAGGGTTTCGTACGCTCCGTATTTGTCCGAGTGGAGCACCCCCTTGTAGTCCTTGAGCGTTTTTAGGGGATTGTCGTGGTTGCGGTTCAGACAGAATTCGAAGAACCGGTAGGGAGGATCGCCGCCTCCACCTCCGACATAGATCCACATGTATGCCTGCTGCATCCGGCTTTTCCCTCTGACCTGCAGATCGATCGGGGTCTCGTCCACAAAGACCACCCCACTCTCAAGGACCCGTGCCTTCATGGCATCATAGACCGGAGTCAGGGCAGAACCGAGGGTGAGGACCCAGTTGGAGAGGGTCTGGCGGCTGATTTTGATCTTGGACCGGTCCAGGATCTCGACTAAACGGTAGAGCGGGAGATGGTCGACGAACTTTGAGGTCAGGACGAAGGCGAGCAGACTTTCGTCTGCCGGGCAGCGAGAAATAACGGCATCGGGGAGGCCGCGGTACTTCACGCCAAGCTCCGGAGCCGCCTTCGAGGCGTACTTGGGACGGACGTACTCGATGATGTAGAACTGCTCGGGCTTGCGGGCCAGTTTCCGGCTGGTTTCGCTGCCGATCTCGACCAGGGGCAGTCCGGTCTGCGGACATACCTTCTCTTCCGCCGGGAGGTCCATCAAGACGCGCTTCACCGGAAGGTCGTCGGGGTAGGATATGGTGTCGCAGCCACGGTTTTTAACTGGCTTGTTTCGCTTGTAAGCGATCTCTTCCTGCGGTGCGGGGATGAAGGTCGTCCCCAGGTCGAACTCTGGCAGCAGCGGCTGGATGCCGAGGTCCGCGACGATCCGTTCACTTTTGGAACCGAAGATCTGCTTTTTCGGTTCGTCAGCAGAATCTGTGGGTGCCCTTGAGTTCGGGGAGCTTGCCAAGTGTATGATATAAGGCAACCTTTATCACCTCATAGTTCTTGAAGCCGTAAGCTTTTTTAGATGTCACTTTTGCTTTGTTGTTCAGACCCTCGACGGCACCCAATGCAACTAGGTCTTTGGTCCTAAACCAGTTGAGTAAAAGCTCCCTGTGGGCACGCAGCATTCTTGCAACGGCCTTCATTGGCTTGAGTCTCGACCGCATGGTTCGCCTGCACCAGCTATCGAGATATTTTCCCGCCCATGCGGGACTCTTGTATTGCCAGAACTGCTGGAACACTTCCTTGAGCAAATATGCTCGGACCGTTTTCAGGTTGATGGCAACCAATTCCTGGAGTCTGACGGCCTGTTTCTCTGTCAGATTTTCTAAACGTTTTAACAGACACCAGCGACTGTTAGTCAGAACCGGCTCCTGGCCCTCCGCCTTCAACTCTCTGACTTCCGTTGCCCTGACCTTGTCGATGGCCTTGTTCATATGGGCCATGATGTGGAACCTGTCCAAGATGTTTAGAGCTTGGCCGGCGGCCTTGGCCACCACATCAAGATATGGCTTCCACATATCGGTACAGATGAAGCGAAGTCGGGCCGACCGCTCTTTGCCAAATTCATCGAAGAAGTCCTGCAACGTCTTCTTTGTGCGGCTTTGTCCGACCCACAGCAGCCGTTTGCACCCGGAATCAATCTGGTAAACCAGGGTCAGGAACTTCTCCTTACGCTTCCGTCAGGCGATCTCATCGATGCCGATCGCCGTTACGTTATCAAGGTCGCGATGTTCCAGACCCCACGCGACGGCCATCTTGACGGAGCGAAAGACATTGTCCCAACTGGTTTGAAAGACTACCGCGACGTCTTTCCATGAGAGGAGTCGAGCCCAGCGGGCCAAGAACCACGAGTAGGTGGTGGTCAGGTGATTCTTCCCGCTGGCCCACGGAACCAGCTCTACCTTTATGCCGCAGGTCCGGCAGTTTACCCGCCGCATGGCATAGAGAAAGAAGACGACTATGCCCCATAGCGGCACAAACTCAAATCGTCGAACGGTCAGTGTGTCATAACCTGGACCAGGTGAACCACACTCAGAACAAATTGGTTTGCTGCCCTTACGGGCCTTAATTTCGATCTCGATGACGAGTCGGGTCGCCTGTTTAAGCAGCCGACAGGCTCCGTATGTAAAACATTGATGCTTTTGCACTCGGTTCAATATAGACTTGAGTTGCATCCCGTCCTCCGGTTCTGTCAGCATGAGGTTTCTAGTCAAAACCATCATGACAGATATGGGGGATGGGGTGCTCTATTTTCATTAGGCCAGTTGCCGCTCAGACACCAGCAACCGACTTTTTACCCACAGATTCTGCTGACGAACCGCTTTTTTTTCAGCCAGTCGAGTTGCTCTTTAAGGACGAAGAGTTCGCCTTCAAGTGAGGCAATCCGCTGGTCCTTTTGCTGGAGAACTTCCTGGATTCGGGGAGGGTCGACTATACTTTCAAGGCCGTTGGACATGGGCGGAATATAGCACAAAAGTAGCTATTCTCAAAGCCATAACTGCCTACTTTGATAGAGAAAAACGCTTATTCAATCTCCTGGGAACGACACCCTCCAACAGCATGGTGAATTGCTGCCTCGACAGTTCATCATGACCTGCGAAACAGCCAGAGAAGGTGCCCTGTTCCAAGCGTTTGTACCAGATGACAAAGCCGTCGCCTCCCAATACAGGATCTTGATGAGATTCCTGCGGCGATTGAGAAACAGGAATAACGCGCCGGTAAGCAGTTTGCCAGGATAAGAGGCTTCGATCAGATGGCTCAGACCCTCAAAGCTCTTTCGCATGTCGATGTGCTGATCGTAGAGGAAGATGCGATGGATGCCGGATGGCCGCAAGCTTAATCCCCCTTCAGCACGGAAAGGATGTCGGCAAGAAGTCCGGGATCGAATTCTCTGGGGACATGGACCAGGACACCATTGCATTCGAGGGAGATGGTGGCCGCAGCAGGGAGGGTGAGTTCAAGGAAACTTCCAGTAGCAGGCCTTGCCAAGCGTCTGCGCCAATAAAGGAAGCGATGATAGTTCTCAGAGTTCTCCCGGCACCACGCGGCGACTTTCATGCCGCTGTGCTGCCAGGCTGCGATCTTAACCGACCATTGTTGAGTGGATGTTGCCTGCATGAAGCATCCTCATTACTGATACCAACAGAGGAGGCCAGTTTAACGATAGTTTAAGTGGCCGACAAGATGGGCTCTGGTTGACGGTTACATACTTCTTGCGGTTACCTACAACGAACCGCCCGAATTCAATAAGCTTGGTTTTCCCTTCGTGCATTTCCAGGCTGAACTTTGATAATCGTTCCTTCAGTTCTGTCTGGAACTGCTCCGCATCTGATCTGTATTGGAAACCCATGACGAAATCGTCCGAATACCGCACCACTGCTTCACCCATAAGTCCAAGGCGTAATGCAGGAATAGATTCGCCAGAAGCGATGATATTACTGCACCCTGTGCTGTCCCCACCACTGTCTTGGACCACTCCCCGTCCTCGAATACAGGGTATCCTTGGGAACCCCGGTCTCTTTCACCAGGTCTGGGACGCTGACATTATGCGGAGGCAGTAGCTTGGCGATAATGCTCGACTTAAATTCTTCGGAATATTTCTTGGTCATTGTCCCTCTCTCTCTTGCCCCGCAGGTTAACACAAAACTTCGGAAGAGAGGCGACATCTATCCTGACACAGGGGGGTATTCACCCAGCTCAATTTCACTCAGACTGGCAGTCTCGATGATAACGGCCAGCTTGTCTTCTTGCTTAAGCTGCCTGCCTGTTGATTTTGCTTCACCCCGGCGTCACCCCGGGCATTACGATATTGGCTTTTCACTTGTAAATAATACCGACACACATTTTGCTAACCTTGTAAGAAGATCCGACAGTTGCTGCCTATTAGGCTGAGTACTCGCACAACAGCCTTCTCTCGGGTCCATCATACGGATTGTTGCTTTTTGGAGAACGAACTGGGTCAACACCTATGGTCACCCAACCAGTTGAGCGCAAAAATCTTGTGACAACTCCAGCCTCTATAAGGCTATCGAGCATATAGTCATTGACGTAATCATAACGATTGTTTGTCCAATTTACTTGAACAAGCATACAACCCTCCTCGACCCGCCTGCCTAACTTATTCCAGAGAGATGCAGTTCTAAATGCAGACGACATGCAAATTTCAGGCCTCGCAGGTGCCAGATTTCAAACACAGCGCATGTTGTGTCGACACAATGTTTGTTGTGATTTTGAAGTGCTTTGCGAGATGGTACTGCGAAAAATGGCGTCAACAGAATTATCCGAACTATTGATATCAAAACTGTTTCAGAACTGCCTGCGTCCCTTTTGAAGAAATGCGAAGAGGTGTTTTGCGCCCAAACTGATTGCAGGTTAGTTCCAACATATTAACAGCCTCCTGCCTCAGATCATCAGTTGCATGAGTGACCCGACTATGGTGGCCATTTAGCGTCCGACGGAACTCGTTGTTCCTGATTTGCTGGGTAAATTGTACGGTTGGTGAAACATGACCCAATTTCGCGCTGCAGTCATACGAGAAAAGACCCGGACAGGTCGAACGCGGGGGCTGTTTTTCCTGCTTTGAATTGACGCTCTTCATAGCGGCTCCTTGTCCTCGATTCTGGCGGGATGGCGTTTAACCATCCCGCCTGTTCTCTGCTAGAAAAGCTTTAGAATAGACTGTGCCGCTTGTGAAGACAGGCTCAAAGAGGTTGTCCCTAAGGACTGGCGCGTCTGCAGCATCAGCATGTTCGCGCCCTCTTCATTCATATCGGCAAGGGTCAGGTTGTCGGCACCTGTCTGCAGCGTGTTGATCATTTCATCGGTAAAGCTCTGGCGAGTGGTGATGATGTTGAGGTTTGCTGCTAGGGTCTGAGTGTTGGACCTCAACGTGGAAATGGCTGTGTCCATCTTCGCAGTGTCAGTAGTGATATTGGAGATAGTCTGCCAATTGCCGCTGGCAGTTGACAGGCTGAGTCCGTCAGAGTTGGCGAGGAAGCCAACTACGTCCAACCTGGAGGTGGCGTTCTCGTTGAAGTTAACGGTGAGGGTGTTCGTGCTGCTCAGAAGGTTTAGCCCCCGGTATCCGGAGTCCGACGATATGTTGTCTATCTGCGCACGGATGGTGTTGTACTGATCTGCAAGCTTTGACTGGACATTCGTGTCGCTGGTCGAGAGGGCGGACTGGGCCACACCTTTTGCCGCATTGATCAGCCCTGTGATAGCGGTGATGCCTGCGTTGGTGGCGTTAACCGTCTGCACCGCCTCAGACATACCGTCTTTGCGGTCGGAGAGGTCACTGGCGCGCTGTGTCGCATTCTGCGCAGCAAAGTAGTTGGTCGGGTTGTCCAGGGCGCTGTTTACCTGCTTTCCTGAAGAGATCCTCTGCTGGGTCCTGTTCAGGAGCTGGCTTGTGTTCTGCAGATAGAGGAGGTTGGTACGCATACCGGCGGTCAAGGAAATATCACTTACTGTCATGGCGTTACTCCTTTTCTAGGCGGCCCGGCGTTCTGCCGGTGGTTTTCCAACCGTGAGCGACATGCGCAGAAGGTACTTTTGCAGAGTGGCCATCCCAGCACAGCAGTCTTCCGCGCGCACAATTAGTAAGCCTATCGGCAGCGCAAATTATAACTTAAGTGTTTTTAATTTGTATAAAATAATTTACAACGAAGAGCGGCTAGGAAGCGTCAGCTGCTACGAGGGGAAGCCCACCCCCTTCGAACGAAGGGGGGAGATGAGGGTAAATCAGGGTCACAGATAAATTCAATAGCGGCAGAGTGCCACGACAGTTTCGGCGTTATTCCATTGGCAGACTTACGGAAACTCCCGCATCAGAAGTGGGAGCCGTCCCTTTGTGTCTGTTGACGCCTCCGTAAAAAATGAGGTAGCCATATTTGCCGTAATGGGTGATCTTAGGCCCGTACTGCTGCGCTGAAACCTCAGAGAGAGGTCGGAAAAGGGCAACCACACCTTTGGAAGGGGACTGTCGCTTCAGCACCAGGAAAAGCAGGCCGTCCCCTCGGGCGACGGCTGCTCCCTCACCTGAGCCCCCCTGCCCGAGATCGACGTCGTCCGGCACCGGGGGGAGCAGCGAAAGGTTCTTGGGCGTACCGCAGAATAAGAGGTCATGGCTGATACTTCGTGCTGAGTCGAGTTGGGCCTCGTCCAGCAAGCGCACCTCCCCCTGAGAAAGCGATGCCAGGAAAGCCTTGAAAGTGCCAACCTGGGCCTGGCAGTTTTGCGTCACCACCCCGACCAGATTCGTGGATCCCTTCACACTGTTAACCGTTGCCGGGATTTCCCCCGTGGAAAAGATGCGGAAGATGCTCGCATCCGGGTCCAGAAGGAGTCGTTTGGGGACAGAGGAGGTGGAAAAGGCAAACCTCGTCCCTGTGCGTGCTGAAACCGGAACCACCTTTTCTATCACCCCATCACCTGTCTCCAGACGCAACGGCGCACCTATCTCTATGAGCGGGGGAGACTGGCTGATCGTCCCGGTCACGAGCCACCCCTCCCCTTCTCGACGGCTGTTTACCTGAGTCAGTGACAGACGCGGGCCTCCTGGACGACTGAGCCACACCTTAAGCGAGGGGGCGAGGTCGCGCCCGGCGCTCCGCGAGAAGGCAGCGATCAAGTCGCTCCAAGAGGCTGCGGCGTACATCCTTTCCTGGGCCAACTGCCGCAGTGCCCTGAAAAAACTGTCCTCGCCGATCTGCGAGCGAATCATGTGGAACACCATCGCCCCTTTTCCGTACCCGATGGCACGCGAGGCGGGGCCGCTACGGCTGGCGAAGCCACTCAGGGCAAACTCGTTTTGAGGGTTCACTAAGGAGGCGTAGTCGATGAGCAGCTGCCTTCGGTATTCCAAAGCCTCAACAGGTGAGCGGCGCTCCTTTAGCAGGTAATCGGCGAGGTACGTTACCAGCCCTTCGCACCAGTTCCCCCCGCTCATGTCTACATCGATCCCGTTGCCCCACCAGGAATGGGCGATCTCGTGAGGGAGACTGGTGTCCACGATGAAAGGGAGCCTGATCACCGATCCCCCCAAAAGGGTGAAGGAAGGGAAGCCGTAGCCGGTGGGGAAGAAGTTTTCCACAACGGCGAACTTCTCGAACGGATAAGGGCCAAAAAGCTCCTGGTACAGGGCAAGGTATCTCCCTGCAGCGTCGAGGTAACGGGGAGCGAGCTGGGCGTTGCTGCTATAGAAATAGCTGTACAGCGTGATCCCTGCGGTCTGTTTCTCTTCGACCAGATAAGGGCCGGCGCATAGCGAAAGTACGCCCACCGGTCGCGTCTCCTGCCAAACCGAGCGGCTCACGCCGCCAGTAGTTTCCCGGGATATCCTGGCACCAGCCGTCACACCCTCTATCCCCGCCGGAGCCGCAACAGTTACCTTACGTCTTGCAGGGACATGTTCCGGAACCGGATACCAGTAAGCGCCCCCTCCGAGAAAGGTCCCCTCCTTGGTGACAGCGGCATTTACGCCATAGCTCGGATCCTCGCTGGCGGCAGGGTGACGAGAAACGGGATCGTTGAAACTCGCCCGGTAGGTTATGGTTGCCGTGAACGCATCACGGCTTTGTGGTTCCAGTGACAGCACCCCGCCGGTAAAGGAATAAGGAACATCCTTCCCCCCCACTCGGACAGATTCGACCCGCGCGCCCTCTGAGAGCCTGAACCGGACGTCTTTCGCTCCGGATGCAAAGGACACCATGCTCTCTCCGACCACCAGGTGGTGCTCAGGATCCAGCGAAACGGAGATTTCCTGCCACTGAACCGGAACCGGCTCGGCACTCAGGGCTCCGCCAGCACTAATCAACAACAATAAGAAGATCGCACCATACACCCAGAAAATCCTCACACTACACCCCCTGCCTGCAAATGCGCCTGTCAAGACCTGAAACTGCTTAACAACCGCCATTTTGGTTTGTTATCTCCCCCATGTTGGTGTAACCTGCAGCTTCCAAATTCACGCTGTTGCACCGGGGGAAGTGCCGATGTCCAAGACCATGCGTTTGTCGTTACTGCTGCTGTTTTCCGTGGCTTTGCCGCTTCAGGCCTATGCCGGAACCACCATCACCCGGCTTGCAGACAAGCAGACCGTCACCATGCAGCAGTTGACGGCGCAGACCGAAGCAGCGGACCTGGTGCTGGTCGGCGAAGTCCATGACAACCCCGCCGTTCACGACCTGCAACTCTCGGTAATCCACTACCTAAACGCAAAGAAGCACCCCCTGGCCATCGGGCTCGAGGTGATGCAGTCGGACAGTCAGCAGCAGCTCGACGACTGGACAAATGGCAAGCTGAGCGAAGAGGATTTCCGGGTGATGTTCGCCAAGAACTGGTCCTACGATTGGCGCTTGTACCGCGACATCTTCATCTTTGCCAAGGACAACAAAATCCCCATGATCGGGCTCAACGTCCCCAAGGAACTCGCCAAGAAGGTCTCGCGCCAGGGGTGCAAGGCCCTCACCGACGAGGAGAAGAACAAATTACCGCAGGGTAGCAACTGCGACCTGAACAACCCTCATACCGAGTTCCTGAAACAGTCGTTCCAGGCGCTCTTCAAAAACGTCACCAACGGAAGGGTCTTTGAATATTTTTGCGAGGCACAGACCCTGCGCAACAGCGGCATGGCCTCGCACATAGCGCAGTACGCCAAAAAGAACCCCAAGACCAAGATCGTGGTATTAGCCGGCATCTGGCACGCGGTAAAAAATGCCATACCCGAACAGCTGGCGCGAAACGGGGGGAAGATGACCAGCATGGTCATCATGCCGGAGATACCGGAATTGAGCGGAGGGAAGGCGTCCGTCGAGGTGATCGACTACCTGGTAAAGCTCCCCACTCCGTAGCTTAAAGCCTGCGCAGCACGACAGCCGTGCCGTAGCAGAGCACTTCTGTCGCAGACTCCCTGCTGACAACCTCTGATGCGTCATATCGGATGCCTACTATGGCGTTGGCTCCAAGTTCCCTGGCATGCTCGAGCATCGCCTCGAAGGCCTGGCGTCGCGTCTCCTCGCACATCCCGGTATATGCGCCTATCCTGCCGCCGATGATGTTCTTTAGGCTACCCATGATCCCCTGAGCTATGGTCGGGGAGCGGACCACGATACCCCGCACCACCCCCTTGTACTCCGCAATAGCATGCCCTTCTATAGTGAACGTAGTAGTAACCAGCATCGTCCCTCCCCCAACCCTCTGTATCTGCACACCGGGATGCCACCTTAAGTCCGTTTCCCGCCGATTGCAAGTGCAAGCTCACCGTCAAAAGAGTTTGTTCCATATCATGGTCACCCCTCCCCCTGAGCGGCCGTTGCGGATGACGCCGGACTCCCATGTGTAGGCCAGGTACAACGAGGAGTCCCAGAAGAATGCGCTGTCTATGGAGACAGTGCCGGCAGCACCTTCCTTACCTTTAAACACAACCTGCTCCCCTCCCTGCACCGTTGCCCGGTCGGCCCAGATGTAGGAACCGAGGGCCGTCAGATACAGGAAGAAGGTGAGCTCGCGCCGGTAGCCGACCGAAGCTGTGGCATACGAGGTGGCGAGGAGACTGTCGTAGATTATGCCGGAGTAGTGCGCCCGGGGCAGGTCGTCCGCCTCGCTTGGGAAGGTTGCACCGTTGATGCGGAAGGCATTGAAGCGGTCACCCCTGCTTTTCATGGTCTGCCCGCCGTACAGACAAAAGAGCAACCGGTCCCGCTCCGATAACCCCGGCACCCCGGAGGCCCCGACCAGGTACCAGCTGAGTTGCAGGTAGTCGCGATGGCCGCTGACGGTCGAGGTACCGGTCTGTTCGCGCCACCCGTCACGGTGCAGGTAGTCGGCGTCCCACCCGGCGGCAACACCATTGTGCGGCAGCTCCAGCAGATTGCGGCGCATCCCGTCGTAGCGCCCACGCAGCCTCGCGCCGTACAGCAATGTGTCGGGGGGAACCCAAAGCAGAGGGGCCGTGTCATCGTCTGGCTCGGCATAGAAATAACCGACCCGGGCCAGAAGCTGCAACCTGATGTCGTTGTCAACCTGGAAGGGGTGCACAGGGAGGCGCCAACCGGTCCCCATCGACCCCAGCAGGGTCCCCCAGTACAGGGAGGTCCCCTTCACCTCGGCGCCATCCAGAAGCTCACTATGCGGCACCGGGAGCGTGTTGCTTTCGAAATGAGTCACCAACTCCGCCGCTCCCAGGTTCTGGTCGTACTCCAACTCGTTGACGAAGACGCCGACCATGTAGCGCGCGCGGGTCTGTTCCTTTATCCGCCGGTGATAGAAGGCTGCTACCGGCAGGACGGAGGTATCCCCCTGCTGCGGAAACAGTAGGGAAGCTCCCAAGGTGATGGAGGTCATGTTGCTTCGGTCAATGCCCGGAATGGAAACTGTCTCGCCGAGAAACACCACCTCACCCGCCTCCCCTGCCAAAGGCGTATGGTACGGCTCCGTCTCGGCGTGAGCCGTCCCCCCCGAGCACATCAAGCAGTGAAGTAACGATAGCCACACGGCAAAGGGAGGCATCCTGCCGCCGGTAGAGGTGACCGTACCGCTCTCTTGCAGCTCCCCCCCCCTTGTGGGTTCCCATTGTCGTTTTCCTGTCCCGGGAAAAACACGCCGTTCAGTTTCCGTAGTGTCCCTTTTGCTCATAAAGCTCCTCCGGTCGCCCCTCCCCCTCCCTCCAACCTGAAGCACCGCTACACTATAATTGATAAACGCAGTTGCTCAAGAACAGCCGATACATTCGCCATCCGTCCCCCAAGACAAATTCCAGCTTGACAAGCCACGGTTATCAAATGATACAGTTGTCATCAGGTAACCAATGGAGGTGCTATGGAGGAACTGACGTCACGACAAAGAGAGGTGCTGGCTATCGTCACGCAGCATATAGACGCTCACGGCTATCCCCCGACTCTCAGGGAGATAGGGGCAAAGCTCGGCGTGTCGGGAACGCTCGGGGTCATGAAGCATCTGGAGGCGCTCGAGAAAAAGGGCCACCTGCGCCGCCAGGTAGGGAGCACCCGGGGCATCACGCTCTGCAACCACGCACAGGCCGCCACCCTTCCCATCGTGGGACAGGTGCGCGCTGGCACCCTGCATCCGGCGATCGAGGAGATCGAGGGGCATTTCGCCATCGACCGCTCCCAACTTGCAAGCGGTGCCGCATTTTTCCTGCGGGTCAAGGGTGACTCGATGATCCACGCCCACATCAAGGAGGGGGACCTGGCACTGGTGCGCCCTCAGCCTTACGCGGCCAACAGGGACATCGTGGTGGCCATGGTCGGCGGCGAGGCGACCCTGAAGAGGTTCTACCGGGAGGCAGACCGGATCAGGCTGCAGCCGGAGAACCCGAACTACGAGCCGATCATCATCCAGGACGGTGAAGCAGACGTCTCGATAGTCGGGAAAGTTGTTGGCATCTACCGGCAGATGGAGTAACTTCATGCAGCCCGTTGCCGAGACAATCCGCGTGGCAGCCATCTTCGCCCCGGGAAGCCAGGTTAAGCCTGTGTGGTTCGAATGGCGCAGGCAAAAGCACGCAGTAACCGACATCTCCTACTTCTGGAAGGATCATCTGGGTAACGCGACGCGGATGCACTTCGCGGTGAGTGACGGCAGCAACCTCTTTGAGCTGATGTTCGACACCTCGGACCAGAACTGGACTCTGGTGGGGGTGGAGGAGCAGTAGCTGGGATAGCACGTGGAACCCCATCGCATCATCATCCATATAGACATGAACGCCTTCTTCGCCTCGGTGGAGCAGCAGTCAAACCCGGCCTTGCGCGGCAAGCCCGTCGCCGTCATAGGTGCGGCCAAGCGCACCATTATCACCACCTGTTCCTACGAGGCGCGCGCCTACGGGGTCAAGACCGGCATGAACAGCTGGGAAGCCCGCCAGAAATGCCCGCAGCTCATCTTCGTCGTCGGAAACAACCGCAAATACAGCTACACCTCCAAGCAGATCATCAGCATCATGCGCGAGTACACCCCGCTTTGCGAGGTCTTCTCCATCGACGAAGCCTTCCTGGACGTTACAGGGTGCCTCGCCCTCTTTGGCTCCGCGGAAAGGATCGCTCATCTTATCAAGGAGCGCATCAGGGAGAGGTTCGGCCTTACCTGCTCGATCGGCATAGCCCCGAACAAGCTTTTGGCGAAAATCGCCTCGGACCTGCAAAAGCCGGACGGGCTGACGGTGATCCAGCCGGAGAGGGTTGCCACGGTCATGGAACGTCTGCCGATCCAGGAGGTCTGCGGCATCGGCGCGAAGATGCAGCAACACCTGAACAAGTTCGGCATCAAGACCTGCGGCGAGCTGGGGAGGTTCCCGGTGGAGATCCTGAAGAGAAACTTCGGGGTGACCGGCGAGAGGCTGCACTACATGGCTTTGGGCATGGATGATTCACCGGTCATCCCCGACGAGGAGGCGGAGGAAGTAAAGAGCGTGGGGCATAGCACCACGCTGGATAGCGACATATCCGGGCGGGACGAGATCCTGGTCTACCTGCTTCAGCTTTCCGAGATGGTCGGCAGGCGTGCCAGGAAATACCGGGTCGCGGGGAGGACCATCACCCTCACGGTCCGCTATGCCGATTTCACCACATTCTCCAGGCAGGAGAGCCGGGCCAGCCATACCAACAACAGCGAGGAGATCTACCAGGCCAGCGCGAAGATACTGGCCGGCCTCGAACTGACGCAGCCGATCCGCCTTCTGGGGGTGAAGATCAGCAACCTGAGGTCCCAGACCGAGCAGTTGCCCCTTTTTCCGGCCGAGCGAAAGAAGGCGCTTTTGGCTAGCGCCATGGACAGCGTGAACAACAAGTTCGGGGATTTCAGCGTCACCTTCGGCACTCTGCTTGGAAAGGATTGCGGGTCAAAGGTGATCTCGCCGGCCTGGAAACCGGAGGGGGTGCGCAACATCGACGCGGATTAGGACGGGCAACCTTTAGCCACGGAGAAAATCTGAGGGAATCTGAGGACTGCATCGGGGCGTTGTTAGTACTTCCGGGTAAGCTTTCCCCCCTGCCGTGCCGCCTTCCTTGTTGTGCTGCTCTTGTGAAGTGACGCTTCTCTCAGAAGTTCTCCGATTGTCTCGGTGGCCAACGGTTTAGAACCCAGGCACCCCGGTCGGCACCTGGTCCCAATAGGTGACCATGCCGTTATGCCACTTGACGATCTGCACGCTCTCGTCTTGCGAGATGACGATGGCAAATGCGTGATGCAGCTTCTGACAGAGCCGGTAGGCGGCTCGGTGCCTCGTCCCCACCCCCTCGCTCAGCACCGGCTCGGACTGCTCCCCTTCGGTATCGAGCGCATGCGCCACCATTCCCACGCTGTCCAGATCCCCCGAGATGACCCCCCCAAAACCCAGCAACTCCTGCCGCGTGGTGATTACCACCGCGCCGTCGACCGCAGCGAGCGCCGCTATGAAATGGGCCACGTCGAAGATCGCCTCGTCCAGGAGTGCTATGTTCTCGTTCTTGCTGGTGACGTACTCCTGCCAGCCCACCTGCCTGCCGGGATGCTCGGAATCGCCATGGATCTCCGCGAGCGTGTTCATGATACTCAGCGTCAAGCTCAAGAAGCGCTGCCGGGAATCGTATTCCAGGAACTGGTACTTGACGGTAATGTACGGGTTCTCCTCCATGATTTCCTCCGCCATTTCGGGAGGGAGGTACACCAGCAGTCCGCCGTGGTTCGAGTTCCTGATCACGCTGATGATGCGCCGGATCGCCTGTTGACCGATGCTGCTCCCAAGCTCCGGGTCCAGATCGGCCCAGGGGCGGACGGCGC
>Ga0209317_1001900_pt1 | contig 16501 bp, 9 predicted proteins | sample RifGroB2_FD_183994 | JGI IMG/M metagenome (GOLD analysis project Ga0209317, IMG submission 183994) | Soil microbial communities from Rifle, Colorado, USA - Groundwater B2 (SPAdes) (version 2) | ecosystem: Environmental > Terrestrial > Soil > Unclassified | place: Rifle, Colorado | collected... | reverse complement strand
CCCGCTTCGCCGTCCACTCCGATGCTGCCGCCGTGCGCTTCCACAGCCAGCTTGCAGAAGGTAAGGCCGAGGCCCGTGGAATATCTCTTGTGGTCCGCGCGGATGCCTACCTGCCCGAACTTCTCGAAGACCCGCTGCCTGTGCTCGGGCGCTATCCCCGGCCCATTGTCGCTTACTTCGACCCTCACCCGGCCGCCTTCCGGCTGCAGTTTCAGCTCGATAAGGCCGCTGTCGTCGGGCGTATATTTCAGGGCGTTCCCGAGCAGGTTCTGGACGACCCTGAAAACCAGTTCCCTGTCAGCCCGGACGAACACTGGGTTTGCGGGGGGGGTGAACCGGATCTTGCGGCCTTTCAAAAGGGACGCCATTCCCGCGGCGCCTTCCGCCAGCAGGGCGCCCAGGTCGCAGTCCGCCAGCTGCAGCGTCATCTGCCCTTCCTCCATCTTGCTCGTGTCCAGGACGTCGCTGACTATCTGCATCATTTGCTGCACCGCTTTAACGTTCTCGGAAATGTAGCCCGCCGACTCGGCTGAAAGCGTGTTTTTTTTGTCTTCGGTTATAAGTTCATTGTAGCCGGCTATGATCGTCAGCGGGGTGCGCAGGTCGTGTATGATCATGTTCACCAGGTCGTCGCGTTTCTGCTCAAGCCCGCGCAACCTGCTGTAGTTCTCCTGCAGCAGGAATTTCTGCCGGCGCAATTCCAGGTGCGCCTCGACGCGCGCCTCCACTTCCTCGAACTGGAACGGCTTGCTTATATAGTCAACTCCGCCCGCGCCGAAGGCTTTTACCTTGTCCATCGTTTCCGTGAGGGCGCTCAGGAAAATAATAGGGATGTCTTTCAGCCTTTCTTCCGACTTGAGCTGCGCGCAGACCTCGTAGCCGTCCATTTCCGGCATGCTGATATCCAGCAGGATAAGGTCGGGGGGATCGTTGCGGGCGGCCTGCAGCGCCAGTTTCCCGCTTACCGCCGCGCGCACCTTGTAGCCGCGGCCTTTGAGCATAACGGAAAGCAGTTCCAGGTTGGCCGGCGTATCGTCCACCATGAGCACGTTCGGCTGGTTTTTAGCAGATATCGGTTTATTCATGGCCAGGCCCCTCTCCTCGTCAATTTACGCCTCTCCCGGATGACTCGCTGTACCGCTGCGGCCGCTATTTGCCCAGCAGAGCGAGTATCCTCTCCGTGTTGAACTTGCCGGCCAGCGCGCGCAGCATCCCGGCCGTGTGGCTGTCATGGGTCTCTACCCTCGCCGTCAGTTCCAGCAGGTAGTGAAAGTCCCCGTTTATAGCGGCTTCGCGAAGCTGTGAAACCAGTTCCTCCGGGAGCCTGGCTAACGCCCCCGGCTTCAGACTTCCCAGTTCCGTCTCGCTGGCGCCGGCGCCAGCCGCCCGGGGTTCTTCTTCATACAGATACTCCGCGCCAAGCAGGGTCCGCATCTTCTCAAAGAGTTCCGCCTCCCTGAAAGGCTTCAGGATCAGGGCGTCGGCCCCGGCGCCGAGCGCCTCCTTGTTTATCTCGCCGAAGATGCTGGCGGTTACCGCGATTATCTTTACCGCCCTGCCGCCGGCGCCGGCCCGGATGCGGCGAATGGCCTCATAGCCGTCCATCACCGGCATCCGCAGGTCCATCAGTATTAGCTGCGGCCGCCTCGCCGCGAATTCGGTCAGCGCCTCCGCCCCGTTAACCGCCTGGCAGACTTCAAAGCCCGCGGGCTCCAGCAGCTGGGTCAGGAATTCACGGTTGTCCTCTTTATCGTCTACGACCAGCACCTTGTAGCGCGGCTGGCCGGGCTTAAGACCTTTTACGGGGCGCCGCAGGACCTTGCCGACGGTATCCGCTGGCGATGCCTCCTGGAGAACCGTGAAAAAGCTGAAAATGCTGCCCTGCCCCGGCTGGCTTTTTACCGTGATATCCCCGCCCATCAGGCGCGCGTAGCCGCGGCTGATGGCAAGCCCCAGCCCCGTACCTGTTCCGCCCGCCCGGCCCGCCTGCGCCTGCTCGAAGGGGTTGAACAGCCGGGCCAATTCCCCGGGCTCTATGCCCTGCCCCGTGTCCTCTATCTCCGCCGTCAGCCGGAAGTCCTGCCCGGCTCCCGGCAGGGCCCCTACGCGCAGTATAACGGCGCCCTTGCTGGTGAATTTCAAAGCGTTGCTGAGCAGGTTAAGCAGTATCTGCCTCAGTTTCCCTTCGTCGCCCAGCACATGGTGCGGCAGTTCTCTGGCTTGCTCCACCACCAGCCGCAGGCCTTTGGCTTCGGCCCGCTGCTGCAGCATCTTCTCGACGTCCCCTATTAAAGCGCGCAGGTCGAAGACCGCCGGGTTCAGCGTCGTGCGGCCGGCTTCCGCCTTGGCCATCTCCAGGATATCGTTGATAAGCGACAGCAGGTGCTCCCCGCTGCGGTTTATGGTCTCGATCTGCTGCCGCTGTTTGGGCGTAGCTTCCGGGTCGCGCCGCAGCAGCTGGGAAAAACCGAGGATGGCGTTCATGGGGGTCCGGATCTCGTGGGACATGTTGGCGAGGAAGGCGCTTTTGGAGCGGTTGGCCACCTCCGCCGCTTCTTTGGCCTGGCGCAGTTCGGTTTCGAACCGGCTCCGCGCGGTTATGTCCTCGATGGAAAGCAGGATGATCCGTTCTTTTCCCGACGCCCTCTGGATCTGCCGGGCGTTGAGCAGCATGATGCGGCGGCCTATTTCGGCGAAGTCGTGCGCGACCTCGTAATTGTCGAAGGTCGCTTTCTGGGGGAGTATGTTTTCCAGCAATTCCCGGAGCTTGGGGATATCCCATTGTTTATTGCCCAGGTCGTAGATGAGCTGGCCTACGGTCTCTTTGGGGTTGACCTTGAAAACTTCGTAGAAGGAGCGGCTGGCCGAGACGACGCGCAGATCCTGGTCGAGGGAGATCAGCGGTTCGCGCACGGTATTGATGATGCTGTCGGAGTATTCGCGGGCGGCGTCTTCGGAGATCTTGGTGGCCGCCAGTTCTTTGCGGGCGTTCTCCAGCCCGTCTTCGATCTCCCGGCGCGCGGTGATGTCCTCGATGGCCAGGAGGATGATGCGCTCCTTTCCCGACGCCCTCTGGATCTGCCGGGCGTTGAGCAGCATGATGCGGCGGCCTATGTCGGCGAAGTCGTGTTCGACCTCGTAGTTGTCGAAGGTAGCTTTCTGGGGCAGGATGGTCTCGAGCAGTTCCCGGAGCTTGGGGATATCCCATTGTTTGTTGCCCAGGTCGTAGATAAGGTGGCCCACCGTCGCTTCGGGGTTAACCCTGAAGACCTCATAGAAGGAGCGGCTGGCCGAGACCACCCGCAGGTCCTGGTCGAGGGAGATCAGCGGTTCGCGGACGGTATTGATGATGCTCTCGGAGTATTCACGGACCGCGTCTTCGGATATTTTAATGGAGGCCAGTTCTTTGCGGGCTTTTTCCAGCCCGTTCTCTATCTCCCTGCGCGCGGTGATATCCTCGATGGCCAGGAGGATGATGCGCTCCTTTCCCGACACCCTCTGGATCTGCCGGGCGTTCAGGAGCATCGTGCGGCGGCCGATGTCGGCGAAATCGTGCTCGACCTCGTAGTTGTCGAAGGTAGCTTTCTGGGGCAGGATGGTCTCGAGCAGTTCCCGGAGCTTCGGGATATCCCACTGTTTGTTGCCCAGGTCGTAGATCAGCTGCCCGACGGTCTCTTTGGGGTTGACCTTGAAGACTTCGTAGAAGGAGCGGCTGGCCGAGACGACCCGCAGGTCCTGGTTCAGCGAGATCAGGGGTTCGCGCACGGTGTTGATGATGCTGTCGGCGTATTCGCTGGCTTCATCCGCCGTCTTTTTAATGACCTCGAGCTCGCGGCGGGTCTTCTCCAGCCCGGTCTCTATCTCTTTTTTCTCGGTGACGTCCCGGAACACCATGACGGCGCCGACCACCAGGCCGGAACGGCTGCGGATCGGCGCGCAGCTGTCTGCGATGGCCCGTTCGCTGCCGGAGCGCGCAATAAGTATGATGTGGTTCACCAGGAGGTGCGTGGTGCCGTGCGCCAGGGTTTCCTGTATCGGGTTCTCGGCCGGTAGGCGGGTCGCTTCGTTGATGATATTGAAAATTTCCTGTACCGGGCGGCCTGCCGCTTCCGCCTGCGTCCAGCCGGTGAGCCGTTCCGCGAGCGGGTTGACTAGCGTGATCCGCCCTTGCGCGTCGGTAGCCATTACGGCGTCGCCGATGGATTTGAGCGTCACGGAGAGCTTTTCCTCGCTGATCTGCAGGGTGAGATTGGCCTTCTCAAGCTCCCTGTTCGTGCCCTCCTGGACCTCGAGCAAACGCTCCGTTTCCCGGTGGACCAGGTTTTTAAGGCTCTGCCGGTTTTCCCGGTCTATGTAATAGACGGAAGAAAGGGAGAGCAGCAGCAGGAGCAGGCTGGCGGCGATGATGATGCCGAACAGGCGGCTCAGGTCCGAGTGAAAATTCTCGTCGTGCTGCGCCAGGCCGACCTGCGCGAGCCGCAGGAAGGCGTTGATCTCGGAGCGGATAGCGTCCATTGACCGCTTGCCCTGGCCGCTTTTTACGATCCCCAGGACGGCAACCGCGGCATTCTTCTGGCGCAATTCAACGATGTTGGCCATTTCCGCCATTTTTGCGTCTATCATCGGGAGGACCGCGTTCAAGTGCGCCTGGGCTTCGTCGCTTAAGGCAAGCGTTCGTAATTCTTCCATGTAGCCGCTGACGCCGCCGCGGGCCGACAGGTATGGTTCCAAAAAGACCTTGTCGCCGGTCAGCAGGTAGCCCCGCTGGCCGCTCTCGGCGTCTACCAGGGCGGACATCAGCTTGTTAGCGGTGTCTATTGCTATAAAGGTCCGCTTGCGCGCGCCGGCGTCTTTCCTCAGCTGGTCGAAAGTCCAGAGCGCGCCAAGCGCCGCCATGGCGACCAGCAGCCCGGCTGCGGTCAGTAAAGTCGCGAATCTGTATTTGGGGTTCATTGTGAATTGTCCTTAGAGGGGGCCCTGCCGGGGGGCCCGGGTTCCACGGCCGGCGCCGAAACTATGCCGAACCGGCCCCTGATGACTGGCCAGATCTTCAGCAGGGAAAGCAGCATCGCGGCCAGGATCGGCCCTATGAGCACGCCCTGTATCCCGAACATCTGCAGCCCGCCGATGATGGCGATGAGCCCCACCAGCGGATGCATGTCGGCCCGTCCTTTCAGGACCAGGGGGGGGATCAGGTTGTCTATGACGCTGGCGGCCAGCGCCATGGCCACCATCAGCGCCATCTGCAGGGCCGACCCCTGCGTAGCGTAAAGATAGAGCATTCCCGCCAGCGAAGCGGGAGCCGTACCCAGCATGGGGATCCACGCGAAGATGAAGGTCAGGCCCCCGGCCAGAAAAGCGCCCGGCACCCCGATAAGCAGGAACCCGGTTACGATCAGGGCTGCCTGGGAGGCGGCGGCGGCGAGCCCGGCCAGTACGGCGGAGATGGTGGTGTCGCGGAAAGACTGAACGAGCTTTTCCTGCACGTTCCGGTCGAACACGCGCAGGCCGAGTATCCAGGCTACGAACTCTTCGCCGTTGAGCAGGAAGAAAAAGAAGGCTATCATGGCCAGCAGCAGCTGGAGCAGCAGTACAGGGACGCCCTTGCCCAGGTTCAGGACGGCCTTGCTGGTGAGCTGTCCGGTGGCCTGGATAGCGCTTTTGAGCTGCGCGTTGACCTGCGCGGGGTTCCCGACCACCGTCCTGACAAGCTGCCAGCGGCTAATGGCTACGGTTATGGCCTTGGGGGAAAATTCTTTCAGCTCGGACATCTGATGCCCGATGGCTATCCCCTGCTTTACGGCCAGGATGGAAAAGCCGGCCAGCGGGGCTATGACCAGCAGGAGCAGCAGCGCCGTTACCGCGGACGCCGCCACCCTCGGGCCGCACTTCCTTGCCCGGAACCAGCGGAAGACGGGGTAGGAGAGCATGGCCAGGGTCCCGCCCAGGAACAGGGACAGCAGATACGGGGCTATCATCCACAGGGTGACACCCAGGCAGGCGGCAAGGGCCGCCAGAAAGGTAATGACATGGACCCGCTTGGTCCCATGCCCGTCGTGATTTTGCGGCATAGATAAGTTTTAGGGAAAGTTGACCCCGTGAAAGAAAGCGTTAATGACCGAGAGTACGAGCGCGAAAACCAGCGCCCACCAGAAGCTGGCTACCTGGAAGCCGGGCACCATGTGCGCCGTGAACATGACCAGCCCCCCGATGATGACGAAAGTGAGCAGCCCCAGCGTCATTATGTTAAGAGGCAGGGTCAGCAGCAGCAGCGCCGGCGCGAGGAAAGCGCTCACCAGGGCCAGGACGACCGCGACCACGATAGCGGTGCCGAAGCTGTCCACCGTTACCCCCGGGAGAAGCCGGGCTGTCACAAAGACCGCAAAACTGCTGACGAGGATGTTGAGCAATATCTTCATTTCTGTCTCCTTTTTTTGTTCTCCCTGCCCCGGCTTGTGCGGCGCTAGTTATATGATATCCTCCCTTGCGAGCGGCTGCTATGCGGAGTTGTACGCGCGGGGATAGGTAGAACCCCCGAATGTGCTGTGGCGGACCAGAGCCCTAATTTGTTTTACTTAACGTATGGCGACACGTTCCGGTGGAACCGCAAAAAACATCAGGGGGATGGAACTCTTCGAGGATTTCCTGTCCCTGGCGGGGCTGCATAAGAATTACACGCAGCATTTCTGCACCGCCGACCTGTACGCTATGGACCTTATCGAGGACAGGCGGGACGTGGGCATAGCGGACGTCATACGGCTCTGGGAGCGGTACTCCCGGGAGATGCCGGGCGGGAAGATAAACCTCTACCTGACCGCGCCCTTCTGCTTCAGGCATTGCAGCTACTGCCTGTTCTTCAAAAAGACGCCCGAGAGCAAGGCCGAGCTGGAGGATTACAAGAAGAAACTGGTGGGCCTGGCCGGGGCTTTCGCCCCCTTGTTCGAGAAACTGGAATTCGAGAATCTTTTCTTCGGCGGCGGCACGCCCAGCCTGTTCAGCGAGAGTCAGCTGCGGGAGATCTGCGGCAAAGTGGTCTCGCGCGCGAAGGTGTTCAAGGACGGGGCCAAGACCTTTGAATGCGAACCGCTGACCGCGACCAGGAAGAAACTGGGGATCGCCGCCGGCGCCGGCTTCAACCGCGTCAGCGTCGGGGTGCAGTCGCTGGACCAGAAGGTGCTCAAGGTCCTCAACCGCGAGTACCAGACCTACGGCATGGTGCGGGACTTCATGGCCGCCGCCCACGACTTCGGTTTCAAAGAGATCAACATAGACCTCATGATAGGCGTCGCCGGGGATACGCGGGCCGCTTTTATCGACAGTTTTAAGCGGGTGCTGGCCCTAAAGCCCACCACCATAGCCGTCTACCAGCTGGTGCCCAACCAGGAATATCTCGACGCCTGGCACGGAGGGGACAAGGCCGCTTTCTTCAAGTATTCGCTCGGCTTCAGGAAGAAAGTATACCGGGAGCTGGCCCGCATAGCGCGGGAGAACGGCTTTGTCTGCCCGCGCCTGGAGAAGTTCTGCATGGCCGACAAGATGGCCGGCTCCGTGGTGTTCCAGGACAAGAAGGTGGGCATCAAGCAGGAGTATTCCCTCAACGAGATCGGCCCGGAGGATTCCTATTTCACCCTGGGCCACCGGGGGGATTCCTATATTCCCAACCTCGCCTTCTACCAGACCACCCCGCTGACCCGGGACCCCGCGAAGAACGTCTTCAAGACCACGCCGCTGGAGGGCAGGCGGGCGATGGAGTTCTACTGCCTGCGCAAGCTTTCCTCGTATAACGAGCTCTACCGCGCCGACTTCTCCCGGCTTTTCAAGCGCGATGTCGCGGCGGTGTTCGCCCGGGAGCTGCGCGCTTTTGTGCGGGCCGGCTGCGCCCGGGTGCTAAAAGACAGGATAGTTTTCGACAAGACGGATATAAAAACCCGGTTCCTGGTCGCCATGGTTTTCGTCGGCCGCGCGCGCGTCGAGGCCAGGATAAACGCCTGGCTGCGGGAACGGCGCATAGCGCTGCGCTTCGGGGAATTTTCTTACGAGGCGTACGCCGTGTACGGCGCCGGAGGGGGGCTCGCCTTCAAGGCCGGCCCGCTGCCCGGTTCAAAGCGGTCGCCCCTGTTCGAGGAGATGATAGGCCGGATCTTCCGCGGCGTCCGGCCCGGCGCCGCGCTGCGGGACTCCGTGCTGGCTTTCGAAACGGCGCTCGGGCGCCTGGAGGGCGGCCTGCGGGGCAGGTTCGGGGTGGGCGTCCGGTAAAAAGCGGCGCACGTAAATTAAAAGCCGGTCTTCCTTGAGGAAGACCGGCTTTCTGTTTCTTGAGGTTCCGCTATTTAGAACTCGTTGAAGTAGGAGACCTTCTGGTTGCCGTCGCGGTTGATGACCCAGTGGTCCACCGTGGAGCCGCGGGAATCGCCGGCTATCTCCACCTCGTATTTCCTGGCGGCCTCGGCGAGCTTGCCGGGGCTGAGCGGGCAGGAGAAGGTGCGGCTCTTGTCGCGGTCCTGCAGCTCGGCCAGCGCGGCCTGGAACTTCTCCACGCCGCCGGCGGTGGCGAACTTGGAGCAGTTCATGCTCTCCTGCATGGTGACGTCCACGTAGGTGCGGAAATCTATGGGGCGCTCGGCGTTCTTGACCCATTTGCCGCCCTGGCAGGCCAGGTAGGGGCCGGCGTTATGCTGCGCGCCCAGCACGTCGTCGCGCCGCTGCAGCATGTGGTTCCAGAAGCGCATGCCATTGAAATTGGCGGAGAGGTCGGCGTAGGAGAACACGCCGGTGGCGAGCATGTTGCCGCCCAGGAAGGTCTTTTCCTTGAAGATGCCGCCCTTGAGCACGGAGACCAGGGGCTTGCCGTCGAGGTAATGGCCTTTGAAGTAGCGCTGGCCCATGCCGAACATGTGCTCCAGCTTGTCCACGCCCACTATGGTGTCGCCTATCTTGATGAGCGGGAACAGCGCCAGCGGGCTTTTGGCCGCGCCGCGGCGCCCCAGCAGGAAGCCGTTCCAGATGCTCCACTCGCTGTAGATGGATTCTTTGAGGGGGATCACCGTGCGGGGCACGTCGCCCTCGATGATGGCCTGCACCAGCTGGCCTTTCTTGTGGTTGGAGAAAACGTCGGTGAGGCGGTCGTAGAGCGCTTCTTCGCTGGCCCGGGTGTCGTCGCAGGTGCCGGAGGTGTTAAGATCGGCGATGGCCGCTTCCAGGCCTTCGTTGGCCAGGCGGTTCACTTCGCCGGTCACGTCGGCCACCCGGCCGTCCTCGAGAGTGTAATGGTCGGCCTCCGCGGCGTAAGCCGCCTGGCAGGAAACCGCGAACATCAGGGCTATAAGGGTTTTTCTCATCTGTCCTCCGTCACCGGGCTGTCTCTATATGGAAATGCTAGCAATCTGCCCGGCAGGACCGATTGAGGCGAAGGACCTTGTATCTTAAGGTATTAAGGCCCAGGGTTCTCTGGGTCCGATGCCGCTGCCGGCTGCCCTAAAGTCCCGCTCTAAGTCCCGCTCTAACCTTGAACGCCCGAAGTATATTTAATAGGATATCAGCATTCTAGTCTTACTATTGGGTTAGCAACCGGGGATGACTAAAAACAGCTTTGCTCTGCTCCTTGCCGCGCTGGCGCTCTGCGCTTCCGCTTTATCCGCCGCCGCAGATAAAACCTTGGTTTCAGCCAGGCAAGCCATACTCTCAGCTTCTGTTCCCCCGCAGGATGCCCTCCTTAAATACACGGCCGCAGTAAAGAAAACCAACGCCGCACCGGTGTTGGGCGAATACTCCTACGCGCTGGCTTATGCGGGTCTTGGCGAGGCCGCCCTGGCCTCAGTAGACCGCGCTCTTATAGCGGAGCCACTGCAGCCCGAGATACGGTTTTATCTTTCCGAAATCTTCAACGCCGCGGGGCTGGAGGATGCCTCCACCGAGCTTTCCGCCCCGGTCCCGGCCTGGCTGAAGGGGAAATCGCTGAAGCTCCCGGAGCTCGACGTGCCGGCCCCGCCAGATGATTTTGAGACGGCAGCCGCTTCGTTGAATATGCTGACGGCTCAGAAGCGCTACGCGCAGGCCGCCGTGCAGTACGACCGGCTATGCAAAACCCATCCCGCCGAGCCGCGCTGCCACGTGGGTTACGCGCTGGCCCTGGAACGCCTGGGCGCCTACAAGGCCGCCGCCGCCGAGGCCGCAAAGAACCTCTCCCTCTATAAAGACCTCGAGCCGCAGGCCATAACCAAGGCCTTTATCGACGACCTGAATAAGCGTCCGCCGCTGAAACTTTCCTCCGCCGATAAGCCTACGCTCAAGGGGCGCTACCTGCTGTTCACCGGCGGCAGCCTGAACAGGGCCGACGAGCGCACCCTTTATGCCTTCAGCACCAGGGTGGGCAAGTTCCTGAGCGAGCGCATAGACGTGTCCGCCAACGCCGCCATAAACGGCGGCAACGCATTGTCCGACTATAACGGCCTGACGCTGGGCGCGGTTGGGCGCTACAATACCCCGCTATCCTTGGCCCCGCTCAACCTTACGCTGGCGGCCAAAGGCGAGCGCGTGCCCGCGCCGGACAAAAACTTCACCTTCCTGCTGTCTCCGGGCCTGAGCTACTTTCTCAGGGACAGTTCCATAGACATGTTCTTCGACGTGGCCATGACCGGGCCTTACAGCGGCAGCGTCACCCTGTCGCTGGGCTATACCATCTACTTCGGGGGCGGCAAATGAGGCTGGTGCTTGCCGCCTTGCTGCTAGCACCAGCGCTTTGCCGGGCGGGCGACCTGCCGCCGCAGTTCGAGAACTCGTCGGTGAACGCCTCCGGCACTACGGTAATAAGGGCCGCCAAGGCTTATACTGGCATACCGCCTGCTGGGCGCCCGGGGCTTGTGGCGCAGGCGGCTTCGACCCTGGCCCTGCCGTCGGATAAACCTTTCTCGGTGGAATGGCCGGGCGGCGGAGAACTGTGGGCCATGAAGGAAGGCCAGCCGGCCAGACTGGATTCCTGGTCCGACCGTTCGCTGCCGCTGAATCCTAAATCCTCCAATAAAGGCCGCTGGTTCGGCACCTTCGGCCTGCAGCGCATGGGCGGCGGCGACTACCCGGCCTCGTCGATGAACCTGCGGGCCGGTTCCACCCTGTTCCAGAACCATTATGACCTGGCCTGGACCTACGATTATTATAAGCCCGCCGAATCGCTGACCTATCGCGCCTCCATGGGCTTGATGGGCCGCAAGTTGATGCCGCTGAGCCCGCACGGCGGCTGGAACGTCGGAGCGCAGTTGTCCCTGCTGAATAATTACGGCGAGCGCAGCGGCGCGCTGGGGCTGGTGACCGGCCTTAACATCTATCTGCCGCGCGGCAGCTTCGACATAACCCTGCTGCTGCAGGACGAGGGCGCTTACGGCCTGCTTGCGGGCTACACGCTGCATTTGACCAGATGAAGAAACTGAGCGCGATAGTCGTCTTGTTCCTGGCGTTTTGCGGCGCCCGGCAGGCCTTCGCCTATATCCCCATGCCCGGCGAGCCCTATGTGCTTTGCACCTGCCCCGGCGGCAGTTCGCTGGGATGGATGTATTATAACGAGTGCAATAGCGCGGTGAACTTGAACTGCGGCTCCGGCGGCGGGGGAACCATAGGGGGGGCGAAGGGCACGACTTTCTTCAATTACGGCCAGGTGCTGCTCACGCACTGGGAAACCGGCGAACCGCTTGTCAGCCCGCATTATTCGGATAATTTCCCCAAATTAGACCGTGAAACCGTGGACCGCTGCCAGGCCGTAGCGGAGCAGGTGGAAGGCGACGAGGTGTCGGAGGGAGAGAATTTCGGCAGTAAAGTTGTGGATGAGTTCTACCGGATATTCTCCGGGATCCCGGGCATAAAGACTCTTGAGGGGTGCAGTGCCCCGGTTTCGGATGCCGCCGCCGATTTTTATCGTTTGATGCGGGCTTATTCAGACGAGAAACCGCGGGAATCCAGTGAGAATGCTTTTGATCCACTTGCGGAAATCCCCATGTGCAATTTCTATCGAGAGATGGGGGCGCAGTCTATAGCCCCGAGTTATGGCATGTACTACCGCTCGCTTTCCGGACAGGCTGAGACCACGGGGCTCAGGATCGAGCAGTTCCCCGACGGCAGGTCGGTATTTACCGACGCCGGCAATGTCCGCTGGACTTTCCGGCAGAGCAGGAAAGGCTCTGGCGGGGGCAACTACTACCGTGTTCCGCCCGGGTCGCCCTACCAATTGGCCCGGGATGCCCGCGGGTTCAGGGTGGAGACCCCGGAGGGGGATTCCATAGATTTCCTGCCGGCTCCCGAGGCCGGCAACTGGCGGGCCAGCCGCTACAATTCCGCCGACGGCAGCTGGCTTACCTACACCTACGGACCCAACGGCCTGGCCCGCATAACGGATATGCACGGCCGCTACTTCGCCTTTGAGCGCGACGCGAAGGGCCTGCCGCTTACCGTTACCGACCAGAACGGGAAAAAGTCCGTGCTTGCCTATGATGCCGCCGGCAATCTGACCAGCGCCATATATCCGGACGGCTATAGAAAGACTTTCGCCTACGAAGCTGGCAGAATGGTAGCCGCGAAGGACGGCGGCTTGGCCGGGGTGCGTTACACTTACGACGGGAAGGGCCGCGTGCTGGCCAGCGAGTCCGAGGGCGGGGTGAACCGCCTGGAGCATTACTACAGCGACGCCGCCTCGAAGACAGTGATAACCGACGGCCTGGGCAATAAGACCGAGTATTCCCATGTCAGCGACCACGGGCAGAAGCTGGTCACTGGCGTTACCGACGCGCTGGGCGCCAAGGCCACCCTGTCCTATGACGGCAACTTCAACTTATCCGCCGCTACGGATCAACTGGGCCGCACCACCAAATACGTCCGCAACGCCAACGGCGACCCGGAGACCGTAGTGGACGCCCTCGGCAGCACGACTACGATTCAGTACCAGGTAAAGCGCACTTACCGCGACAACTATGGCGAACGCACCGATTATTATTCCCGCCCCATAAAGATAACAGATCCGCTTGGCCGCGTGACCAGGCTAGATTATGACAGCTACGGAAACCTGGAAAAAACCGAGGACGCATTGGGCTATAAGACCCGGATGGTCTACGACAAAGCCGGCCATATGCTGGAACTGCGGGACGCGCTGGGCTCTACCTATAAGTATGAATACGCCAATGGTCTTACCAAAAGCGTAGACCCGCTTGGTCGCGTTACCAGCTACAAGCGAGATGCCGATCTTCATGTGACGCAGCTTACTGACCCGTTGGGCCGCAACACCACTTTCACCTACGACCTGAGCGGTAACGTTGCCGCGGTCACCAACCCGCAGAACTTCGTCACAAAGTTCTCTTATGGCAACGGGGCCTGTCCGTCGTGCGGCGGCTCGCAGCTTTCTGCCCTTACCGACCCCAAGGGCAATGCCTGGACCTTCAATTACGATCAATACGGACGCCTGACCGACACCGCCAACCCGCTGGGCCAGAAGAAGGCCTACCAGTACGACAAGATGTCCCGCGTGACCGAGGTTAAAGATCCGGCGGGCAACGTTACCACTTTAACCTACGACGCACTTAACCGGCTGACCAGGAGGGATATCCAAACCCCTTCTGGTGAACATGCCGTCACAAGCTACGTCTATGACAAGGCCGGCAACCTGCTGAACGTTTCCAACGCCGGCGCCATGGTGAGCTTCACCTACGACGCGCTTAACCGCCCCGTAAAGACCGAGCAGCTATTCGGCGGCAGGTCTTACGCCATAGCCTATGCCTACGACGCCGTGGGCAACCTCACGGCCATGGCCACCCCCTTGGGCAAATACAGCTACACCTACGACCTTTTGAACAGGCTGGCCGGTATAGTTAACCCGCAGGGCATAAACGTAACCTTCGGCTACGACGCCGTGGGCAGGCGCACCAGCAAGAAGATCTTTAAAAACGCCCCGGCGCTTATAACCGCGACGGACTATACCTACGACGCCGCAGGTGAACTTCTTTCCATCACCAACAAGGCGGGCGGCAAAACCATAGCTTTCGACAAGTACCAATACGATGCCGCAGGCAACCGCGTATTAAAGGAAGACCAGGACGGCGCCACCAAGTACAGGTACGACGCCTCGAACCGGCTTATAACGGCCGTGCCGGTGCCCATGTATATGCCTGAGGCCGAGGCCTTTGTCTATGACAAGAACGGCAACCGCCGGTATGACCGCGGCGCCTTCGACTACAAATACGACGCCGCCAACCGCCTGTTATACAACAGCACCTACACCTACACGCACGACCTTAACGGCAACCTCACCGGCCGCACCAATAAGAACGACAACACAGTAATAACCTACGCCTATAACCCGGAGCAGCAGCTGTCCGAGGTGATAACCCCGGAGCATAATGTACAGTACAAATACGGCCCCTTAGGCCGCAGGACGGAGAAGACCGTAAACGGTACCGTTCAGCGCTATCTATATGACGGCCAGGACATCATTGCGGACCTGGACGCTGTAGGCAACCCCGTAACCACCTACACCAACGGTCCCGGCATAGACGAGCCGTTGATAATGAGCAAGGCTGATGGCAAGACCTACTACTACCACGCCGACGCCCTTGGCAGCATAACGGCCATAACTGATGACAACGGCAAAACAGTAGAGACCTACACCTACAAAGCCTACGGCCAGCCCACCATCAAGAACGCGCAAGGCCAGTTGATTAGCAGCTCAACCATCGGCAACACAAGAATGTTCACCGCTAGGGAGTACGAGCCTGAGAGCGGGCTGTATTACAACAGGGCAAGATATCTGGACCCGGCAAGAGGGGCGTTTACGCAGGAAGATAAAGCCGGCGTTATAGACACTATGAGTTTTTATGTCTATGCTCGTAACACGCCACGAACTTTATCTGATCCTTCTGGAAATTATGCGGTTGTTGTCGCAGCTGGAGCTGGTTTTGTTGCGGGATTTGCGGGGAGTGTGATATCTCAATATGGTGAGAACGGTAATTTAAATGACATTAGTTACAAAAAAGCGGGACTCTCTGCTTTGGCGGGCGCTGTTGGTGGTGCGATGCTCACATTGCCAGGCGCGGGAAATCTGGGCGCTGCGATTTTAATCGGTGCTGTAACAGGGGGAGGAACTTATTTGTTGACGCATTCCCCTTCAGAGTATTCAGCTGGTGGATACTTAGCAGGTAGTTTGGGTGGTGCATTTGCTGGAGGGATTGGTGGCCCCATTAAACCTTTTGTGAATGGACAAATGTCACCGTTAATAACATCAGGTAGAGTGCTTGCAAGTATGGTCACACCGAAAGTCTTGGGGATGAGTATTGGGGGCAATATGTTGGGAGATCTTTTTTCGGATTCTGCGCAAAAAACCCTAAAAGATAATTGTGGGCATTAATATGGATAACCTCTTGCTGCGTTTTGCTTTTATAATTGTTCTGTGCTTTGTCTTGCCGAAGTTGTTGTCAATGCTTCTAAAAGTGCGGTTTATCTCTGTTTTAAATTTAATAATTTCTATCGTCTTTCCAGCCTATTTGATCATTTTAGCGATATCTATCCCAAAATCTTTTCCTTTGTGGGAGAAGAGTATACTTATAACTCCACTCGCAATAAGTAGTCTTTTCTTTGTCGTGTTGTACCTGTATGAGGATCTGAAGCATAAGAAAATTAATATTTATAAAAGTTTAAAAATATACATAAAGAATCCCATCGGGTATATATTCGCTGGTTCGTTTTACACCGCATATGTCGGGGTGTCTATACTTCCCACTATCCATTATCTTTTCTTAACGGAACCAATTTTAGTCTTTAGGTTGGTTTCTTTGTTGGTGGTATGGGTACTATATATTTGGGTAGGATTCGGAATATATTTGTCTATTAAACAGTAAATTGGAGCTGCGGGAATAGACTGGGTTTTGACCTTTAGGTGGGCAATAGGGTTATGTTGTTTCAGGATTTAAATATCTCTCAACGGTTCGCCTACGGCAACGGTGCCTGCCCATCCTGCGGCGGTTCGCAGTTATCGGCCCTTACTGACCCCAAGGGCAATAGCTGGACCTTTGGCTACGATCAATACGGCCGCCTTACCAACACCGCCAACCCCCTGGGCCAGGCCAAGACCTATCAGTACGATAAGATGTCCCGGGTTACGGAAGTAAAAGACCCCGCTGGCAATATCACAGCCTATACCTATGACGTCCTTAACCGGCTGACCAGCAAAGACATACAAACAACAACGGGCGAACACGCTGTTACCAGTTATGTCTATGACAAGGCGGGCAACCTGCTGAACGTTTCCAACGCCGGCGCCATGGTGAGCTTCGCCTACGACGCGCTTAACCGCCCTGTAAAGACCGAACAGCTATTCGGCGGCAGGTCTTACGCCATAGCCTATGCCTACGACGCCGTGGGCAACCGCACGGCCATGGCCACCCCCTTGGGCAAATACAGCTACACCTACGACCTTTTGAACAGGCTGGCCGGTATAGTTAACCCGCAGGGCATAAACGTAACCTTCGGCTAC
>Ga0209317_1001898_pt1 | contig 16533 bp, 13 predicted proteins | sample RifGroB2_FD_183994 | JGI IMG/M metagenome (GOLD analysis project Ga0209317, IMG submission 183994) | Soil microbial communities from Rifle, Colorado, USA - Groundwater B2 (SPAdes) (version 2) | ecosystem: Environmental > Terrestrial > Soil > Unclassified | place: Rifle, Colorado | collected... | reverse complement strand
GAGTCGTTACAAGGATTGCGTTATGATCTCCGCGAAGACTCACCAGGGCATAGAAGACCTGAAACGCAAAATTATAGAAATGCTCGAAAAGAATTTTATTGACGTAGAACTTTCCTGCAGCACTGCCAATGGAAAATTAATTGCGTATCTTCATGAACACGCCAATATCATAAACAGCCGATTTGACGATGAACGGGCGACATTTCGACTGTTTATAGAAGAAAAACTCGTTCACAAATTACAGATGATGGATGACGGCATTCAGATAAAAGAAACTGCAGAATCAAACTGATTGTTTTTCTCTGTTCAAAATCTACCTTGACGTACAGGATTCAAAGTATCTTGTGCATCGCATGTCATTCCCGCATGCTTTTCGCTGGAATCCAGTCTCTTGCAAGACCATTCCAACGTTTTTCCAAGTTATTTGTTACTCCAATATACAACGTCCCATTCCGCTTACTCGCCAAAATATGTATTAAAAATAAACCATTCTCCAGCCCAGTTGAGAATAAGTCTGGATTCCCGCCAAAGCTTGTCCTCGCATGACGTTAGCGGGGAGCATGCGGGAATGACAAGCCTTATATTTTTGTTTTGGAAATACTTTTTACCGGTTTAATCCTGGAGATGACAAAAAGCGGTGCAAAGACAACAAACATCGAGATGCTGATGATCTGGGCTATGGTAAACAGATTGAAAAACAGCGGGGTATCATTCCTGAGCAGTTCCATGCAAAATCTTATGATAGGATAACCTATTCCGAAAAGCAAAAAAACCTCTCCATTCCTTTTCCGATATTTAAAGAACACACTGAGGATAAAGAAAAGCGCGACATCCGAAAGAAATGAATACAATTGGGTAGGATGGATGGGAAGTGCATGCGTATCAGCAAGGTGAACCAATCCGAGTTCGTACTGATGGAGAAAGGCAGGACTGCCGTCAATGATTCCCGTCTTGTCCATCGTACGCGGAAATTGAACTGCCCAGGAGAGGTGAGGCGCAACTTTCCCGAAACAACATCCATTCAGAAAACATCCGATGCGGCCGAAACCAAGTCCCAATATGGTGGAGGGCGTAACAATATCGAGAATGTTAAAGAAGGATAAGTGGTGTTTCCTGGCAAAAACAAACAAGGTAACGATAGCCGCAAACAGTCCCCCGTAATAAACCAAACCCCCTTCATACACCTTGAAAATGCTGAAAAGATTGTCCCGGTAATTCTCAAAGTACTGGATGACATAAAAAACCCTCGCCCCCAGAATCCCTGCACAGACAATATAAATTCCAAGGTCTGTAATCTTATTGGGGTCAAGACCTTCTTTCCTGGCCCTCCAGCGTGCGATGGTAATGGCCGCAAAAAAAGCCACCATCAGCATGAATCCGTATGAATAAACAGGAAAACTCTTGTGTAAAAATGGCAGGGGAATTTCGAATAAGATTCTTCTCATAACTGAAGGGTTTCGGTGAGCTTATTGTTCCCATCTACCAAAATAATCTTTGGTTTCCAGTTCCTTGCATCTTTGTCTTCAATGAGGCAATAAGAAATGATAATGACCTTATCACCCGGCTGCGCCCATCGTGCCGCGGCTCCATTTAAGCAAATGACGCCTGAATCACGTTCGCCTTCAATAACATAGGTCTCGACGCGCGTACCGTTGTTGATATTAAGCACCTGCACCCGTTCGTAATGCAGGATGTCCACCGCTTCAAGAAGGGCTTTGTCTATAGTAATGCTCCCGTTGTAATTAAGATTAGTCTCCGTTACCGTTGCGGCATGTATCTTGGCTTTGCACATCTCCCGTAACATTGTTTCTCCAATAGCTGGTGTTTAGCTTCTAACAGAAATATTTGTACGTAGGGGTTGAATATTTTCAACCCCTACATTGAAATTCCTAAACATGAACATAGAACAAATTCTACCTTTTAGCACTGCAAAATCAATAGTAATCCTTATGGTTTCGCCGGTGGATAGTAACTTCTAACACATATCTTGACGAGGTCTACAATCTCTTCGTCCTTTAGCTTGCCTTTAAAACCCGGCATCTTTCTCTTGCCATTGGCTATCGCTATAATCAACCTCGAATCAGAGACATTATCCTGCCATTTGATATTGGTGAAATTAGGAGTCTTGAAGATCCATCGCCCAACGAGACAACCCTTTCCATTTACCTTGTGACATTTCCTGCATTCCCTGTCATAGACAGCCCAGATACCGCCCTTGTCGGATAAAGCCGTCTGTTTAGGGTTGCAACCATAGGATAACAAGGCGCAAAAAACAATACCAAGTACAACAGAGCTAATTTTTTTCATCTCTCTCTCCTGTCATTTTGAAATTCTTTATGCTTACTTAATGTAAAAAGTTTACCATAAAACCACCTATATTCAAGTCTCTTATATTCTCATTATAAAAGTTTTCCAAAATTTAAAACACCTTACCTTGCATCCAACTGGTACTCACATTGAATTTTTTATTTGGATACGTTATGTCAATTATGGCATAATGAAAACAAATAATAACTTGATAATGAATTACGAAGTAAATGCGGTTTTTGATTTAACATTAATAATTCTTTCACAGTACTTTAATATTGATGATTTATAGTATTTACAGTTTATAGGGCACAATCCCGTGTAAATAACCATCACAAATATTTTTTGAGGTATCTTCCGATGAAAGTAGAGGTTTTAAGTAGCCTCCTTAAAAAAAGGTGGATGGAATTTAGTCCCTCCGTGCTTTATGAAAGACTAGCCCGATGGATACTCAGTTTACGAATCATTGCCATCCTTTCAAGTATGATGGGTGGAGTTATAATTACAATTCTTCACTTACGGCTATTATTTACCATGGATATAGAGCATGCCTTGCGAATGGTAATCATAGACGTCCTTACAATACTGGCGGTTCTTGAAATGTTCAGAACCGTCTTAGCTTATTTTTCAGAAGGGCGTGTAAAGGTGACTTACATTATCGATACTGTGATAGTGGTGATGCTTACAGAAGTCATGGCTTGTTGGTTTAAGGAGTTTAATCTCTATAAGATGGGTATGATGACCTTTCTTGTCCTGGCATTGTGCATTATGAGGATTTTTACCGTTAAATACTCTCCCAGCATTAAGCGTCTATAATTCAGCTTAAATTTAATAGGAACTTAACAGATTCTTCATAATTTCTTAAAGTAACATTTGTTTAATATTGCAGAAGATTACGATATTACCAGGCATAGTTATGAGGGTCGTATTCTGGTAATAAGCAGTAAACCGGTAAGTTTACTTTATGAAACCCCTATTCAGGAGTACACCATTATGGTAATGGATACGTTTTTTATATGTCCTAATTGTGGTAATAACAAAGAATTTAGAATTTTCGCAAGCGCCTTTCGGGATATCAGACAATCGCCCGAGCTTGGAATACGCATAGAAGAGAGTGACGCCCTGCCAAATCTGCGACGGGCAGACACTTATATTGAATGCAAACTATGCTTTCAAAGATTTGAGTATGACAGCGCCGCTACCATCGGTAAAAAATACGCCCAAACGAGCTTAAGACTGCGAGAAAAATAATTTTTTAAAAAAGCTAAAGAACCCCGCTTGTTTAAAAGCACACACATAAAATTTAACACAAAATTAACAAATTCTTAATAATTAGCTAACAATAAGATTCTATTATGTTTGCATGATTAACCCAAGTTAACCATCGGCAAAAGACAGCCGGACCCCAATGCGGGAGGGCGGCCTCCTCCCACTCTCCCGCAATTAATTATTAATAACAAGGAACAGATGATTGATGAGGTAACTTATTTCTATAGCTGGCAGGGGCAGGGTGGTTCCTTTAAACACTTCCTGTTATTTCGTGATAATTTTTCAGCATGTCTTTCCACAAAAAGAGGATTTTGGTGTTTGTAGCACCCACGAGGAATAGGTGTATTTTAGATAAAGTTTTTGAGAAAAGGAGGTTTTTCGTATGAGTAGAAAATGGTATAAATATGTATTATCGTCCGCTGTAGTGGCGTGCAGTATATACACACAGGGCTTGCTTAACGATACCTTTGCACAGCAGGCTGCACAGGCAACAGAGAGCGAGACAGAGGATTTAAAGTGGCAGTTGAAGCAGATGGAAGAGGCGGTGCTCAGGCAGCAAGAGCAGATACAGGCATTGAAAAATCGTGTCGAGGGCGCACCGGTTTCAAAGGAAGAGATTAAACACGAAGTTGAGGACTATCTATCTACCGACGAAGCAAGGAAGAAGATGGGACTCGGCATGACGGGGGTTGCTGCACTCTATACTCCCGATGAAGAGAAATACTCGATAGTGTTTAGATCGAACGATGACAAATATTCACTGGGTATCGGTGGCAGATTACAGTTCCGGTATACCTATAAGGATAATGATGCAGATTATGGAGACAGAGACACAAACAATATTGACGTCCGCAGGGCAAGGCTTTCTTTTGGTGGAAACGTCTATGGCAAACTTCTCCATTATTACATTGAACTGGATGGAGATAGCTTTGACGTTGGCATAAGGGATTTTTATGTGTACTGGACGCCACTTGAAGAATTAAATGCCAAGATGGGATATTTTAAGGTGCCGTTTAATCAACAGAGGATGACAACATCTGCAAAGCTCCTGTTCCAGGATAGGGCCATTGCCAGCGAGGCATTTGATCAGGATCGAGATTATGGTGTAGATATCTACGGGAAACCATTTGATGGATACCTGGAATACCATGCCGCTGTTTTTAATGGAGCCGGTGAAGATCCTGCGGAGAGGGAGGATCAGGTGAAGGCATTGAGTAAAGGAAAAGCTGACGATAACCTCGATAATGAACTTATGTATGTGCTTAATCTGAGGTATAACCCGTTTGGGAAGTACGACACGGCTGATGAAACCGATCTGAAATACACAGAAAAATTTAAGATGTCGATTGCGGGTTCCGTGGTTTTTAATGCAAAGAGAAAGGATGAAAAAGTTGAGGATGCAGACACGATAGCCGGAGTTGCAGAATTAAGTATGAAATACAGGGGTTTCTCATGGCATAATGAGTATTTCGTAATGACAGAAGATCCTGAATCTGACGGCGATACTGTGGACTCCGATGGATTTTTTACGCAGGCCGGCTACTTTGTGATACCGAAAAAACTGGAAATCGCAGCCCGTTACTCCATGCTTGATCCCGATAACGACGTTAAAAATGATATTGGGAAGGAGTATACGGCTGGTGTAAACTATTACTTCCGCGCCCATAGGTCCAAGATACAGGCCGATTTCGGCCACTATGTGACTGAAGAAGGGGAAGAACAGGATAGGGAAGAAAATTTTGTAAGGGCACAGTATCAGATTGTATTTTAGTATTTAGAGCAAGAAAAAACACAACCCCCTGAATCGTTCGACTGAGTCTTCGGCGTGAGCTCAGACGAACGCTCACGACGAAGTCCCCCTTTTTTAAGGGGGACTTAAACGGAATAATTTGAATTATAGGAAATAAAAATGAAGAGCATGAGAAATTTTAATAAAAAGATTGCAAGCCTCGGTTTGATATTGGGTCTCGCCGGTATGGCGCTCTGCACAAATTTGCAGATAACCGCATCAGCGGGTGAAGCAACAAAGGAAAGCGCTTACCAGGAAGTGAAAAAGGAAGGCAGGCTGTACGTCTTTGCATCACCTGCGCGCAAGGCGGATTTTGAAAAGTCTGGAGAGTTGGGCAAGGGTATTATCAAGATAGGATACGGACGGAATGGTGAAACTGTCGTCTTCGATTCAGAAGAAGCGGTGATTGAGTATGAATCCCGGCTTGTAAAAGAGATACTTGGAAAGACTAATATTAAAGCCTATCGTGAGTTTAAAATTGATGGCAGGCTGTATGTCTTTACCTCGCCTACACGAAAAGCAGAATTTGAAAAAACAGGAGAAATGGGCAAAAGCATTATCAAAATAGGATACGGATCAAATAACGAAACAGTCGTCTTTGATTCAGATGAGGCTGTCGTGGAATATGACAAACGCCATTTAAAAAAATAAGTCGACTTCCCTAATTAATTTGAGTAATATACCGTACGTTCCGTTAAAAATATAAGGAGGAAAGATATCATGGTAAAAAGAGCGTGGCTGTTGTTGACGATTTTTAGCTTTAGTTTAGCTAGCATAACTTTTGCTAGCGAAGCTGTCAAGGTTGCTACGGGTATAAAACCTTATGCTAAAATGGGTGGGGTTTCAGGAAATCTGAACAGCATAGGTTCAGACACCATGAATAACCTCATGACCTACTGGGCTGAAGGGTTTAATCAACTCTATCCAAATGTAAAGGTTCAGATAGAAGGCAAGGGTTCTACGACTGCCCCGCCAGCATTGATTTCCAGCACTGCACAGATAGGCCCGATGAGCAGGGCAATGAAGCCCACAGAAATCGATGCCTTTGAAAAGAAATACGGATATAAACCCACAGCAATAAAGACCGCCCTGGATGCCCTTGCAATATATGTAAATAAGGACAATACATTAAAGGGTTTAAGTCTGCCTCAGGCGGATGCTATTTTTTCAAAGACCCGGAAGGGTGGATACAAGGTGGATATTAAGACCTGGGATCAACTTGGTTTAACCGGGGAATGGGCAAAAAGACCGATCAGTCTCTATGGCCGTAATTCTGCCTCGGGTACGTATGGTTATTTCAAAGAACATACCCTTTATAAGGGTGATTTCAAAGATACTGTAAAAGAACAGCCTGGTTCTGCCTCTGTGGTCCAGGGGGTAACCGAAGACAGATATGCCTTAGGCTACAGCGGTATTGGTTATAGGACATCCGGTGTTCGCACCTTGCCTCTTTCCTTTAAGGAAGGAGAACCCTATAAAGAGGCTGAGATGGGAAACGTAATGAACGGTTCTTATCCACTGGCAAGGTTTCTTTACGTATATATTAACAAAAAGCCCGGTCAGCCGCTAGACCCACTGGTCAGGGAATTTGTGAAATTTATTTTGAGCAAAGAAGGCCAGGAAGTAGTTGTGAAAGACGGGTTTTTGCCTTTACCAGTTTCTGTTATTGAAGAGGAACTTAAGAAGATAGAATAATTTATACACATGAAGAGTTTGAAACAAAGAAGGTTAACTGACAATGCCGCCCACTGGGTTATTACGCTCGGTGGCGCGGCCACCATTTTTGTAATACTTGCCTTATTTGTATTCATCTTTTTGGAGGTTTATCCACTCCTGAAAGGCGCTAAGGTATTAAAGGAAAACACCTATTTACTCCGTGATAACGCTGTTTCCGCAGGGGTAGACGAGTATCAGGAAGTGGCTTACGTCATGTATAAAGACGGTGATATAGAGTTTATCTCTCTCTCAAATGGAGAAGTCTTAAAGAGATATACTATAGCAGGCATTAAAGATTCTTCCATAACACATCAGGATGCAACTAATTTACCCCCCCATTCCCCCCCTTCGCAAGGGGGAGGAAAAACTTTTTCCCAAATAACAAATTTACCGAATACTACGATAACATCGGTCAGTAAAGATAATAATCGCTTTGTTTTGGGAACGGATGGCGGAAGGATTGTAACGGTTTCTATTACCTTTTCTGAATCATTTGATGATGGAAAAAGAACCGTTCTTCCTGTGATAACAGAAGAGGAAACGGTACGGATTGACGATGAAAAAAGGGCTTTCAAATGCATTACATCCAGAAAAGATGATGGCACAACAGTTACCGCAGTTAGCACAGAAGACAGCGGATTAATACTGAAGTCTACGGAGATAAAAGAAACGCTTTTGGGTGAGGCAGAAAGCAAGGAAATTAAAAAAGATATTACGAATCTCGTAGCGCAGGAAAGTGGTGTCGAAATAACCTCTCTGGCGCTCGATCTTTTTATGGAGAATCTTTATGTCGGCTCTGCTTCCGGAGAGTTGTTTCACATAAACGTGCGGGATAGAGAAAATCCTTTCTTGGTAGAAAAGACAAAGGTGTCTGATAAGGCAGTAACTGCCTTAAGTTTTCTGCTGGGGGACGTTTCTCTGGTAGTCGGCGATCAAGGCGGTGGTGTAAACGTCTGGATGCAGGTAAGAGACGAGGTATCTGCCTCAGGCTGGATGCTTAAAAATGTGCACACGCTGAAATCTCACCTTGCCCCTGTTGTATCTATCGCACCGTCCACAAGGGACAAGGGATTTGTAACCGCAGCATCTGACGGAATGATTCACCTCAACCATGCCACTTCTGAGCAGACGCTTTTATACCTTCAGACAAAATCGACACCCACAGCCCTTGCCTTTTCACCCAAAGCCAATGGTATTCTGGCAGTTGATTCTCATAACAATCTATTCCAGTGGAATATCTCAAATCCACACCCGGAAACCACTTTAAAGACCCTCTTCGGAGCGGTATGGTACGAGGGTTATGAAAAACCGGAGTTCGTCTGGCAATCTACGGGTGGGACAGATGACTTTGAACCCAAGTTGAGCCTGGTACCGCTGATTTTTGGCACGATCAAAGGCACTCTCTATGCCATGCTCATCGCAGTGCCAATCGGAATCTTTGCCGCACTTTACACATCACAATTTCTCCATAAAACCTTAAAATCAATAAAGCCCGTTATTGAAATCATGGCGGCCCTTCCCAGCGTCATCCTCGGATTTCTTGCCGGATTGTGGCTGGCTCCGTTGATGGAAAGGATATTTCCCGCAATAATCGTTATGCCGTTTTTTATCACACTCTCCATTGTCATTGCCCTTCTTATCTGGAAAATTCTGCCGGCCTTTGGAAAAGGCCGATACAGGCACGGGGCAGAGGCTTTGTTTTTGATACCCTTTATTATCGGGGCAATATACGCATCCATTCAACTCAGCGGTATCTTTGAATCGTTCTTTTTCGGAGGAGATTACCGGCAATGGCTTTTGGACGTTCTGGGTCTGAAATACGACCAGAGAAATGCCGTTGTCGTTGGGTTTGCGATGGGATTTGCCATAATACCGCTTATTTTTACCATATCCGAGGATGCTATAAGCAACGTTCCCGCCAATCTTGTATCGGCATCCCTGGCGCTTGGCGCAACTCCATGGCAGACAGCCATCAGGGTGGTGCTTCCGACTGCGAGTCCGGGAATTTTTTCGGCCGTCATGATTGGCTTTGGAAGGGCAGTAGGAGAGACGATGATCGTTCTTATGGCAACGGGCAATACCCCTATTATGGATTGGAATTTATTTAACGGCTTCAGGGCGCTCGCGGCAAATATTGCAGTTGAAATACCGGAAGCACCGTTTGGCGGTACGCTTTATCGTGTGCTTTTTCTGGCAGCCCTGCTCCTTTTCGTAACGACCTTTATCGTTAATACCGCTGCGGAAACGGTGCGCCACTCAATGAGACAAAGGTATGGCAAGTTATGAAGAAACTTCTTAAATCAGGCAATCCTTATATCTGGCTGACTGCGGGCACGCTGACGGTCTGCCTCCTGATGATCGGCGGATTAATCGTGCTCATCATGATAAATGGACTCGGCGTATTCTGGCCCCACAGGATTGCAAAGATGACGCTTCAGGACGGCGCTGTAGTTTTAGGAGAAATTGCAAAGAGAGAGTCTATCCCTCATCAAAAGGATTCTTATCGAACGAAATTGAAGGTAGGTAACAGGGACGTTTATGGCATGGACTTCAGGTGGGTAGACAATGCAAACATTGTATCCTGTGAGTATCCCACGGAATCGCTGGTTTTTGAAAGACGCGAGTGGGGTAATATGTACGGATTTTTAAAGGGGCTGAAACAGGGGGATGACATTAAGCCCGTAGACTTAAAAGAAATGACGGTTTTGCTGGGAACAAGCCGTGCGCTTTTTAAAAAGATACGGCGCATTGAGAAAAAAGAGATTGGCAATATAAACTACGATATGGAAAAATACCGTCTTGAGTTGAAACGCCTCACATTTGAGCAGCCAACAGAGAGAATCCAAAAAAAGACGGCAGCTATCAGGGCGCATATTGACGCCCTTGAAAGGTCGTACAGGGAGAAAGAGGATATGCTCACAGGGCTTTACACCAGGGCAAGAGAAAAAGAGATTGTAGCGCTGCTTGCTGACGGAACGGAAAAAGCAATGCCTGTCCTTCAGATTATTCGCGTGTATGCTCCAAATAAGATGGGATTTTTTGCTAAAATTGGTTTTTATTTTGAGAAGTTATGGGAGTTCGTATCAGGCGAACCGAGGGAAGCCAATACAGAAGGAGGCATATTCCCGGCTATTTTCGGGACGGTAATGCTGGTGCTGATCATGAGTATTGCAGTCGTCCCGCTGGGTGTTTTAACGGCAGTATATCTCAAAGAATATGCCAGCGATAATATTGTTGCCAGGTTCGTAAGAATATCGGTCAGCAACCTTGCAGGTGTTCCATCCATCGTCTTCGGGGTTTTTGGTCTCGGTTTTTTCATCTATTTCATCGGCGGTGGTATTGACAAACTATTTTTCCCGGAGTCCCTGCCATCACCTACGTTTGGAACCGGGGGTATTCTGTGGGCATCCCTCACGCTGGCGCTCCTGACGGTGCCGGTAGTCGTTGTGGCAACAGAAGAAGGGCTGTCTTCCGTTCCGACATCCATACGGGAGGGCGCTTATGCGCTCGGCGCCACAAAGTTTGAAACCTTATGGAAGGTCGTGCTTCCCCAGGCAACACCGGGCATGCTTACCGGCATGATTCTGGCCATGGCAAGGGCTGCGGGAGAAGTTGCGCCGCTGATGATTACGGGCGTTGTGAAACTGGCCCCTTCTTTGCCCCTGGATAGCCACTTCCCTTTTGTACATCTGGAAAGAAAGTTTATGCATCTGGGGTTTCATATTTACGACGTTGGATTTCAATCTCCAAACGTAGAGGCAGCCATCCCCATGGTGTATACCACAACACTCGTTTTACTCTTTACCGTGCTTATATTGAATCTCACAGCAATATTGGTTAGGAATAAACTTAGAAAGTGGTACAGCACAACATCGATATAAAAAGGTTAAAAATTCCTGAGCCAATAGTTGTCATCACAGACTTGTCTCTTTACTATGGCAAGACTCTGGCGCTGAAAGAAATAACCCTGGATATTTCCAAGAAAAAGGTTACGTCGTTTATCGGACCATCCGGATGCGGGAAATCCACATTAATCAGGTGTTTGAATCGCCTGAATGACCTTATAGAAGGCGTGACGATAGAGGGAAATATAAAAATAGACGGGCAGGACATCTATGCCCCTGCAATCGACGTTACAGCACTCAGGAAAAAGGTTGGTATGGTCTTCCAGAAGCCCAACCCGTTTCCAAAAACCATTTACGAAAATGTGGTTTACGGTCCCAGGGTCCAGGGCATCAATAAAAAAAGCGTACTGGACGAGATTTGCGAAAAGGCGCTGAAAAAAGCCGCACTCTGGGACGAAGTAAAGGACAGGCTTCGTACCAGCGCCCTTGATCTTTCCGGCGGTCAGCAACAGCGAATTTGTATTGCCAGGGCAATAGCAACCGAGCCGGAAATTATACTCCTTGACGAACCGTGTTCTGCCCTTGACCCCATTGCCACGGCCAAGATCGAAGATATGCTGGTGGATTTAAAGAAAGATTATACTGTTATTATCGTCACACACAATATGCAGCAGGCTGCCAGGATATCTGACTATACAGGTTTCTTTATGTTGGGAACGCTCGTGGAGTTTAATATCACAACCGAAATATTTACCAATCCCCGAGAAAAACAAACGGAGGATTATATTACCGGCAGGTTTGGGTAAATTTATGTTCAGGAATTTCAAACTATTGTTCGGGGCTGTCCAAAAAGTCCATAAACCATGCTACGGATAGGGACTGAAGATTTTCAGCCCCTACATATTAAAATAAGGAGAGGTCGTGACACGAGAAGCATACCATAAGGCATTAATAAATCTTCAGGATGAGGTACTGGAAATGGCAGGTATGGTGGCAAATGCCATAAAGAAATCCGTAGAATCTCTTCAGAAGAGGGATATAAATGAATCAAAGACAATCATAACAAATGATTCCCTTATAAACAAAAAACGATTCGCTATCGAAGAGAGGTGTATTTCCCTCATTGCCACACAACAGCCCATGGCTGTTGATCTGAGGGTATTGACTTCTATATTAAGCATAATAACGGATCTCGAGCGTATGGGCGACCACGCAGAGGGAATTGCTAAAATAAGTTTATTAATAGGCGATGAACCTCTGGTAAAACCCCTCATTGATATTCCCAGAATGTCAGATATAGGACTATCCATGCTCGATAAATGCCTCAAGGCGTTCGTAAACAGGGATGTAGAAGCGGCAAGACTTATTTGTAATGAAGACGACACGGTAGATGCCCTTCACGATCAAGTTTACAGGGAACTTCTCATCCTTATGATACAAAATCCAAAAATAATTCATCAGGCTACTTACCTTACGTGGGTTTCCCACAATCTCGAACGAATTGCGGACAGGGTAACCAATATTGCTGAAAGGATTGTGTTTATGGTTACGGGAAAGATGGAAGAAATGAACGTTTCTAAATATTAGTTCAGTAATGCAATGCCTGGTCACGAAAAGAACCGAAAAATGTTATGGACATTCTAACGGGAATTTGTATAATTTTTATACACAAATATAAAAGCTTTAGAGAAGGAAGCGGACGGAACTTTGAAATTCTTTATTTCCTAAAATATAACCGCGTAAAGGAAAACTCAGGATGATTGTTTAATTATTGTGCTAATTCTCCATCGGAGATGGGGAGACAGAAGCAGGACTAAGTCCTCGTGGAAAAAGGTTTAATATTTTAAGCCACTAAAAAGATGGAAGTAAAGCTTTTATGAAACCCCTATTCCTCATTAGCGATAGCGCACAGCACGACCTGTCTAAGCTCAAGAAATTTGTATTGCCATCCTGTCACATTAAATCCCTCAAAAAAAATACACAACTAAAGCCCGTCGTAAAGAAAAATCAACCCGCCATTTTTATTTTGAACAGTGCGTTTTCAAGACAAAAGATCATACAATACGTCTCTTTCATCAAGACTGTTTCCCCCAATACCCGCATACTACTCCTGATTCATCAAAACGAAATGTCTCTGGGTAAGGAATCTATCAAGTGGGGTATTTATGCATACGTCATCACACCGATCCATAACATCGATCTCGTGAAACAAATTATTAAAAATGCCCTCTGCGAATGGGAATTTCTTCAAAAGACCTCGGAACTGCTTTCCCTGATTAAAAAGAAGGACATAAAAACAAAAGAGAAATCCCGCAGGATAAGCAAAAGTTCATTGGCAAACAAAAAGGGCATTGAGTTAAACCTCCCGCAAACAATAAACACCAATATCTGTTCTCACATAGAAATTCGTGACATCATAACGGCCGTAAAGGTCAAAATGTCTCAATTATTTGATTATACCGTACTGCTCATTTTTGTCTTCGCTGAGGCAAAGCCAAAGTTGTATATTTTACAGAATTATGCTATGGACAGCCATTTTATCAATCAAGCAATTCATAATGTCTTTCAGATATCTTCAGCCACTTCAGGTAAGGGAGTTTCCATAAAAGATATTGAACAGATTATAGAAAATAATGTACCGGCCGACACACCGACAAAAACAAAACTAATATCGATTCAGTCTACCATTACACTTCCACTCGTTGCAAATGGCGAGGACATCGGATATGCCTCCATGGTAAGTCACAAGCCTAATGCCTTTAATGATGAGGATATTCAGCACTTTTTCCCCGTATGCTATTCACTCGCCATTGCGCTACGGAATGCCCGTTTATTTCAATCAACAAAGGTATTGTCAATTACGGACAGTCTGACACGCATATACAACCGACACTACTTTGACGATGCCATAGAAAAAGAATTTCTCCGCGCACGCCGATATAAGCATCCCCTCTCCATTGCCTTAATTGATATTGATAACTTTAAGGCAATCAACGACACCTATGGACATCCGGAAGGAGACAAGGTGTTACGTCAGTTTGCCAATCGGGTAATGGAAACGATACGGAACACTGATATTCTGGCGCGTTACGGCGGAGAAGAATTTAGTGTTATTATGCCATTAACAGACATTGAAGAAGGCATCATCGTAATGGAGCGATTAAGGGTCATAATTGCAGGAAGTTTGTTTCCCATCACACGCCGTGACATTCAACTCACCGCGTGCATTGGTTTATCTTCTCTATTTGATCATCACATCACCTCAGCGAAAGAACTCATACGAGAGGCTGATTCAGCGCTGTACCTGGCAAAAAAAACCGGCAAGAACAGGGTATGTATTTACACTTCCGAGAAAACTAAGACAAAAGACGTTGCCGCTATTTCTTTAGAGAAAAGGGGGCTTCGCAGAGTAGCGGTTCATTTCCCGTTAAAATATGTCGTTTTACCGGAAGTTGATGAATTTCAGAATGAAGGCATTTCAAAAAATATCAGTATCAATGGACTGTGCTTTGAAACAGATAATAGAATTAAGCCCGGCACCTATACCATGATCGAGTTTAAGGTCTCCCCGAAAAAGACCTTAACAAAAAGCGTTAAGATGCTCTATCAGGTAGTTTGGTCTGTGGAAATGGACCATAAACAGCTTGTTGGAGCCAGGCTCGTTTCAAGCAGCAACGAGGTTGTAGACATTTTAAAGAGATTTCTGGAGGGATGAAGCGCGTTTCAACAACAAGGAATTGGTCACCACGGATACAGAAGAAAAGGCCATGGCTAATCCTGCATACTCCGGTTTCAGGCTTATTCCAAAAAATGGGTACAAAACCCCGGCCGCAATCGGAATCCCAACGACATTATAAAAAAAGGCCCAAAATAGGTTTTGTCTGACCTTGGACAACGTTTGTCGCCCCAGTTGAATCGACTTGACTACATCCATCATATCATTTTTTACTAAAACAATATCGCCTGTTTCCTTTGCGACATCCGTTCCTGCGCCGATGGCGATTCCTACATCTGCCTGAGCCAGCGCTGGCGCATCGTTAATACCGTCTCCAACCATTCCCACCTTCTTGCCGTGCCTCTGGAAATCCTTTATGATTTCCCTCTTTTCGGCAGGGAGCACCCTGGCACGATATTCCTCAATACCCGCTTCTGACGCTGCCGATTTTGCCACTTGCTCGCTGTCGCCGGTAATCATGACAACCCGTATGTTCATCTGTTTCAACTGTGACACGACATCTCGCGCATTTCGCTTTATTCTATCCGTAAGACCAAGCACACCTATATATGCGTGATCGTGAGCGATATACATAAGAGACTTCCCATAGGCATACAGTTCATTGATCTTATCGTGCGCCTCGATTTTTATTCCGTGGGCGCTCATAAGCCCTTCATTCCCAATGAATAAATCCTTTCCGTGATAGTGACAGACAATACCGCTGCCAGTTTCTTCGCGAAAATCCTGAACGGCATCCCATCTTAACTTTCTTGCCTTCGCTTCTTCCACTACTGATTGGGCAAGCGGGTGATTCGAAAAAGCACACCCGGCAGCCGCCAGTTTAATCAGTTCCGATTCACGTAATAGTTCACCCACCCCTAAATCCCCTCCCAAGAGGGGACTTTTTGTATTCCCCTCTTGGGAGGGGCCAGGGGTGGGTTCCTCTACTGAGTTCAAAGGGAGGGGCTGAACTGTTACTGATTCACGAACATTGCCAGAAGCAACGATATCACTAACGACAAAATGCCCCTCGGTCATCGTCCCTGTTTTATCAAATACTATAGTATCCAGCCGTGCAATTCCCTCAAGGGCGCTGGCGCGTTTAATGAGTATGGAATGATCCAGCCCCACTCCGCTTCCAACGAGAATAGCCGTTGGAGTGGCAAGTCCCATGGCACACGGACATGCAATCACCAACACGGCAATCGCCATTTTTAAAGCCCACAGAAAAGGCTGCTGCCCCGCAAAGTTGTAAAACATAAAATACCAGCAGACGAAAGTCAATATTGACAAACCACCTACCACCGGGACGAATATGTTCGATACCGTATCTGCGAATCGCTGAATAGGGGCTTTATCCATCTGTGCCTCCTCAACCATATTGACAATCTGCGATAAAACAGTTTCTTCACCCACCCTTGTGGCCTTCACAACCAACACACCCGTTTTATTTATGGTCGCCCCAACGACACGATCTCCTTTTTGTTTTACAACCGGCATAGATTCACCCGTCACCATGGATTCATCCACAGATGAAATGCCTTCCACAACCTCACCATCCACAGGAATTGCCTCGCCTGCCCTGACGACGACCTTATCCCCCACGTGAATGGAGGAGGCATTGACCTCCGATTCTTTTCCTTCCGGTGACAGCAAGCGCGCCTTATCAGACTGGAGTTTCATTAATTTTTGGAGCGCATGACTTGCCCTTCCCTTCACCCGTTCTTCCAGATATTTCCCGATACGAATAAAGGCAATCAACATTACTGCTGTTTCAAAGAATGCATGGCCTGACATGCCGAAGATACCAAAAATTGCTAAAGTACTATAAAGGTAGGAAGCCAGAATGCCCATCGAAACCAGTACGTCCATATTGGCAGAAAAATTCTTAA
>Ga0209317_1001897_pt1 | contig 16534 bp, 16 predicted proteins | sample RifGroB2_FD_183994 | JGI IMG/M metagenome (GOLD analysis project Ga0209317, IMG submission 183994) | Soil microbial communities from Rifle, Colorado, USA - Groundwater B2 (SPAdes) (version 2) | ecosystem: Environmental > Terrestrial > Soil > Unclassified | place: Rifle, Colorado | collected... | reverse complement strand
CCGGTCTCCATTAATTGGGCGAAACCGAGGATCGCATTGAGCGGGGAACGCAACTCATGGCTCATGCTGGAAAGGAATTCGGATTTGGAGAGGTTGGCTTTTTCCGCCACACTCCTGGCGCTCTCCAATTCGACGTTCTTTTCCTGCAGCACCTGATCCAGGCGTTTGCGTTCGGTGATATCGCGCGCGGCGGCAAACACCCCCTGCAGTTTCCTGTCCCGGTCGTAGAAGGTGGTCGCGTTGAAGGAGACCACCGTTTCCTTGCCGTCCCTGGCGCGAGCGGTGAGTTCGTAGCCGGTGACCTTCTTCTCCCTGAGCACCTGCTTGGTGCTCTTCTCCGCCCGATCCGGATCGGTGAAGTGGTTTTTGAACGGCGCACCGATGAGTTCGTCGCGCGTGCAGCCGGTAAGCACCTCCATCTGTTTGTTGACATCGGTGATGATGCCGGACGGATCAGTGGTCATGATCGCGTCGATGTTGGATTCGAACAGGGAGCGCGTGTAGAACTGATGGTCGCGTAAGCGCTGACTGAGCTGCATCTGCTCGGCCTCGATCTGCTTTCGTGCGGTATTGTCGGTGCCGATCAAAAGATAGCCGATGATGGCATCGTGCTCGTCGCGCAGTGCGGTGACGGAGACAACCGCCGGAAAGCGGCTGCCGTCCTTTCTGATGTAGGTGAGCTCGTAGATATCCTCGATGCCGCGCGAGGCCTTGAACACCAGGGCCTCGAAACCGGGAGTGATCGAGGTCTCGAGTTCCAGACTCAATTCCTCGGCGCGCGCTATCACCTCCTGCGGATCGGAAATGTCGGCCGGCGTGATCTTGTTCATCACCTCCGCGGCCGTGTAACCCAGCATCCGCTCGGCGCCGACGTTGAAGATCTGGATCACCCCCTTCGCGTCGGTTGCGATACTCGAGAAGTTGGCGCTGTTGAAAATCGCGCTCTGCAGCGCCCCCGCCTTGAGCAGTGCCTCTTCAGCCTGCTTGCGCGCGGTGTTGTCGGTGCCGATCAAAAGATAGCCGATGATGGCGTCGTGCTCGTCGCGCAGTGCCGTGACGGAGACAACCGCCGGAAAGCGGCTGCCGTCCTTTCTGATGTAGGTGAGCTCGTAGATGTCCTCGATGCCGCGCGAGGCCTTGAACACCAGGGCCTCGAAACCGGGAGTGATCGAGGTCCCGAGCTCCAGACTCAATTCCTCGGCGCGCGCTATCACCTCCTGCGGATCGGAGATGTCGGCCGGCGTGATCTTGTTCATCACCTCGGCGGCCGTGTACCCCAGCATCCGCTCGGCGCCGACGTTGAAGATCTGGATCACCCCCTTCGCGTCGGTGGCGATGCTCGAGAAGTTGGCGCTGTTGAAAATCGCGCTCTGCAGCGCCCCCGCCTTGAGCAGGGTTGCTTCGCTGCGGACCTCGGAGATTACTTCCTCCCTATCAGCGGCGCCTTTGAGAACGACAGGATCTTTACCTTTAGCGGACATGGTGGACCTCAATGCGAGCAGAGCAGATCATGAACTGATTGTGCCTTCGAATGTTTCGGCAATCCTCATGCTCTGCAGTTGGATTCGAGAGTGGAGCGTCAGCGTCGGCCGCGGTCGCGACGAAAGGCGCCGATACAGATCATGAGTGTGCAGAAAACCCCAGCGGCAACCATTGATTGACCGGCACCATGAAGCCACCCGGAATCCAGTGGAGCAACCACCAGCAACGCACCGGCAACCATCAGCGCCGCAGACGCGATGGCGCCGGTGAGCCGTTCGAGGTTTCGGCTCATGCGACCACCCAAGGCCTCCAGAGCCGGAGCCTGCAGTCGCCCCAGATTGCCTTCGGCGAAACGTCGCAGGATGCGGCGCGAGTCGCCGGGCGCATCAATCATCAATCGCTCCAGTTCGCGTGCCAGCTTGCCACTCTTTTCCTTTATCCGCTCCAGTGAGAAGTGCTGCGAGGTCAGGCGTGAGATCTGTTCGCGAAACGATGCCAGGTAGTTATGGTCCGGGTCGAGCTCACGTATCATCGATTCCAGGATGACGAAGGTGCGCGTCAGCAGGAAAAACTCTCCGGGATTGTGGACCCCGTGCCGGCTTCCGGCACGCAGCAGCGAATCGAACGAATCCCCGATCGATACCTCTGCCAGGCCGCTCCTGTGGATTTCATAGAGCACTGCCTTTATGTCCAGGAGCAGCGCCGCACGATTGGCCCTTTCGCTCCCTTCCGGTGCCATTTCGAGATATGCTTCGGTGGCTCCCCGCGCATCGCCTTTGACGACCGCTTCGAGCAGCAGTGTCAGCGATTCTCGCATCGGCTCGTCGAGCTCGCCCGTCATCCCGAAATCCAGCAGGGAGAGCCGCCCGTCGGGCAGAACCAAAACATTGCCGGGATGCGGGTCGGCGTGAAACAACCCTTCTTCGAAGATCGTTTGCAGCGTCAGCCTTACCAGGGTGTTGATCACCCGCGGGATCGCTTCCGGGTGCCGTCTGGCGTAGAGATCCACCCGTTCGCCGGCCGAAAACTCCATGGTGAGCACGTTTCCGCTCGAACATTCAGCCACGACACCCGGGATCCAGAGGTCTGGAACATCAGCCAGCGCGGCGCGAAAAAGCACTATGGAATGCGCTTCGCGACAGAAATCGGTTTCCCGGTTCAGACTGTCGGCAAATTCACGCACCAGGACAGGGAGGTCGAAGGCGCGCAGACGCGGAAAGAGGCTTTCCCCCAGCGCCACCAGGTAGGTCAGTGCCGCGACATCCATGGCAATCATTGCTTCAAGGCCGGGCCGCTGCACCTTCACGGCCACGTGACGCCCGTCCTTCAAGGTCGCCTCATGCACCTGGGCGATGGTGGCGGCGGCAAGCGGCGTTTCGCTGAACGAGGCGAACAACTCCGTCAACGGGGCGCCCAGTTCGGTTTCTATTGTCGCACGCACCGCGTCCATGCCGAGCGCCGGCAGCTGGTCGTGCAGCAGCTCCAACTCATCGATGTAGCTGTCGGGTAGCAGGTCGCGCCGCATCGCGAGCACTTGTCCGAATTTGAGAAAGGCGAGTCCCAGTTCCTCGAAGGTCTCCCGTACCTCCTTAGGCGGCGGCCAATGTCTCTTGCCGCGCAGAGCGCCCAGGAACCGGTGTCGGGCCAGCACGCGCAGGATTTGCATGAGCCGCGGCGCTGCCCGCAGCAGGCTGCTGTTCTCCGGGTCGATCTTTACAGCCATGCGCTCCTCCCCAACAGTCGTGCGCAGGAGAATTCCAGGTACAAAAACCCGGAAGCCTTTCAGGGGTCCACCAAGCTGTCAAGGCGTGGCCGGCTCAGGATATGGCCCACTGCTACAGTAACTGTTCATCATTGTAAAAGTATAAACCGTTTATTGTTATCAGTACAGCGTACTGTTTCTGTGATAAAACGGCACGAACTTGGATCAAAGAGGATTGCCGGTCCTAATGGCCCCCCACTCACTGTCACAGGTTTGTTTCAAGCTCCAATCATATGGGTTAATTCTTTTTGTCAATACTTGGTTCTCGAGGCTGGAATGAAAAAAACAGGTCGGTCCCTGACTCGCATGTCAGTAGGCGCCATTGGACTTCAGTCTGAGGGTTTCCCCTTATGAGTTGTAAGCAGAACCTGGGGTCGGGTGGGCTTGCAAAGTCTTTGAATCAATGGCGGGTGCGCTGGAAAAACTCCCTCCCCTTCAAGGGGAGGGTGGGGGTGGGGTAGTACCGGCGCACAAAAACACCCCCCTCCCCCTCCTGACCTCCCCCTTGAAGGGGGAGGAACCTGAACAGCGGAAGATCATCGCTAGTCAGGAAAGGGAATTGATCAAAGGGCTCCTGAATGGACAAGAGTTGAAACGGCTCCCCGACACTCGGCACCCATTAGGTCGCCGGTACCGGGGAGCCGCTTCCTGACATGCAAACTTCTAGTCCCTGCTACCTGCGGTCGTCACCACGCTCGTCGTGGCGTCTTTCGCGCCTATCCTCCCGCCGCTCGTGACCACGTCCGTTCCTATCGCGATGCTCTCCATGCCCTCTGCCGTCGGGACGGAAGGATCTGCCCCGGTAGTGATCCCCGTCTCTCGTGTAGCCGCGGTGTTCCCGGTCGCGGTACTCACGTATCCCGGCCATCCTGTGCCTGCGAAGTTCTCGCGGCAGTTCCCTGTGCCGCAACCTTCTCAAGTCACCGCCATAGGTGGATGTGCTGTACCAGTTACCTCCCCTGTAGAGGTAGTAGATACCGGAGAGGTAAAACATGTCGTACGGTACGCCGACAGCCACGCCGAAACCGAGTTCGGGCGGATAGAGGAAGGCCGGTGGCTGTGAGATGACGACCGGCGGACCTCCCACATTGATACGGAAGGAAACGTCTGAGGCCTGAGCCATTGAAGCGGTCTGAAACAAGACCACTGCGAACGCAACTGCCAAGAGCTTTATCATGGATCCATTCTCCAATACTGTGAAATTGCATCTTTCCATCTAATGCTGGTAGCGCAACTATCGTGCCGGATGAAACAAGCGGCATTTTGGAGTGCAGGGGGCTGATTGTACGGGTGAATTTCGAAACGATGAGCCGAGCCAAAAGATAAACCGTCATCGTAATCCGTCGCCCTTGGCATGAACTGCAACATGTGACGAGTTTGGTGAGGGGACTCGGATTGCGGCGTTCTCTCCCTGCTGTCCCCGGGAACTCCGCCGCCAGAACCCTCCCGGGGCTGGCAGCGCCCGCTCAACGCTTACCTGCTGTCAGTTACCGACTTTTCAAAGCTGGGGAGAATTGCCTTGAAAAATGCGTTTTTGATCAGTTGCACCACGATCTGCCATCTGCTTGTTTCCGGGTCCTTTACCGAACCCGATACGGTGACAAAGGTGGCGACCTCCTGATGCGGCCTGTTTTCAAGTATGGTGGCAACCCCGCCGACCAGCATCTCGTACATCTGATGGGAGATGCTGCGCCCTTTATCCTGCCGTCTGTCGTAAACCTTCATATCCTTGAAGAACGGTTTCATATAACCGGAAATGGCGTCATTTTTGATATGGATCTCGGTGACGAGGGAAAAGACCCCGGCGGATACGTCGAAATCACCGAGAGCCCGCAGCACATCGTTCAGCGCCGTCAACTGTGAATCCTCGATTTTGACGAAGAGGTCCAGATCAGGCCCCCCTTTCTCGGGACGGAAATCCGCCGACGCCGTGGTGCGCCCGCTTCCCATGAATTTCGCCTTCAGGCGCGCATGCGCAGGTCCCCGGGAAAACTGGTTGGAAAAGTTGCTCAGGCGCATATCGGTGTCGGCCAGGTAGACGCGGTACGGTTTGTCGGCCGCTTTATTCACAATTCCGAGGGAGCATGCCGCCAGATCAACCTGATCGGCGCGTATCAGGAGGCCGGGCTTGTTGCTGAGCTTCCTGGCACCCTTTGCCACCACGACGGCGCGTTTCTTTTCAGCGCCGGCCGTGCGCCGCGTATGGACATAGTCGATTTTCATCCCCTGGATGGTCAGGTTTTCCAGGTGGGCGGTTTTCACCTTGGGCGAATACTCGGCGCTCCCTGAGGCCCGGAGCACCCCGCCATCTATGGAGAGGTTCGAGCGGGCAATTACCGGCTTGAAATAATCGACCGGTACTTTTTCCATCTTTATGCGCCCCTTTATGCCGGGATACGGCTGGGCAAGGAAATTCGCAGCTCCGTCGATGCTGCCGTGTCCGCTGCCGAAAATCGCCGTATCGAGATGAAACGAGGAGGGATAGGTCTGGTCCGGCAGGTCGATGTTGCGGATGTTGCTGGCCTGCAGGTTCAGATGGCTCAGAACGAGAGGTCTCTTCGGGTCCTGGTCGATATAGGTGATGCTGGCGTCTTTGATCGTCAACGCGTTTATTTTGAGCGGGTAGATCTCTTCCACCGCCCGTTGCCAGCCGCGCTCTTTGAGCGGGACCTTGCTGGCCGCTTCGCTGTGCAACTGCTTCAGGTTGATGTTGATATCCGGCCGGTCCAGCATGAATTCGGCGACGAGCCTCCCCGAGAGGACCTCGCGCCAGTGGATACTCGCCTTGATAACGGGGAAGTAGGCGACAGGAGTCTCCGGGTGGGCCTGCTGCACCACGGCCAGTCCCTTCAGGGTCAGGGAGAGTCCGAGCAATTGGAAATGCAATCCGGGGAGCCGCACCGAATACCCTTTCAGGTCACGGTTCATTTTCTGCTCCATGCTGCTGCGCAGCGGCTCGTCAATGAGAAATGATGCGCCAAAGAGCGCAAGGAGCAGGGCGACCGGTATGCCGACCACCCAGCGGACCCGGGAACCCCTCACCCTTTCACTCCGGGATTTTACGTTCAGGCTCTCAGTCACAGGAGTCTCCAGGCAGAAAAACATTAATGCTCACGTTTCTATCAAAGCCAGATGCATCGCAACTACCGTAGTTTCTCGTTCCCAAGCTCCAGCTTGGGAATGCAATCGCTGTCAAAGCTCCAGCTTTGAGTCGTTGAAGCGGAGCTTCCTATACCATTTACGTTCCCAAGCTCCAGCTTGGGAATGCAATCGCTGTCAAAGCTCCAGCTTTGAGTCGTTGAAGCGGAGCTTCCTATACCATTTACGTTCCCAAGCTGGAGCTTGGGAACGAGATGACGAGGCGAACGGGGAATCATTTGGCAGGTGGAGCTAACCGACTACCCCGCAAACAATTAATGCTCACGTTTATATCAAAGCCAGATACATCGCAACTACCGTACCAGAAGGGGTGCCTGGCTGCCGCGGATGTAACCCCCTGATTACGAACGTTAAAGCAATCATGCGTGTGCGCAGTAGGCAGGAAACCTTCAGCAGAACCCGTCAGGTTTAACTTTAACCGGCATATATGACGGATCGCACTTGGTTGATTTTTTGGGAATTGCCGGATAGGCAAGGAATAGGCAAGCGGGCGCCCCTGGCAGATAGGCAACGCCCCTGAGATACTGCGCAACTGGAGATAACGGGTTTCTTAAGAGGCGGACCTGTGTTTTTGAACACTGCTGCAGGAAAAGTCGGACAAGGGAGCGTGCCTGTTTGTATTTCGGCACCCAAGGCGCTGCAATTGGCGGATTATGCCCGGTCAAGCAGGTGACTGTTCAATAGCGCATCCCTTTTCAGGGGCTTGGAGAAAAAAGCTATCACTCCAAGTTCGTTGCAGACTTGCTTGTCATTGGAATCCTCGGATGAAGTCAGTGCGATTACCTTGATATGCCTGGTACGTTCGTCGGCGCGGATGCTGCGCATCTGGGGTGCGGTGGCGCCACTTTTGAACCTCAAGGGCGCTCGGGTGGGCGCCATCGAATCGATCCGCGACATCACCGAGTAATCAGTAGCAGCAGGAAAAGGACAAATGCGATTTTCAGCCGAAATGGCTTGAGAAAAGAGAGCGACCGTTTAAATTGGACTCTCCAGCAGGAATTGGCGCCGCCGCTGTCGGACCCCGAATCCATTTCGCCTCCTTAGGCGTGCATCGCATGGTGAAGCTTTGAAGCGTTTTCTAACTTTTCCTGGTGTCATCTGCTGCAAAGGTTAGAAGTATATCAAAGAATCGCAAGCTGCATCTGCCGGCTCCGGCCTCCTTTACCCGGCAGAATTGAGCTAGCGTTACGGAGAGCGGTTGGCGATGGGAAACCGGACAGATAAAATGGCGTCATGGTTTCGCCAAACCCGCATCTTCCAGGAAATCCTTGGCGTTGTCCCCCCGCAGATTCTCCGCCAGGCCGATCAGGCCGTCTGTAAGGTACTTGGCATGGTATCCCTTGCTGCGCAGGTAGGCCATGGCGATGGCGGATCGGTCCTTGTGGGGACACGCAGTTACGATGGTGATGTTTTTTGGCAGCTCGGCGAGACGTTTTGGCAGCTCGTTCAAGGGTATCTGCAACCCGAAACCCATACGCCATGCCGACGCCTCCTCTTTGAAACGGATATCCAGCAGCACCCCCTTTTTTTCCGCCAGCAGCGGTATCAGCTTTTTACTGTCAATTTTCATGTCGACGCGGGTCTCGTAGTCGAACTGAGCGATAAAGGTGTCAAAGGCTGACTCTTCAGCCGATGCCGGCGGGACGAAGCTCATAAGGAGCAGTACACACCGGAGGACCAATCTTCCCATTTTTAACCCCTCTTGTTTGCGGATGCGGCCGGTGAACCTCAGAACCCTTGCCAGACAAACCACCCCCCGACCAGCGCAACCACCCCGCCGCTTACCCGCTTGGCCCAGAGCGAGAAGTTGAGCACGCCACGGGCCTTGACGAATCCCTCCACGAAACCGGTGAAGGTTCCGGCAAAGAGCATCAGCAGGCAGTGGCCTATGGCGTAGCAAAACAGCAGGGCGACGCCGTAGAGCACCTGCCCTTTGCCGGCCACAAGTGTCAGCAGCACCACCAGCACCGGCGTGGCGCACGGGGAAGAGACGACGCCGAAGAACAGTCCCAACAGGAAGGCGCCGACAAGTCCCCCCCGTTTCGGCCTGAAATCGCGGCTGATCGGCAGGCGGATCTCATAAAGGCCCATCATCTGCCCCCCCATGACCAGCGCGATGGCTCCGGCGATCAGGTACCACGGCCCTCCCAGGGTGCCGAACATGGTGCCGAGCAACCCCGCCGCAGCGCCGAATGCGGTGAAGGTCAGCGACAGCCCGAGTACGAAAGCCAGGGAGAAACGGAAGGCCTTCCATCGATCGCCATCGCTGTAGCCTCCCACGAAACCCACCACCAGCGGGATGGTGGCCAGCACGCAGGGAGATGCTGAGGAAACGACCCCGGCCAGGAAGACGGCGCCGAAGGCGACCAGCGGATAAAGCGCGATGATCTGCTCGATGTTGTCGAGAAAGGTCATTTGAGCCCCGCCGCCTTCAGTTCCTTGACGATCTCCGCCTTGTCCATGAAGCCGATGTGGCGCTTGAACTCTTTTCCCTTGGCATCGAAGAAAATCTGGGTCGGAATCATCTGGATGCGGAATCTGCTGGCGGCGGCCGGGTTGTCGTGGACGTCGATGAAGAGCACCGCCCCCCTGCCGCGGTACTCACCCGACAGCGTTTCCAGGATCGGCGCCATCTTCTTGCAGGGGATGCAGCTGCGGGCACCCAGGTCGATTACGGCCGGTTTGCCGGAAGAAAGGGCACGGGTCACCTCCGCCTCGGTTGCCGAGGGGAGTTCGGCGTGTGCGGCGCCGGCGAGCATCAGGTAAAGGGCAACTCCCGTCAGATATCTCTTCATGTGAACTCCTTTTCGGTTAGGTGCCGCTGGGCCGGACGCTACAGCATCCCCTTGATTTCCAGTACCGAGGCGACTTTGCCGGAGAACCGGACCCGGCCGTCGATGACCAGCGCCGGAGTGTTCAGGACGCCGTACTTCATGATGGAAGGGATATCCTCCACCTTCACGATTTCCGCGCTTCTGCCGCTTTCCTGCACGGCTTTCATGGTGTTTTGGTAGAGGGTCTTGCACTTGGCACAGCCGGTTCCGAGCACTTCGATTTTCATGGTTGATGCTCCTTTTCAGTGACAGCCTTTGGGCCGCTTATAAAACCGCGTTAAAGAGGTATCCGACAGCGATTATCGCCGTGGCAACGATACCGAAGAAGGTGGCCAGGAGAGGTTTCTTCAGCACGTTGCCGAGGATGATCGCTTCCGGCAGGGACAAGGCTGTGACCGCCATCATGAAGGCGAGCACCGTGCCGATGGCCATCCCCTTTTCCATCAAGGCGTGGACGATGGGAATCACCCCGGCGGCGTTACTGTAAAGTGGCACTCCCAGGGCCACCGCCACCGGCACGGCGAAAGCATTGTCGGGGCCGGCCCAGCGGGCCAGGAACGCCGCCGGAACGTAGCCGTGGATGAAGGCACCAAGACCAACGCCGACCACCACATAGGGCCAGATCTTTTTCAGCAAACCCAGGGTATAGTCACGGGCATAGTCGAGCTTTTGGCGCAAGGTCATGATCGCGATCTCGCTGCTGCCGACCTGCATCTTCCAGACGTAGTCCTGGACGTACTTCTCCATCTTCAGTTTTCCTATGAGGATGCCGGCGACAATGGCCACCAGCAGGCCGGTGCCGATGTAGATCAGGGCGATCTTCCAGCCGAAGAGCCCCCAGAGCATGATCAGCGCCACCTCGTTGACCATCGGGGAGGAGATCAGGAACGAGAAGGTCACCCCCAGCGGAACGCCGGACTCGACAAAACCGATGAAGAGCGGCACGGCCGAACAGGAGCAGAACGGGGTGACGATTCCAAGTAGCGCGGCCAGGATATTGCCGACGTATTCCCGCTTGCGGGAGAGCATGCGCTTGGTCTTTTCCGGCGGAAACGAGGTTCGGATGATGGCTACCACAAAGATGATCGTGGCGAGGAGCAGGAAGATCTTCAGCGTGTCGTAGATGAAGAAGTTGAGCGCTTCGCCCGGGCGGGAACCCGGGACCAGGCCGATGAGGTTGAAGACGATGTAATCGGCAAAGCCTTTCAGCATGGGCTCTCCATGAGTGCTTGATTGATTGCTCACTTAATGAGACAAAAAAAGTTACGCCTGGTTCAGCCCGAGCACCTTGTGTGCCGCCTTGCGGATCAGTTCTGCGGGGATCTCCTCGTAGGTTTTCCCTTGGTATTGGACCGTCCGGCAGCTCGTTTCCGAACCGGTAAGGCATGAGCATGACGGGCAGGGATTTTCATCCGCCGCAGCGTTGTCCAGAATAGCTTCCAGGGGGACCCCGTTGAAAAGGAGCATATTCGATTGGGCCATGAGCTCTTCGGGGAGGACGTTTTCAATCAGGGTCACGGTAACCCCGCGCCCTGCCAGCTCTTTGCCCAGTTCGGAAACGACCTCCCTGACCGACGTCCCGGTGGCGGCGCAGCGGTCGCAGGTTGTCCCTTCTTTTTCATAATGCCGCCATTCGATGGTCAGCTCTTTCATGGTTTCTACCCGGATGTTCATACAGCCTTCAGCAGGCTGTGCCGCCCGTAAATTTCCAGTTTCACGATCCCCGTGACAATGTCCATGACCTCCAGGATCTCGGGATGCTTGATGGCATAGTATATCTTCAGGCCATCTTTGCGGCGGGAGAGAACACCGGCCGCGAGCATCATGTTCAGGTGGCGGGAGGTATTGGACTGTTCCTCGCCGATGGCGGGAAAAATCTCGCAGACGCAGCGCTCGCCCTCGCGGAGGAAGTCTATTATTTTCAGCCTGGTAGGCTGCCCCAGGGCTTTCAGTATTTCCGAGCGTAGTTCGATAAGCTCTCTCATAGGTCCTCTCTGATTCATGACTATATAGTCATATAGTCTATCCTGCGATTTTTGTCAAACAATTACCTCCCGATTCCATATTGTCTCTTCCCAATGCGTTGTCCGCATCCCCAATGATTTATCAGTTGTTCGAGCTCGACGGCGGTCTCCGGAGAAAAGCCGCTCAGCATCCGGTTGCCCATAATGAAGGTCGGAACGCCGGTCGGCTCCTGGTTGCAGGCCTGCGCCATCTCCATGAGGCGGGGGATGTTTTCCCGGTGTTCCAATACCTCACATGACTCTATCTGCAGCGCCGGGTATTTTCGCTTCAGCTCTTCGAGGAACGGCTTGGCGCGCTCACAGTGGGGACACCCTTCACCCCAGAAGAAGTACAGGGTCGCGCCCGGGGGGTTATCCAGCCTGGCCATGACCGCTCCCGCCCCGACAAGAAGAACCAGGAACAGGAAGCCTGCGGTGAGCGCCTTGGAGATGGGATGCTTGTTCTTCACTCCTGGTGGAGATTGACGGGACGTGTCAACCCGAACTCTGCAAAAAGGTAGTCGATGAAGAGCATGTGCTGCGGGGAGAGTTCCTGGCGGGCAAGTATCAGGGTGCGGGGCCTTAGGTGGCTGAATTCGCGAACCCGGTGGGCGTTGAGTCTGCGGCTTTGCAGCTCGTCGGCAAAAATGCCGTTCGACGCGAAGGTGATCCCTTTGCCGGCCAGGACCTCGCGCGCTATGAAGGAAAAATCGTCGTAAAACACCAGACTTGAGAAGTGCGCGCAGCTGTGGCCGAGAGTCCGCAGGTTCTTGTCGATAAAACGCCTGGCGCACCCCTTCTCGTTCTTCAGGTAGAGGCGCTCACAAAGGAGTCGGTCGATGCTGACCTGCTCCGGGATGCCGAGCGCCGGTGCGCTGATGAACGCCACTTCGTCATCGGGAAGGGAGTGGGTGACCCGCCCTTTCAGATCGAGATCGACGCAGTGGTCTATCAGGGCGAGGTCGAACCGGCCGCTGTCCAGTCCGGCGAGAGCTTCCTCGGGCATGGTGAAGACGCAGTTCAGCTCGACGCTCGCGGCGTGGTCGGCGAAAAAGGAGGAGGTGACCGCGGACAGGCGGTCGATGCCAGGCGATGGGGTGCAGCAGAAGGAGATCCTCTGTTTGGCCCTGGCGCCGCCGATGCTGAGAAAGAACTCCTGCTCGATGTCGAGAATCCTGCGCCCCTTCTCCATCAGCAGTTGACCCGCCTCCGTCGGCACCAGGGAGGTTCCGGTTCGTTCCAGAAGCGGCTTTCCCACCGACTCCTCAAGCTGCTTGATGCGCCTTGAGACTGCCGACTGGGTGACGAAAAGGACGGCTGCCGCCTTGGTGATATTACCGACAGCCGCGACTTTCAGGAACGTTTTCAGCAGTAGCAGATCCATGGGTCGTGATCCTCGAGGCTAGCCGGCATGCGCAAAGCGCATGCCGGTCATGAGAATTATTCATTTATTCTTATGACAAAGATGGAGTTATAGTGCAATCGAAATATATTAAAAACTGCATTAATGACATAGAACTAATCTGCAGCAAGGCGTGGCTCGGAGTTTCGGCGGTAGGCGCCGGAACCGGGAGAGATGCTGCCGTTTGCCGGAGGGTCCGGTGCGGAAAATTCTTCAAATAGGGGGGAGTATGGCAAAACAGGTATGGAGAAAGGGACGGATCGTGCTGGCAGGGATGTGCGGCGTTGTCGCGCTGTCCTCGCTGGCCATTTGGGGCTGCGGTACCAGCGGGTATGACGACCCGGCAAGCGCTGTTACCACTACCAGAACGGAGAGTGCGCTGATCGAGCCGGAAACTCTCAAGCAGTGGATGGACGAAGGAAAGGTGAACGGCACGGGCCCCGACAAGGTGGTGATCATAGACGCATCGACTCCCGCACAGTACGCTGCCGGGCATATTCCCGGCGCGGTATTTCTCGACAAGGACAACGAGCTGGTCCAGACCAGATTGGAAGGACTCGCCGCAGCACCCGGCATGGTACCCGACGGCTCGCGCATCGACTCCTACCTCCAACGCTGCGGTATCGACAAGAACAGCACCGTGGTCTTTACCACCAATGCCGCAAATCCCGTGATCTGGGCTACGCGCGGCTATTTCACCCTGCGCTACTGGGGCTTTCCCAAGGAGCGGATCAAGGTGCTGAACGGCTACAACAAGGCGTGGGACGCCACCCATCCCGGGACCTTGACGACGGCAGTGCCGACGGTCACCGCATCGAGCTTCAGCGTGCGCGACAACGGTGCGACCCGGCCCGACCTGAGGGCATCGCTGGGTGAAATGATCCAGACGGTAAAGGCGGCCTCGGCCGGCAACGTGATCATAGACACCCGGGGAAGCGACGGACAGGTCGGTGTCGGCAGCAAGTTCTCCTATGACGGGGATGCCAAGACCACCCCCGGCGTATTCCTTCCCTCAACGCCGGCCGATTACGTCGTCTTCGAGGGGCACATGAAAGGCGGCAAGGCGGTGGGATACACGAGCCTGCTCGATGCGGCGAACAACAGCAAGTTTCTCCCCGCCGACCAGTTGATCTCCAAGTTTGCGGCAGTCGGCATGGACGCCGGCAAAACGGCCTATCTCTACTGCCGCACCGGGGTCATCGCCTCTTCGGAATTTTTCGTGCTGGACGGCATCTTGGGGTGGACGGCGCTCGACTACGACGGTTCCTGGAGCCAGTGGGGCTCGATGGGTATTTCTCCGGTGAACGGTGGTCCCCAAAATCTCGAGGCCAACTCGCTTTGGAGAACCGATGTAGCGGCGCTCTCCGAGGTGGTGACCTATAACCCCGATGACGACGCGACCGACCTGGTAGAAAAGGTGCTGCTCGACCCGCTCTCGGTTCAACTCTTCTCAAACACCAACGACCTGAGCGCGAACCAGATCGAGAAAGAGGACGCAGCCTACATGGCAGGCGGCGCTGCCGGCGGCCCCGCCGCAGGCGCGCCAGCGGCCGGAACCGGTGGCGGCGGCTGCTGATGGTGACTTGGTGCAAACCCCGCAGCGAACAAGCGGAGTAACGATATCTTCCAAAAAGGAGTGAATCATGGTGAATAGCAAGAAGAGCTGCATGCTCTGCGCGACCCTGCTCGGCCTGACCCTGATAGCGGGCACGGCCCACGCCGGGCCGAGGATGAGCTTCGGACCCAACGACGAGGGTGCCCTCCAGATCGACTACAAGGGGCAGTTCCAGATGACGGTCCGGGATAACGGATCGGGCGACGACAACGACGACACCACCACCAACTTCAATTTCCGCCGCAACCGGCTCGCCTTCATGGGGAAGTACGGCGAAAACATGGGGCTCTACGTCCAGACCGAGTTCACCGAGGACCCTAACGTGACCACCCTGGGGGTCGCCAGCGTCAACCAGGGCAACCAGTTCCAGCTCCTGGACGCGGTAATGCGCTTCAAGCTGCACGACGCCTTCCGGGTCAACGTCGGCAAGTTCAAGTACAACTTCTCGCGCGAGAACCTGGAGGCGTGCGAGATGCCGCTGACCCTCGACCGGTCGCTCTTCATCCGCACCGCCTATACCACCACCCGCGACACGGGCGTTGCGGTCTGGGGCAACCTGGCAAACGACATGTTCCAGTACCGCCTCGATGCCATGGAAGGGCGCAAGGCGGTGTCGGGCGACACCGCTCCCGGCTCCGACTTCCGCTACTCCGTCCGCGCCCATGTCTCCCTGCTCGACCCCGAGAACGACTACGGTTACAAGGGGACCTATCTCGGCGACAAGCAGGTCCTGACCCTGGGGGCCGCCTACCAGTACGAACCGGACGCAGCCTATGGCGACACGGTGACCCGAAGCGGCGACAGCGACTACCAGGGGTGGACGGTGGACGCCTACTTCGAGTATCCGCTGGAGGGGATCGGCACCGTGACCGCTTCGGCAGCCTATGAGGATGTGGATCTGGACGACGCCTACCTGGGTGCCGCTCCCGACCCGGGGAGCATCGGTCTCAACGGGCAGAAAAACGGCTGGTACGCCAAGGCGGGGTACCTGCTCCCCGGCATGCCGCTGCAGTTCTTCGGCCGCTACGAGACCTGGCGCTTTGCCAGCCTGAACAACGTCTTCGACCAGGAGGTCGACTGGTACGGCGGCGGCGCCAACTACTACCTGAGAGGGCAGAACCTGAAACTGACCGCCGAACTCTCCCGCACCGATTTCGACACCGAAGGGACCATCGGCGGCCTGAGTAGCGAGGACTTCACCACCTTCATAGCACAGCTGCAGCTCATATTCTAAGAGTGCGGCCGGGCGACACCCCTGCCACTCGAAACGGAGAACAAAATGAAAAAAGTGATGGCAACAATTTCTTTGCTGCTGGCAACGCTCGCCCTGGCGGCGACAGTTTTCGCCGCCGGTTCCTGCTCCGGCAAGGTTACCAAGGTCGAGGGGGACAAGGTCACCGTCACCATGGAAGGCGCCGTTCCCGCCTGGGCCAAGAAGGGAGTTAACGTGTCAGCCCTGGGAGGCTCCCCGAAGGTCGTGTCGGTGGACGGCAACGAGGTGACCCTGAGGTTCAGCAAGGCAAAGGCGGCCAAGATCAAGGTCGATTCGAACCTCACGGTGACCGAGTCCGACGGGGACGACATGCAGGGTTGCTGATCGATTTCCCGGCGCTCCCCGGGAAACCGGGGGGCGCCGGGTTGCTGAGAACCTCGCAGAGAGTTAGCCGACCAAATGGAGCAAACCATGATGAAAGCAAGAGTCGCCCTGATGATGACGACAGCCCTGCTCTTCGCCTATCCTGCAGCAAGCTTTGCGGAAAAAGCGGGGATCGGCTGGAAGGAAACCATAGCCGCCAAAACCGGCAAGGCGAAGAGCATAGCCGAACTGGCGAAGATGTACGATTCGAGCTCCTGCGTCGAATGCCACCAGGAACAGCACGACCAATCACAGAAGTCGATCCATTCGCGCTCCATCTACGGCACCGGGCGCACGGCGCTGACCTTCATCACCGCCATCGAGAACGGTCTCATGGAGCAGCCCTACTCAGGCGTGAAGAGCCCGAAGGACGTGAAGGTGGAGCACCTGATGGGGTGCGCCAAGTGCCATCTGCCTCAGCTCGCAGACGCCGAGGACTCGGTGGCGCAAGAACTGGTAACCACCCTCTACAGCTGGCAGGACGCCCGCAAGAAGAAGGACAAGCCCACGGCGCAGCGGGAAGAGGCTAAACTGAAGAGCCTCAGCATCAACTGCCTGGTCTGCCACAACCGCAATGCCATCACCCACAAGTGGCAGGACGGCTATGCCAAGGCCGGCGTGGTCTACGGATCCAAAGAGGG
>Ga0209317_1001896_pt1 | contig 16538 bp, 10 predicted proteins | sample RifGroB2_FD_183994 | JGI IMG/M metagenome (GOLD analysis project Ga0209317, IMG submission 183994) | Soil microbial communities from Rifle, Colorado, USA - Groundwater B2 (SPAdes) (version 2) | ecosystem: Environmental > Terrestrial > Soil > Unclassified | place: Rifle, Colorado | collected... | reverse complement strand
CTCCTGCCACGCCCTGCGCTACCCCGGCACCAACGGCGGCGCACTGGCCGCAGACCTGACCGGTCTCTACGGCAAAATGGGCGAAAACGGGGTGCGCGGCGTCCTGAAAAGCCTCAGCTTCCCGGTGATGAAGAAGATCTACGCGGAGCGCCCCTTGAACGAGGAGGAGATCACCGCCCTCAGCGCGCTTTTCAAGGACGCAGCCGCCAAAAACCACCAGGCTAGCGACCCCTACCCCTTGGCCGGGCTCGGCTTCTTCGCCCTCTGCATCGTGGCCGCCATACTCTTCAAGAGGAGAATCAGATAATGTCTCACGATAGGATCAAGGACGATCGCACCCCGCAGAACCGGGATTCGGAGGAGTTTTACCGCAACCGGGCCCAGTACGACAAGGTGGTACGCAGCACTCACGGCGTCAACTGTACCGGCGGCTGCAGCTGGATGGTGCACGTGAAGGACGGCATCGTCGGCTGGGAGCTGCAGGCAAACGACTATCCGCAGTTCGACGGCTCCATCCCGAACCACGAACCGCGCGGCTGCGCCCGAGGCATCAGCTTCTCCTGGTACCTCTACAGCCCGCTGCGGGTCAAGCACCCCTATCTGCGCGGCACGCTGCTGGACCGCTGGAACGAGGCCAGGAGCCGCTTCGACGATCCGGTCGAGGCGTGGGCCAGCATCGTGGAAAATCCGGAGGCGCGCCTCTCCTACACCTCCAAGCGCGGCATGGGCGGCTTCCGGCGCGGCAGCTGGGAGACGGTCACCGAGATCATCGCAGCCTCCACGGTCTACACCGCCAAGAAACACGGACCGGACCGGGTGATAGGATTTTCGCCGATCCCCGCCATGTCCATGATCAGCTACGCTGCCGGAACCTCCCCCCGGCCTCCCCGCAGGTCTGGGGCGAGCAGACCGACGTGAACGAGTCGGCCGACTGGTACAACGCCTCCTATATCGTGCTCTGCGGCTCCAACGTGCCGATGACCCGCACCCCGGACGCCCACTACCTGGCCGAAGCCAGATACCGCGGCACCAAGGTGGTGGTGATGTCTCCGGACTACTCGGCGGCAAGCAAGTTCGCCGACGCCTGGCTCCCGGTGGAGCAGGGGCACGACGGCGCCTTCTGGATGGCGCTGAACCACGTGATCCTGAAGGAATTCTACGTGGACCGGCAGGTCCCTTTCTTCGAGGATTACGTCAGGAAATTCACCGACCTCCCCTTCCTGGTCAAGCTCACCCCTCTCCCCGAGGGAGAGGGCCAGGGCGAGGGATTCTGGCGCCAGGGGGAGTTTCTGCGCGCCGACGAGTTCGAGCGCTCGGAGGGGATCGAGCACGCCGACTGGACCCTTTGCGTCGCCGACCGGGATGGCGAGGTGCGGGTTCCCCACGGCAGCCTCGGCTCGCGCTGGAGCAAGCAGGAAGGCAACTGGAACCTGGACATGAAGGATATGGTAGACGGGAGCGAGATCGACTCGGCGCTGAGCTTCCTGGGTCAGGAGAGCCGCAAGGTCCGCTTCCGCTTCGAGGGGGAAAAGGACGCCATCCGCGAGGTGCCGGTGCGCCGGGTCATGACCAGGAACGGCGAGACCACCGTCACCACGGTCTTCGACCTGCTGATGGCACAGTTCGGCGTTTCCCGGGGTCTTTCCGGCGACTATCCCGACAGCTACCAATCGGATCTTCCCTTCACCCCGAAATGGCAGGAAAAGCACACCGGCATCGACGCCGAGACGCTGATCAAGATCGCACGCGAATGGGGCAGTAACGGCGAGCAGAGCACCGGTCGCAACATGATCATCATCGGCGCCGGGGTAAACCACTGGTACCACAACGACCTGATCTACCGGGCCGCCATCACGGCGCTGATCCTGACCGGAAGCGTGGGGAGAAACGGCGCCGGACTGGCGCATTACGTGGGCCAGGAGAAGGTAGCACCACTGGCACCCTGGACCTCGATCGCCATGGCGCAGGACTGGACCAAGGCGTCGCGGCTGCAGAACACCCCGAGTTTCTGGTACATGCACTCCTCCCAGTGGCGCTACGACCGCAACTTCGTCGACTACTTCAAGCCCGAGACCGGTGAGAAGATGCCGATGCATGCGGCGGACTTCAACGCCAAGGCGGTCCGGCTGGGCTGGCTCCCCTTCGCCCCCCACTTCAACGCCAACACGCTGAACCTGATGAAAGAGGCGAAAGAGGCCGGCTGCCAGGACGACGCGGAGATCCGGAGCTGGCTGGTGGAGCGGCTGAAGAGCGGCAAGACCCGTTTTGCCATCGAAGATCCGGACGGCGCGGGTAACTCGCCCAAGGTCTGGTTCATCTGGCGCGGCAACGCCATCTCGGCAAGCGCCAAGGGACACGAGTTCTTCCTGAAGCATGTGCTGGGAGCGCCCAACTCCAACTTCACCGCCAAAGAAGTCGCCAAGGGAGAGGTCAAGGACATTGTCTGGCACGACAAGGCGCCCGAGGGAAAGGTGGACCTGGTGGTCGACCTGAACTTCAGGATGGACACCTCGACCCTGTACTCGGACATCGTGCTTCCCGCCGCCACCTGGTACGAGAAGAGCGACCTGAACACGACCGACATGCACTCCTTCGTGAACTGCATGGACGCCGCTGTCCCCCCTTCCTGGGAGTCCAAATCCGACTGGAAGATCTTCAGCATGATCGCCAAGAAGGTGAGCGAACTCTCGGAAAAGCACCTCCCCACCCCGGTGAAGGACGTGATCGCCGCGCCCCTTTTGCACGACACCCCGGGCGAGATCGCCCAGCGCTCGGTGCTCGACTGGAAACTCGGCGAGTGCGAGCCGATTCCCGGCAAGACCATGCCGAACCTCGCCATCGTGGAGCGCGATTACCCGAACATCTACAACCGCTTCATGTCGCTCGGACCCGAGATCGGACATCTGGGAGCGCACGGCAACTACTACGATGCCGAGGACGAGCACGAGAAACTGCTCAAGGAGCTGCCGACCCGGAGCTGGAACGGCAAGAAGTTCGTCGATCTCGAAGACGAAAAAGTGGTGGCCGACGTGATCCTGTCGCTCGCCTCAGAGACCAACGGCGAGCTGGCCCACCGCGCCTTTCAGAAGCTGGAGAAGCGTGTAGGCAAGCCGCTGGCCCAGATATCGGAAGGAAACCGGGATTTCCGGATGAAGTGGGAGGACGTCACCCAGAAGCCGCGCCGCGCCATCAGCTCCCCGATCTGGAGCGGGCTCATGAATAACGGTCGCCCTTACGCCCCCTTCACGCTGAACGTGGAGCACGGGGTACCCTGGCGCACCCTTTCCGGCCGGCAGTCGCTCTACCTGGACCACCCGTACTACGGCGAATTCCACGAGGGACTCCCCACCTTCAAGGGGAAACTCAATCCGGCGCTTCTGGACGAGACCGAGGGGGAGACCGGCCTGGTGCTGAACTTCCTGACCCCGCACGGCAAGTGGGGCATCCACTCGACCTACAGCGACAACCTGAGGATGCTGACCCTTTCCCGCGGCGGCCAGGCCGTCTGGCTGAACCATCTGGATGCCGAGGGGGCCGGGATCGAGGACAACGAGACCATCGAGATGTACAACGCCAACGGCGTCGTGGTCTGCCGCACCATCGTTTCCTCCCGTATCCCCAAGGGAGCGGCCATCATGTACCACGCGCCGGAGCGGACCCTGAACGTCAAGAAGTCCAGGAAGAGCGGCAAGCGTGGCGGCGTGCACAACAGCCTGTCGCGCATCCGGCTCAAGCCGACCCTGATGCTCGGAGGCTACGCCCAGTCGAGCTACTACTTCAACTACTGGGGCCCCACCGGGGTGAACCGCGACAGCTACGTAGTGGTCAGAAAGCTGAAGTAAAGAGGCGCCCTCCCCCAGCCCCTCCCATAAAGGGAGGTGTGCTTAAAGAGCAGAGCCTCAGAGCCTCAGGTCCCTCAGAGCCTCAGGTCCCTCAGATCCCTTAGGTCCCTCAGGTCCCTCAGGTCCCTCAGGTCCCTCAGGTCCCTTAGGTCCCTTAGGTCCCTTAGGTCCCTTAGGTCCCTGACGTCCCTTAAGTCCCTTAGGCCCCCCAGGTCCCTCAGGAGTCTCAGGCGTCTCAAGTCCCTTACGTCCCCTCTCCCCTTGTGGGAGAGGGTCAGGGAGAGGGGGCGCCGCTGCCTCACCTACACAAATCGTTTTTATCCCGGCGACCAAGGAGCCGCATTATGGATGTAAGAGCACAGATAGTAATGGTTTTCAACCTGGACAAATGTATCGGCTGCCACACCTGCTCGATCTCCTGCAAAAACATCTGGACCGACCGCAAGGGCGCGGAATACATGTGGTGGAATAACGTGGAAACCAAGCCGGGAGTAGGTTACCCGAAGCACTGGGAAAACCAGGATCGCTTCAAGGGCGGCTGGGTGGTGGACGGCAAAAAACTCAAGCTGAAGGCGCTCGGCAAGGGTCCGACCCTGGCCAACATGTTCTTCCAGCCCAACATGCCGAAGATCGAGGACTACTACGAGCCGTTCGACTTCGACTACGGCAACCTCGCAGGCGCCAAGGAAGCAAACGATCAGCCGGTGGCCGAGGCGTTCTCCCAGATCTCGGGCAAGAAGATCGAGGAAATCCAGGGAGGACCCAACTGGGACGACGATCTCTCCGGCTCCCAGGTCTACGCCGCCAAAGACTCGAACCTCCAGGACCAGCAGGTGATCGACTCCTACGACTCGATGTTCATGCAGTACCTGCCGCGCATCTGTAACCACTGTCTCAACCCGGCCTGCGCCGCCTCCTGCCCTTCCCGCGCCATCTACAAGCGGGGCGAGGACGGCATCGTATTGGTGGACCAGAACGTCTGCAAGGGGTGGCGCTTTTGCACCAGCGCCTGCCCCTACAAGAAGGTCTACTTCAACTGGAACAGCGGCAAGGCCGAGAAGTGCATCTTCTGCTATCCGCGCACGGAGACCGGGCAGTGCAACGCCTGCGCCCACAGCTGTGTGGGACGCATCCGCTTCGTCGGGGTTCTCTTGTACGATGCCGACGGAGTCGAGGCCGCGGCGCTCAAGAAGGACGACGAACTGGTAGAGGCCCACAGAAGCCTGATCCTGGACCCCAACGACCCCGTGGTGCGCGAGGCTGCCAGGAAAAACGGAGTCTCGGACCAGTGGCTCGATGCAGCGGTAAAATCGCCGGTCTACACCCTGGTGAAAGAATTCAAGCTCGCCCTCCCGCTGCACCCGGAATTCCGCACCGTGCCGATGGCCTACTACATCCCGTCGCTCTCTCCGGTGCTCTCCACCTGGGGCGACACCCACAAACTACTGGAGCACGGCATGATACCGGCGCTGGAAACACTCAGGGTGCCGATCGGTTATCTGGCCAGCCTTCTTTCCGGAGGAAACCACGGCCTGATCGAAGAGGTCCTGAAGAAGCTGATCGCGCTGCGTGTCTACATGCGCGGAGAAAATCTGGGGCTTCCCGCCGATCCTGCCGTCTTGCAGGAAGCTGGACTGGACCAGGATTCGGTAAAGCGGCTCTACCGGCTCTTCACCGTGGCGGGCTATAACGAGCGCAACGTAATACCTGCGCAACAGCGCGAGGAGCAGGATCCCGAGCAGCGCAAACAGGAAGCCGGCTTCGGCATCCTCAAGAAGACCAGGAGGGGCAAATGAGCATCCATGAGAGCTATGACGGATTGGCACAACTGCTTGACTACCCTCATGGGAAGCAGGGGCTGCTGGAATCCTATGAGAACCTTGAGACATTTCTCGGTCAAAGAGGGATAGAGTCGCCGGCTGCACCGTTCGGAGAGCTGGTCAAGAGTTCGACCCTGGCGGAGTTGCAGGAGGATTACGTGGCCCACTTCGATTTCAACCCGGCGGCGGCCCCCTACCTGGGTCACCACCTCTACGGGGACAATCAGAAGAAAGGCGCCTACATGATCAAGGTGAAGCAGGAGTTCGGCCGGCACGATTTTGATCCCATAGAAAACGAGCTCCCGGATCACCTGGCGGTGCTGCTCAGCTTTCTGGCCCACCTGGCCAGGCGCGGCGAAGACGCGTTCCGTCGTCAGTTCATCGAGGAGATGGTCATGCCGGGACTGGACAAGCTGGTAGCCTCATGTGCGCCACGCAGCTCATCGCCCTGGCTGACACTGATAGAGGCAGCCGGCCTGCTCTGCAGCGCCGACTGCAGGGAGGTGTCGACATGCTAGACAACCTGATCTTTCTGGCCCTCCCCTACGCGGCGCTCGCCCTGGTGCTCTTTGTCACGCCCTATCGCTTCATGAGCAACCGGCTCACCTGGTCGGCCTATTCCACCCAGTTCCTGGAGCGAAAGTTCCTGTTCTGGGGGATCAACCCCTGGCACTACGGCATCCTGCCGATACTGGCTGCGCACATAATAGGTTTTGCCTTCCCGGGTCAGATCAAAAGGTTTCTCGGCAGCCAGGAAACCCTTCTGATGGTGGAGAGCTTCGGGCTCGGTCTGGGACTCTTCGCCCTCTTGGGCACCGTGGTGCTGTTACTGCGCCGCGTAAACTCCGGGATGCTGAAGCGGGTCACCTTCGGCTCCGACTGGCTGATTCTTTACCTGCTGGCGTTTCAGGCCGGTACCGGCATCTACATCGGCTACTTCATGCGCTGGGGCTCCCAGTGGTATTTGGATACCGCAGTCCCCTATCTCTGGTCCATCGTCTCGTTCAACCCGCAGCTAGGCTATGTGACCGATCTTCCCATAGTCTTCAAGCTCCATGCGGCAGGCGCCTTTCTGATCGTTGCCGTGCTCCCCTTCACCAAGCTCGTGCACATGCTCTACCTGCCGATCGATTTCCTTAAGGATCCGCCGATTCTGTACAAGTGGAGGAAGTAGCGGACCGTTCACAACCCGCTCCTCTTGAGCAAGATCCCCGGATACTGGGTCCCCCCCTTTAGCAAAGGGGGGACAGGGGGGATTTGCCTTTGAAGTTCCCAAGAGTGCTGATCTGCAGCTCGCATCAGCACCGCAAAAAGTCCCCCTTTAGAAAATGGGGACTTAGGGGATTTAGGGGTATTTGCCTTAAGGCTCCGTCGGCACACAGTAGCAACCTGGGTAAAATCCCCCCCGCCCCCCCTTTTACAAAGGGGGGAGGTCTTGTAGCTGCAGATCAGCACTAATAAGGTTTTTTTATGAGATAGGGAGTACGGGGAGGTTTTATGCCGACGCACAAACAGCAGCAGCTTTCCGTACTCTCCATCAGCACGCTTGCCTTTACGGTCTGCTTTGCCGTCTGGGTCATGTTTTCCATCATCGGCATACCGATCAAGGCCTCCCTCGGCTTGAACGAAACGGAGTTCGGCCTGCTCGCGGCAACTCCGATTCTTTCCGGATCGCTGATCCGCCTGCCGCTTGGCATGTGGACCGACCGCTACGGCGGGCGCATCGTCTTCCTGATCCTGATGTTGAGCACCATCCTGCCGCTCTACATGGTAGGAGACGCCACCAGATACTGGCACTTCCTGGTGCTCGGCCTCTGCATCGGGATAGCCGGCGGCTCCTTCTCGGTCGGCATCAGTTACGTGGCGCGCTGGTTCACCAAATCCAAGCAAGGCTTTGCCATGGGGATCTTCGGCGCGGGTAACGCCGGCGCCGCGCTCACCAAGTTCGTGGCCCCCTCCATAGTCGCCACCTACGGCTGGCAAATGGTCCCCAAGATCTACGCCGTGGCCATGCTGGTGACGGCCTGCCTGTTCTGGGCCTTCACCCATTCCGACCCGCAGCACAAAGTGGCATCCTCCATAACGGTGCGGGAGCAGTTACTGACCCTCAGGGATCCCGCGGTCTGGCGCTACAGCCAGTACTACGCCATCGTTTTCGGCGGTTACGTCGGGCTCTCGCTCTGGATGACCAAGTACTACATCAACGAATTCGGACTGGACCTAAGGAGCGCGGCGCTGGTTGCCTCCATCTTCGTGCTCCCCTCCGGCGTGATCCGCGCCCTGGGCGGCTGGATCTCCGACAAATTCGGAGCCCACACGGTTACCTGCTGGATTCTATGGATCTCATGGGGCTGCCTGTTCATCCTCTCCTACCCGCAGGCCGACCTGGCAGTCAAGACGGTAACCGGAGAAACCAGGCTTCACCTGGGACTGAACATCTGGGCCTTCACCGCACTGCTCTTTCTGGTCGGCATCGCCTGGGGATTTGGCAAGGCGTCAGTCTTCAAGCACATAGCTGACGACTACCCGCACCAGATAGGAGTGGTTTCCGGCATGGTGGGACTCATGGGAGGTTTGGGGGGATTCGTGCTTCCCATTATCTTCGGGGCGCTGGTGGATCTGACCGGCGTCAGGAGCAGCGCCTTCATGTTCCTTTTCGCCATGACCACAGTTTCGATTCTGCTGATGCTGAACAGCTCAAACAAGGAAAAGAGGCGGCACAAACTGCAGCTGGCAGCGGCAAAGGCGTAATCCACCGCCCCCCTCCCTTGATGAAAGGAGCCATTCCTTTGAAGGGAGGAGCCTTCCCCATCTCCCTTGATGGGACGAGGCATTTCCCCCCTCCCTTGATGGGAGGGGCTGGGGGAGGGTGAAATGCCGCCCCCAGCAGCAAAGGCCAAATCAATCAAAGGCACCGGGCGAATGATGATTCGCCCCTACGAAAAGTTAAATAAGAAACATCTAAATCCATCCTTTCCCCGCATCAAAGGAGCAACCATGTCATCACCCGTACTTAAAGTCTGGACCCCGGAAGATCCCGCCTTCTGGGAAAGCCAAGGGAAGGCAATCGCCAACCGCAACCTGTGGATCTCCATCCCCTCCCTCTTCCTCTCCTTTGCGGTCTGGATGGTCTGGAGCGTCGTGGTGGTGAACCTGCAGTCCATCGGCTTTGGCTTCGACGCCAACAAACTCTTCTGGCTCGCCGCCCTCCCCGGCTTATCGGGTGCCACCTTCAGAATCTTCTACTCCTTCATGGTCCCGATCTTCGGCGGCCGCAAATGGACCACGATCAGCACGGCGTCGCTCCTGATCCCGGCCATCGGCATCGGCTTTGCCGTGCGCGACCCGAGCACGAGCTACGGCACCATGCTGACGCTGGCTCTGCTTTGCGGCTTCGGCGGCGGCAACTTCGCCTCCAGCATGTCCAACATCAGCTTCTTCTTTCCCAAATCGCAAAAAGGCACCGCGCTCGGTCTCAACGCGGGCCTCGGCAACCTGGGCGTGAGCGCCATGCAGTTCCTGGTGCCGCTCGTCATCACCACCGGCATGTTCAGCGCCCTCTGCGGCGATCCGCAAATATGCGTCGTCAAGGGAGAGACCACCTCGGTCTGGATGCAGAACGCAGGCTTCATCTGGGTCCCCTTCATCGTCGCCGCCACCATCGCCGCATGGTTCGGCATGAACGACATCGCCAGCGCCAAGGCGTCCTTCAAAGAACAGTCAATCATCTTCCAGCGCAAGCATAACTGGATCATGTGCTGGCTCTATCTCGGCACCTTCGGATCCTTCATCGGCTACTCCGCCGGGCTGCCGCTTTTGATCAAGTCCCAGTTCCCCACCATGAATCCGACCCAGTACGCCTTCCTGGGCCCGCTGGTTGGCGCCCTCTGCCGCCCTCTGGGTGGCTGGATCGCGGACAAATTGGGAGGCGCCCGCGTCACCTTCTGGAACTTCATCGTCATGGCCGCCGCGGTATTCGGGGTACTCTATTACCTGCCGCACCAGGGCTCCGAGGGTAACTTCTGGGGCTTCCTCGCCATGTTCATCCTCATGTTCGTCACCACCGGCATCGGCAACGGTTCCACCTTCAGGATGATCCCGGTAATCTTCCTGACCGAGCGGCAGCGTGCCGCGGCAGGCAAAGGCGCCCAGGCAGACGCGCAGGCGGTGACCGATGCCGCCAAAGAAGCCGCCGCGGTGCTCGGTTTCAGTTCAGCCTTCGCCGCCTACGGCGCCTTTTTCATACCAAAAGGATTTGGCAGTTCGATAGCGCTCACCGGCGGCCCGCAGGCGGCACTATACGGCTTCCTAGCCTTCTACCTAAGCTGCATCGCCCTCACCTGGTATTGCTACTCAAGGAAGAACTCCGGCATGGCATGCTGATATAGGTACTGCCCCGACATCTGCACTCTCTCCGCTTTACCTGTACTCTCCCCCTCCATCTTACGCCCCCCTCCCTTGATGGGAGGGGCTGGGGAAGGGTGAAAAGCATCTGCAGTCGTAGGTAGGGTTAGCCCGTGCTCGTAGGTCGGGTTAGCGGCCTGATCGCGTAACCCGACGGCATGTTGGTGTCAACCTCAGGGGCGAATTATCAAAGGGGGGATGTTTGGCAGGAGTTTCAGAGAGTGAGAATAAGCATCCAGTGAAGGATCTAGTGCAAAAAGTGGAATGAAAAGTTGAGCCGGCGCGAAGCGCACGATCAATCACCTCCCCCTTTAACAAAGTGGGATACAAGGGGGATTTAACCAGCTCAACTCAAACCCAAATCCCCCCTGCCCCCCTTTGTCAAAGGGGGGATGTTGGCAGGAGTTCAGAGAAGTGAATATAAGGATTTGCCTCAGACGCCGGGCGAATGATGATTCGCCCCTACGAGCCACCCCATTTAACGCCTGCCCTCCCTCTAAGTCAGGAACACCAAAAACAGCACCCCCACCGCAATCCGGTAGATACCGAACGGGATGAAGGTATGGCTGGTGATGAACTTGAGCAGCGCCTTGATGCCGATCACGGCGAAGATGAATGATGTGACGAACCCCACCAGTATGTTCTGCCAATCCCCCTGACCGAAAGCCCCATAGTTTTTGTAGATGTCATAGAGGGTCGCCGCCAGCATGGTGGGCAAGGCAAGCAGGAAGGAGAATTCAGCCGCGTCCTTTCTGCTCATGCCGACCAGCAATCCCCCAAGGATGGTAGCGCCGGAGCGGGACACGCCTGGAATCATCGAGAGGCTCTGGATCAGCCCTATGCTGAAGGCCTGGCGATAAGAGATATCCTCGATACCTGCCACTTTGGCGGGACGATCCTTCATCCAAAGCTCGATCAGGATAAATGCGATGCCGCCGGCTATCAGCATATAACTCACCAGCGAAGGGAGGAAGAACGACTTGACCAGCTTGTACATCAGGTAGCCGAGGACGCCCGTGGGAATAAAGGCGAAGCAGACCTTTTTGAGCAGCTCGATACGGGTCACCAGCTGTTTGCGGTAAATGACAAGCACGGCCAGCATGGCGCCCAATTGGATAACGACCTCGAAAACCTTGTGGGCCTCGGACTGCTTGATTTTCATCAGCGCCGAGGCAAGGATCAGGTGCCCCGTTGAAGATATAGGAAGAAACTCGCTCAGTCCCTCTACTATGCCAAGAACAATTGCTTCAATAGTCGTCATTTAATAAAAACCCCCTGAAAACCGTACGCCGTGCAGCGCGATAAAGTACCCCATAAGGTCCTTGATGTAAAGGGGGGAGCTGCGAAGAGAGGAAAGGAGATCGCGGATTAGAGAACTGCATCATATAGGAGCGGCATTCCTACCGCGATTCTCCGCAGATCCATCGCGGCAGGAATCCTGTAGGATGCGGTGAGGCACGAACCGCATCATCGAAATCCATGGGAGCCTCCTACCGAGCGTCCCACGCCGCCGTGGGCGGCCCCCATATCGATGAACCTGATTAGCAACCTCCCCGCCTGTAGCGGCGTTTTACCGGAGAGGAACACTGCCCTAACTCTAAGATCCCCGGATACTGGGTCCCCCCCTTTAGCAAAGGGGGGACAGGGGGGATTTGCCTTTGAAGTACCTGAAGCCCCTCACTCCGCCGGGTCGGCCCTATCCAGAGGGTAACTCCTGCGTGCCGTCATGCCCGTTCCCCATCCCCACCCTGCCCCTGAAGAGAAGGGGACGTTGTGGCTCCTCCCCCTTCAATGGAGATGTTGGGGGGATGGGGTGCGGGAAGTAGATAAGTGTCATTTTAGGCAGTTACGGTTAAAGCACTCAGGAGTGCTGATCAGCAACATAACGCCAGCACGCTCCCCCTACAGAATCCGGTACTTCACCGGGACTAACTGCTCCGGAAGCTGAACTTCCCCGAGCGCCGCAAGCAGATCCCTTTCGATGGTATTGCACATTGAGGAAAGCGCGAGGTCGTTGGGGAGCACGCCGAAGGGCTCTTCGATCTCGTCACCGAGCGCGTCGAGGCCGAAAAAGGTGAATGACACGATGCCGACCACAAACGGCGTCATGAAACCGATCGAATCCACCAGTCCGAAGGGAAGCAGAAAACAATAGAGATAGGCGGTACGGTGCAGGAGCAGATTATAGGTGAAGGGTATCGGCGTATTCTTGATCCGCTCGCAGCCGGTAAGAACGCCGGTCAAGGAGGTGACGCTAGAATCGAGGCGGGCGGCAAAGTAGTCGTTGACCAGTTTACTCTCCAGGCAGCGTCGCAGATCATACGCCATGCGTTGCAGGAGATATAACGGCTTACTGTGAGCCCGTTTGAGTTGCCGCGACTCGTCCTCATCCAGGAAATCCAGCAGCTCGTCCAGCGGCTCAGAGTCTCTGAGATGATGGCGCACGACGTGAGCGAAGGCTATCAACCGGTACACCATCCTGGTCCGCAGATCGCCCGGCTCGAAGGGGGGCCAGACAGGAGCCTGTTCGCGTTGCGACGAAACGAAGGTGAGTATCTGGCGCGTCAGGGTGCGGGACATGACTATCAATTCGCCCCACAACTTTCTCCCTTCCCAGTAGCGGTCGTAACTCGCGCTGTTGCGAAATCCGATGAAGATGGCAAGGGCCAGACCGATCAGGCTGAACGGAATGGGAGTCATGGTTATCTTCAGTCTGAACAGCGTCCCATGGGTAATGGTCACGATGCAGGCGAGCAGCACCGTGACAAAAAGCGGCCATTTGATGCGCGGGACGATAGATCCCCTGATTATGAAAAACAAGCGCAACCCGTTGGGGCGCTCTCTGACAATCATCCTGATTTCCTTGTGAAATAGATGCGACGACCAGCCGTCCTCAACCTACACATGTCATAGGGTGGTCTTCGTAGGAGCGGCATTCCTGCCGCGATTGATGTGCAGAGAATCGCGGCAGGAATGCCGCTCCAACGCGATTCACGTTCCTCCCCTTTCAAGGGGGAGGTCAGGAGGGGGATGGGTCGTTTCGACGCTAAACCGCGGCAGGACCGACGGCAAACTTCCCGACCTGCGTGTTGATCACCTGCGGCACCATGGTCCCGGCCGGCACAAATTCAGCGAACTTCGTCCGCAGATGCTGCAGCAGCGAATCGGCACCTTCGTTGATAATAAGAGTCCCCAGCCTGGTCCTGCCCGAACCGGCGCCGGTCCCCTTGTACCAGGTCAGCACCTCGTCGATGAGCTCCACCACGCGCTCGGCCGGGAGAAACAGGGCGAACATGGTCCCCAGAATCGGGTTGTGTCCCCCTTTGCCGCCTACGCGAACCAGATAGCCTCTCTTGGAACCGGTCCACGCCTCGGTGGGGCAAACCTTAATGCAATCGCCGCAGTAGATGCACTTTTCGGCGTCGAATACGGGCTTTTTATCTTCACCCATCTCGATGGCACCTGCACCGCAGCTTTTTGCGCAGAGCCCGCAACTGACACAAGCCTCCGTCTCCAGCGCCGGATAAACCACACCCTGGAAGCCGACATCGTTCATGTACGATTTGAAACAGTCGATGGGACAGCCGGAAAAGCTCACCTTGAGCTTGTGATGATCGGTATCCTTGCCGAAGAGCTTCTCGTCGACCTCGAAGGCGGAAGCCTGGGCATCCATCAACCCGTTCGGGTTATAGGCGCAGCCGCCGCAGGCGGTCGGCACGCGGATCCGGGCGCCGCACGACGCCACCTTCTGTCCCCCCGCCTCAAGATCCTGCACCAAGCCGTCAAAATCCTTGTAGTGCACATGCGTAAGTTCCACCGATTGACGCACCGAAAGATGCACCGACTCCACGCCGTACTTCTCGGCCACTTCAGCAATATGCTTCATCCGGCCGACGTTGAGCTTGCCGCCTGGCACACGCAGGCGCACGGTGAAAAGATCCTTGCCGCGCTCCTTGATGAAACCGCCGGTTTTGAGGTTGTTGAGATCTACGCTGGATTTGTTGGCATCGTTCATATTGCTCCCCTGTCTGTCATATCTAGAGTCGATTGCAGAAAGCTCGCGCCCTCAGGCGAGCAAGCTTTCAAATTTGCGGCTCCGGATTATAAACACAGAAAGAACTAAGAGAGTTTGATGCAGGTCAAGAAACCGGTCACCAACCCCGCCTGCAGCGGTGTTTTATCGGAGAGGAACTCTGCCCTGACTCTGAGATCCCCGGATACAGGGTCCCCCCCTTTAGCAAAGGGGGGACAGGGGGGATTTGCCTTTGAAGTTACTTAAGAGCACCAGTCAGCTCTATATTCGACCGCCATGCTCCCTGATTTCTCCCTGGACAACAGCCAGATGATCACCCTGGATGACCGGGATCAGGCACTGCCCCCTGCTCAAACCTTGACCCTCCCCTCCCCCATTTGTTCAGCTTCCCCCCACCATCACTACCTCTCCTGAAAACTCAGAACTGCATATTCCATCTCATTTCAATAAATTAGCAAAATCAAATCTTGGCACCCTCCATGTAATGAAAGTGGAGTCGCACCATCCAAGGGGGCAGCACTGTCCGGCTTTAGTTCCTGCGCAAAAGGAATCGATGAGGAGGAGCAACATGAAACATCAAAAGGTCAGTCGCAGAGAATTCTTTACCATGACTACCTTAGCTGCGGCAGGCGCTTATGTCGCACTGCACCCGGAACTGGTTCGTGCCATGATAGGGGGTGGAGCCCTGAAGGGTGGAGCAATGGGAGGAGAGTGCCTGGTGAGCAATGCGACGGCCATCGACCCGCCGCCGGGCACGAGCTTCTTCGATATTCCGACAGCCAAAAAGGACCAATCCGGGAGCTATCAACTGCAGATGGAAGAGACAGCGCTCACCCTGAACGGCACTGCGGCAACGCTCCTTACCTATAACGGCATGTATCCGGGCCCGGTGATACGCGCCAGCCGCGGCGAAACCCTCAAGGTGCGGATGATCAACATGCTGCCGAAAACCACAGCCTTGAACCTATTGGGGCACACGCGCAATATAACCAATCTCCACAGTCACGGCCTGCATACCTCCCCTTCCGGAATGGCCGACAACATGATGAGGTTGGCTGCCCCGGGCGAGACACTCGATTACGTGTACCACCTTAAATTCGAACAACCCGGGCACCTGAACTTCTACCATCCCCAGCTGCACGGCACCGCGGCGGAACAGTACTGGGGCGGCTTGGCAGGCCCGTTGCTGATCGAGGACGCCGCGGCCAGCCCGCTTGCCGACCTTGAGACCCACATCATGTTCATCAAGGACATCACCATCAGCCAAGGGGCTCCCGAGCCGTACCGTTCTAACTTAGAGTACCTGCGAGGTAAGGAAGGGAATCTGGTAATGGTGAACGGGCGGGTAAACCCGGTACTGCAGATCAGGCCTGGACAGCTGCAGCGCTGGCAGATCGTCAACGCCTGTAATTCCAGGTTCTTGAAGCTGGCCCTGGACAGGCATTCGCTCTGTCTGATTGGCACCGACGGGGGACTGCTGGACAAACCGTATCCGCTATCCTCGATCCTGCTAGCCCCCGGGGAGCGCATCGATGTGCTGGTCAAGGCAGACCAGGGAGGTGGCAGCTTTAAACTCCATTCGCTCCCCTATGACCGCGGTTGCGGGAGCCTGCAGCAGGTAACGCTGCTGACCCTGGACTATTCCGGGACCTGCGCCAGCGATCACCTGCCTAGCGCCGTCGACCCGCAGGCGGCGCGGCCCGGCCTTGACCTCTTCGCATTGCCGCGGCGGCAGATGACCCTCAGCATGATGCTCGGGAAAGGATACATCAACGGCATATCCTTTAAGGAAGTGGACCACGCCAGCAAGATCAGGTCGACCTGCGGCAGCTACGAAGTTTGGGAGATCTTCAATCAAAGCAACATGGATCATCCGTTCCACCAGCACGTCAACCCGTGCCAGGTCATCTCCATCACCGGTGGTGACGAGAGCTACGCCACCCTATACAGCACCCTACCCGCCTGGAAAGACGTGGTGATCATCCCGAAAATGGGCAGCGCCACCCTGCTCGTCCCGGTGCTGGACTACAGCGGGATGACCAGGTTTCACTGTCAGATATTCGAACATGAGGACATCGGGATGATGGGGGTGTGGGATATCAGCGAGAAGGCGGTGTGAATGAGAGGAATCAGGCCCCGGCAGAAAGTCCCCCTTTGACAAAGCGCTTTAGGCAGAAAGTCTCCCTTTAACAAAGGGTGATTTAGGGGGATTTGACTTTGACTCGTTCAAGTCCCTCCCCCTTCAAGGGGGAGGTTAGGCTTGCGCGCCGAAGCGCTTCAGCCCGAAGGCGGAGCTTGCCCGCCGTAGCGCTTCAGCCCGAAGGCGGGAGGGGGATGGGGTGGTTGGGAACCTTCCGCCGATGTAGAATCAGCAAGCTGCCGGTGGCGCCGAAATGACGATGAATCTATCATCGAAATACTCTTCCAGCAGCGGGCGCA
>Ga0209317_1001893_pt1 | contig 16553 bp, 19 predicted proteins | sample RifGroB2_FD_183994 | JGI IMG/M metagenome (GOLD analysis project Ga0209317, IMG submission 183994) | Soil microbial communities from Rifle, Colorado, USA - Groundwater B2 (SPAdes) (version 2) | ecosystem: Environmental > Terrestrial > Soil > Unclassified | place: Rifle, Colorado | collected... | reverse complement strand
AATCTGTGCAGAACAAGACATGATAGACTGTTCAACTGAAGATATGTTGACCTTGACGAGGTATCGCCAAATAAATATCAGGTATCAAATGTTAATTGCAACGCAAACTTAAACTACAGCCAATACATTAAATCCTAAAAAAAATGAAGCACACAAAAATAGTAGCGACTATTTCGGATAAGCGTTGTGATGTCGAATTTATCCGTCAATTGTTCGAAGCCGGAATGAATGTGGTTCGATTAAATACTGCACACATCTCGACTGAAAGTGCAATGACCATGATTAAAAATGTTCGTGAAGTATCTGATTCCATCGGAATTCTGGTTGATACAAAAGGACCTGAGATCAGGACTATTAACATCGGGGAACCAATAGCAGTTAAAGAAGGAGATCGGATCAAAATTAAAGGAGGTGATGGCCAGTCGGATCAGGAGACTATCTATGTAAGCTACTTAAACATTCACGAGGAAGTTCCTGTGGGAAATCAAATCCTTATTGATGACGGCGACCTTTCACTTGATGTGATCGAACAGACTGAGGATGGACTGATCTGCCGTGTTGGAAACAGCGGACAGATAAAAAATAAGAAAAGCGTTAATACTCCTGGAATTAGCCCGAACCTACCTTCAATCAGTGAAAAAGATATTGAATTTATCGAATTTTCCACTCAAAACAACATAGATTTTATTGCTCATTCATTTGTGAGGAATAAAAAAGACGTACAGGCAGTTCAGGAGATTCTTGATAGATTTAACAGCAGCATAAAAATTATTGCCAAAATAGAAAATCTGGACGGTGTTAACAATATTGATGAAATTCTGCAACATGCGTATGGCATTATGGTTGCCCGTGGTGACCTGGGAATCGAAATTCCGGCTGAAAAAATTCCCTCCATTCAGCGGATACTTATCCGAAAAGCGGTTCAACAAAAAAAACCTGTAATTATCGCCACTCAGATGTTGCATTCGATGATAGACAATCCCCGGCCTACAAGGGCCGAAGTGAGTGATGTTGCCACTGCAATCTATGATCGGACCGATGCTATTATGCTTTCAGGAGAAACTGCTTATGGAAATTATCCTATCGAGTCGGTAAAAGTTATGTCTAAAATTGCAATTGAGGTTGAAGCAAGCAAAGACCGACGCAATGACTTACCCGTACCACGCCTTGATAATGAGACTTCGGCCTTTCTTGCTGAAGCTGCAGTATTAGCCTCGAAAGAATTAAAAGTCAGCGCTATTGTCACCGACACACTTACAGGAAAAATTGCCAGATATATTGCTGCTTTCAGAGGTGCTTTGCCGGTATTTGCCAAATGTCATAACGGAAGGGTAAAACGCGAATTGGCCCTTTCATACGGGGTTTTTCCAAGTGAAATCAAATCAAAGAAGAACAAGTACAAGCTCATCGAGACTTCGCTGTTAGACTTGGTAGAAAGAAACCTGATTACTGAAAAAGACACGGTGATTTATGTTGGCGGCAACTTCGGAGTCGGAGGCGGTACTTCATTCATCGAGATCGCTTCAGTTGAACAGATGGCACACGCAAAAATGAAAGGCTAGACAAAAAAAATATCAGTAAATCAATTTGCAAACAAGCCCTAAAAATTACAACTTTTTAAATTGCTTTACGTTTATATAATTGGATTTAAATTACTAAAAAAACAAAATATTAAGATTTTGGCTGTTTGTTCAGAAACTATAAAACTTCTTTGATTTGTAGAGATGGTTGATGGGTAAGGTTAGTAAAAACAAATCATTTACGCAATTAGGTGGTGATTGGTTTTTGTGTGGATTGATTGTGTGGATTAGAAGAACCGTTTCAAACTATGTTTTGAAACGGTTTCTTCATTTTTTACCGTTACCTGATAACTTACCCCGGACCCAAAATTTTCTCATCTGATTTTACTTCTCAAAAAGATATTATTTACAAGGAAAATTTTAGATTTGCAACGCATTTCGAAGTCATCCTTCAGTTTATAAGAAAGATCATTTCCCACAATGAAAACAGGGTTTTTAATTTATTGCACGGGGTATAGCGCAGCTTGGTAGCGCGCGTCGTTCGGGACGACGAGGTCGTCGGTTCAAATCCGGCTACCCCGACAAAATGAAAAATCACTTAAAAATAAAAGCGCTTAAATCACAGAATTTAAGCGCTTTTGATTTGATTTTTGATTTACTTAAGTGCCCGGAACAAGATATTACACATGCACTTTAATTTCCTGCACTAATTTCATAAAGTCAATGATAGCAAGCATTACAGAGGATTCTTTATTTACATATTTTAGTATTGTTGATATGTTTTAGGAATAATATGGTATGAATGTGGTATGAAAGCATTATTTTTGGTGCATATATTTACCACCTCATTTTCACTCATTATGGCCATAGGTTTTTATTTAAACAGGGACTGCGTTTATGCAATCTACCGCATTCAGAAACACGGAAAAAGAATCAATCTTACCTATTATCCTGGAATCACTGTCGAGAATATCAATGATTGGCGTAAGGACAAACAACGAACAAAGGATGAAAAAACAAATAATGATTTGGTGAAAATTGAGAAAGCCATTATTGACATTATGGATGAAATGGATCCATTCCAGCTAACCAATGAAACTTTCGGACAATGCATTAATCAGAAATTATATGGCAAGCCTGCAACACATACCTCCTTTTTCGATTATTCCGAAGAGTTTGTGAAACAGGCGAAGCAGAATAAGGGTCAGGAATTTGCCAATTCCTTTAAAACTGTATTGAATAAACTCAAGGAATTTGATCCCACTTTGACTTTTGAACGAATAGATAAGAAATTTTACCGCGATTTTGTCAACTGGCTACAAGGGAAAGGGTTTTCTGCCAATTATACCGGCTCCATGATCCGTGATCTGAAACGCATTCTCAATAAAGCTTCAGAAGACGACGTAAACACTTCAACTACATTTGAATCATTTAAAGTAATGTCTGAAGATGTTTTCAATATTTATCTGACTGAAGATGAGATCCAGCGTATTTATGACATCGAGATTACGGAGAAAATCATCATAGAAATTCAAAAGGAGAACAAAAGAAAACAACTCTTAAAGCAAAAAAAGGTCATCAATAGCGATAAGGATTTTGTAATGATTACCAAGGCAAATATTAACCGGCAGATCGATGCGCTGCATCGCGCGAGAAAATTATTTGTTGTTGGTTGCTGGACTGGACTTCGTGTGGAGAACTATTTATCCATTGATCCCGAATTACAGTTTGATCTTGAAAAAGGATTTATTCATGCTATTGCCAACAAAAACGGCCCCAAGCTGAAAATCCCCATGCACAAACTTGTCCGTCAAATTGTGGAACGCGATGGATTTCCCCAAACCATCAGCCAGCAAAAATTCAATAAACAAATCAAAATTATAGGACAGATTGCCCAGATCAACGAAAATGTGATTTATTCCAGGACTGAGGGTGGTCGAAGAGTGGAATACTCACAACCCAAATTTGAGCTCATTACAACGCATACAGCCAGGCGATCATTTGCAAGTAATCTTCTGGGCCGTGGAATTCCCAAGCAGTTTATTATGGCAGTTACCGGCCATACTACCGAAAAATCATTCAATAAATATACCCAGGCCATCCAAAAAGATTTGATGACTGAGAAGTTGGCGGAATATGATATCTGGAAATAAAAATTGTAAAAATCTATTTAAAGAAAATCAAACGGCACTTCTTTCTATACTCCCTTTTACCATATATAACTTCAATATCTCATCCCTGCGGATTTCAAAAGGTGGATAGAACTTGTTTTCACTTTCACAGGTAATCGTTTCATCCGAGCTGCCGGGCATAATGTATTTGATCATCCGGTGATTTTCACTGGTGATAATCAGATAAATATGTCTGTATTCAATAAAGCTTTGCTTCCATTCTTTGCAAATAGCAATTGACCCGTTATGAAGGCTTGGGAACATGCTGTCTCCCCATACATTTAATGCGAAATCACAATCTCCAAAGCCAGGCACACTAATCTCCTTGCATTCAGATTGCATCCAGGTTTCAAACATGGATGTATTGCCTGCCGATGCATCAAGGTCATAATAAATCATCGTTTTTATCCGGGTAGAATCGTTACTATTAATTTGATTTGTAGGGTACCCGGAATTACCCACAATTTCATCAATTGATGCGCCTAATAATTTTGATAAATGTATTAGCTTTTCGATATTGGGTTGCGAATTATTCACCTCATAGCTGCTTATTGTAGCTACAGCAAGACCCATTTTCTCCGCCAATTCCTTCTGTGACATCCTTTTTTCTATCCTTAAGTCTCTGATCTTCTCTCCTATATTCATGTTGATTACTTTTTTTTGAATATTTCTTTAATACTTGTTTGTTTATTCAATGTTACTTATACTTTTATCCAAGAAGTAATAAGACAAATCTAACATTATTATTCGATAAATAAATAAATAAAGGTATGATGAACGAGAAAAAAGACAAAAAACCAACCAAAAAAGCACCTATTGCCCCTGTATTAAAGTGTCTTGAACTATTCAAAACGGTAACTTACCCGATTGCCAGATTGTCATCGGTTAGAACAACTGCACAAATCATCCAAAGTGAGCATGGTATGAGGTTCGTGACCCGGAAAAACAAAGTGACTAAAGAATTGGAAATAACCCGAATAAAATAGTGAAATGGATAAAAAGATCATTCTTGAGGGTCTTACACTGGAAGATTTTCAAAGCATATTGAGAGAAACGGTCAGGGAAGAGATTACTGCAAACGATTCAAAGAAAGTTGCACCTATGTCAAAAACAGAAGCAGGGCGACAGTTGGGAATCACGAATAAGACACTGAGTAAAATATTAAAGGAAATGAATATATCGGAAGTTTTCCCATCGGATATCAATCGGATACTATTCAAATACCCGAAGTATATCAGAAAGGCAATAACAGCGAATCAACCATGGGCTAACATTGAAGAGATTAAGTCCCAAAAACATTTTTTATAAACAGTCCAATAAATATTAATCAATGAGTTATGAATGAAAAAATAGACAAATTTCTGGAATTCAATGGCAAACGCCTGATCATGCTTGCCAGAAACGGTACAAGCTGGATAGCTATTAAGCCTATCTGTGAAGCACTTGAAGTAGATTATGCCAGTCAGGTTAAGAAGATTGAGGAATGTGATTTTTTTACTGAACACTCTTCCTATCAGACCATGGTTGATACTGATGGAAAACTTCTGAAAATGATTTGTTTACCAGAATATATAATTGTCGACTGGATATTAAAGATCGAATCCAATAATCCCAAACTAGCGGACTTAAAAAGTGAATGCTATCAGGTAATCAATGACCATTCCATTCTTAGGTTACTGGCAAGAAAGTGCAACTGAAAACTAGGGGCAAAACACATAATAAAATTTCGGATTTAGCAACAACAAAACAAAACCAGAGAAAAATGCCAACACTTTCAATCATCAAAGCAGGAAATAAATGTGCCATTACCTATACCGGGGAGGAAAATGAATTAGCCCAGATGCTAACCCAATGCGCTCTTCGCGATGAACTACTGGCAGATGCAATCATCCGGTCAGCTCTGAATATTAACCGGAATACGCTAGAAAATCAGTCAGATTTAACTGATCTTAAGGAACAAAAAGAAAACAAAAATTAGAAAAAATACGGTGGTTGAAGCAAACCGGAGTAGAATCCCTGGCGGTGCTCCGGTTTTTTACAAAACAAGTAACAAAAACGAATCAGAATGAGGCTAATACAAACCGATTTTCAGCAGCAGTCACTGGTACTGATGCCCCGAACCAAATACCTGATACTGGAAGCCATCGAGAGTATGCTGCACGCCCGGTACGGCAGCGTTGAACTGCGTGATGAAGCAATAACATTATCGGAGTTTCTGGGAAACTCTGAGAACCAGGACAATCCTACCCTGTTCCAAAAATCATGTTCCTTAAGTAAATGCCCGGATTGTGCCGGATCAGGGCAACAGAAGAATTATCCGATGGACCGAAATGATGATGTTCAGTTTTTGACTTGTCCAACTTGCCAGGGTTCCGGGCAATTATACACTGAAATCATCCGAAAAGGGTATGTTCCTACAGAGTTCCACCGGCGTAAATTCGCAAAATGAACAGCTTTTGACCAACTCATGTTTTTTTTAAACTCAAAAATATACTTCCCAAACCGTAACCGTGTAACCCTGTAAACCAATGGCTTTCATCGAACAACAAACCTTACTTGACCAAACTTCCGGTGGTCTGGACATCATCTATTCCTATTTTCCACAGGCTGAAGCCGCTCAATCGCAACTGGACAAACGGTTTAAAATCCGTAATGAGAAAACCCCTTCGGCTTCGCTGAAAAAATTGGGTGATGGCACCTGGATTCTGACCGATTTCGGAGGAGACCAAACTCGTCGGAATGGAATCCAGGTTTGCATGAAAGAAGAATCAATTACTTTTCGTGAAGCGCTGGTCATGCTTGCCGACCGCTATGGAATCGGAGGTATCAAAGCAGAAATCAATAAATCGGATTTTTCCCGGCGCCCGGCGAAACCGAACGAAACCGATGGCAGTTATTATTTTGATGTCAAAGACCAGATTTCTCAGGCAGAACTTCAGGTTCTGGGTCCGAAGGTAACTGCCGAAATTTGTAAGAAATATCATTTTTACACCCTGAACAGCTTTACGTATATCAAGAACGGAGAAGCCCAGGTAACAGCTTCCAACGATAACTACCCCATTTTCATGATCAATCACGGCGATTGGCAGAAAATCTACCAACCGCTGAACACTGAAAAGCAATACCGCTTCCGCCATGCCGGCACCAAACCCAAAGATTTTATTAATGGTTTGGAGCAACTGAACAAGGCCTATGAGGATTTTAAATCTTCTCAACTCAGAGATACTTCAGATGATGATGATAAGGATACGGAGATCAAAAAACTGGAGGAAGCCATTATTTGTTCCGGCGAGCGCGATGCCCTGAATGTGGCCGGATATGGTTATTACCCCATCTGGATGAACAGCGAAACGGCCAGCCTTCCGGCAAAAGAATACAAAGCCATCATGCGTTGCGTTGAGAAACTGTACATTCTTCCTGACATCGATGAAACCGGCGTTCGTTCAGCCATCAAACTGGGCATGGAATACATGGACATTCACTTTATCTGGCTGCCGGATACGCTTCGCAAGTATAAAGATCCACGGGGCCGCTTCAGGAAAGACTTTTTGGATTATATCGAGATTTATCCCACAGATTACGATTTCAAGAAACTGATCACCGTTGCCAAACCACTGCGATTCTGGAATGTTGGGATGACAAAAAGCGGATTGAAATATAACTTGAGCAGTACCAATACCCGTTTTTTCCTTCAGTCCAACGGCTTTTTTCAATTGGAAAACAAAAACTCGAAAACCGGTCAGATGTTCGTTCATGTCAACGGGAATATCGTTAAAGAAATACAGTCCAAGGACATCAAATCATTTCTGATTAATTTCTGTGAAGAGAAATACCTGAGCAATGAGATCCTTGAACTGTTGCTCAATACCAACCGCCTGAGCGAATCAACCCTGAATGGGCTGAAACAAATTGAAATCGATTTTACCGATGCCGATCACGATGCGCAATACCTGTTCTTTAAAAATAAAACATGGAAGATCACAGACCGGGAAATCGTGGAAAGTAAACCCGGTGAAGTGGATCGCTATGTCTGGGAAGATGTGCTGATACCTCACAACGTAAAGAAAACTGCCGAATGTTTTACCATCACAAGTAATCAGTTTAATGATTTGGATATCGTTATCAATGACACCGAGTCCAAATATTTCAGTTTCCTGATCAACGCATCCCGGATGCATTGGAGAAAAGAACTTGAAAAATCACTGGAAAACCTTCCGGAGAAAGAGCAGCAGGATTATCACACGAAATATAAATTCTCGATCAATGGGCCAAATCTTTCTCCTGAAGAGGTCAACGAGCAAAAACAACACCTGATTAATAAACTCTTTTCAATTGGCTATATTCTTCATCGGTATAAATCGCAATCAAAAGCCTGGTGTGTGTTTGCAATGGATAATGTAATCGGTGAAGAAGGTGACTCAAATGGGCGATCAGGAAAATCAGCCGCATTCAAAGCCTTAAGGCCTTTTATGAAGTCGGTCACCTTATCCGGACGAAATCCCAAGCTGACGGACAATCCCCACCTGTATGACCGTGTGACCGAGCACACCGATTATATTTTGGTGGATGATGCCGATCAGTACCTGAACTATAAATTCTTCTTCGATTCCATTACAGGAGAGCTGATTGTAAATCCCAAGAACAACCAGTCGTACGAAATCCCTTTTGATAAGGCGCCCAAATTCGTTTTCACATCCAACCATGCTCAACGAAACCTTGATCCTTCACTGGAGGCCCGGTTGCTTTATACTGTGTTTTCAGACTATTACCATCAGCAAAGCGACAGCAACGATTACTCTGAAACCCGCAGCATCCGGGATGATTTCGGGAAAGACCTTTACGCTTTTGATTATTCTGAAAGCGAATGGAATGCGGACTTCAACTTTTTTGCACAGTGTATCCGGTTTTATCTCTCGGTTCCCTCACCCATCAAGATAAATCCACCCATGGGAAATGTAACATTGCGTAACATGCTGGCTGAAATGGGCCAGGCATTCAAGGATTGGGCTGATGCTTATTTTGATCTGGAAGGATCGAACGTTAATCGGATGATCACTAAGGAAGATGCTTTAAATGATTTCATCCAGAAAACAAATACCAAAGGCTGGACGACAAACAAATTCACCAAAGCGATGAAATCATGGTGCCGGTTTTACGGTTTTGTATTCAACCCGAAAGTATACCAGAACAGCCAGAAACGAATCAGCAAAAAGGTGGATGGAACGACCAAAGACATGATCTACATTCAGACTAAAACCGAACTGATTAATCCTCTGTCTCTTTCTGAAGATACTGAATTCACCCCTATTCCGGAAGAAGATAAACCATTCTGAACATGATATTGCCAGACAAATACACCGAAACAGTTTTTGAATTTCTGGATCAGGCCAAACCTGACCAGACTTTTGTGATTGAAAACATTACAAAAGTGGCGACAAGGGCTCAATTTATTGAAGCAGTCAAGCTCTACATTCAATACTATCCTTTTGGCGGTGGGGTTGAATTCAACACGGACTATACAAAGATCCGCAAATTCGAAATACCGGAAGAGGCATTGAAAGCATTTTATGAATATCATAAATATCCCAAAATTTAAAAAACATGGAAAACAAATTGATCAGATTTTATGAAACCAAGTTGGTAACCTTTATCGACCTTCAGGGAAAACCATTCGTTGCAGTAAAACACATCTGCGATGCAATAGGATTAAATGCCAACTCCGCACTGCGAGCCATCAGAAACCATCCAATTCTTGGACCTGCTAGTAGCGTACAGTACCATCAGGTAGGCGAAAATCAACGTAGAGAGTACCTGATGGTACCCATTGAGTACCTTAATGGATGGCTTTTTTCCATTGATATCAATAAAGTGAAGCCTGAAGCACAGAAAAAACTTATGGTATATCAAAAGGAATGTTACCAGGTTTTATACAATGCCTGGTTCGGGGTAAACAGAAATATTGTAGATAAACAAAAACAATGTTTTCTATTGTTGCAGTATCTGCGAAATGCTGAAACTCATATTTCATTGTTATCACATCGCAAAAAGGAAATATACAAGCAGCTGGACGGAATCGACAGCGAAATCTTTGTTCAGCTGAAATTGTTTCCTCAAAACGCAATTGGTTGAGAAATTAGAAGTCAAGCCGTGTTTTTATTCATTATCCAGAGCCTGATCCGATGTATTTCGAATCAGGCTTTTTCATTTCACAATATCAGAACAAATTCCACGTCTGGCATATCCAACTGATCCAATCCCTACAGCTTCTGATCTGGGAAATACCTCTTTTGTTTTCCTTACCTTTCTCTCTTTACTATTAAAAAATTGTAACTCTGTAACTACACTCAAAAAGTGATGTTATTCAAAGAGTTAAGCGGTTACATTTATATTTTTGAAATCTTTACGGTTACAATTAAAAATGTAACCTTAAATATTTTCTATTTTCAGAAGAGGCCGGTTACATTTTTTTTAAGGCACGGATACATTTTATTTTTGGCCAATCAAAAGATTTTACAATTGATATACAGTCATTTATGAATTTAAATTACGCAGTTACATTTCTACACTTTTTTCGTACACAATCAGCTTAGGCTCAGAAAAAAGAATCAGAAAAAATACATTACCTTAGCATCAGCTTTAATCACCGGTTTTGTTTGTCAAACGAAATCTGTGATTTTTTTATGCCTGAAAAGTTTGTTGTTACCCTGCCGGTCAAACCTTATGTAAAAAGGTTCATTGAGATTAATTACGGATTCCCGGCCAATTTCACTTCCAACGCGGATGTGAACAAGTTTTTTCTGAGCCTGCTCAAAAAACCGGATACTTCCAAAGATAAACGCTACCCGGAACAACTTTTTAATTACACAGCCACAATGGAAGTTTCCATTTCACAGCACGACTTCTACCATTACGGCTGGGAATTGACCCGGACAGACATTGTTGCCTTTGGTCAGCATTTCGAAGAGAAAGCCAAATTTATGATGCGCTCGTTCGTTGGCGTTTATGTAGCTGCCGGGATGCCAATTTTTAAATCCATCAACCTGTTTCAGGAAAGGTTTCTTTTTGATGATGCACACTGGGATTACCAATCCATCAAAAAAGATTTCTACCGGAATGGTACAAATGCAAAAATTGACTTCGGAAATGAAATATTTGGCAAAATTGATGAAATACTTTTGCGCAATCTGTACACTTTGGGGACAATAAGTAAAAAAGCCAAAACTGAATATGAAACGCCTGAATAAACCATCTGATAACCTTGGAGGACTTTTGTCCATTTGGGCAATTCCTCCGGATGATATTACGATAAGCTTTAATACCGCCAATTTCAGATCAACGGCAAACATCATCGAAATGTATTGCTCGACAGGTAGTATTTTTCATTTATGGAAAAGGAATCGCAGGAAAAATATGGATTGGGGTATAAAAATGAAATCAATGCCTTTATTCCAAAAGACTCTCCGGAAGTTCAGGCCATTATTAATGATATGAGAGGACGTAAATGGGTGGTCATTCTCATGGACCAGAATGAGAACTTCAAAGTTGCCGGTACCCCCGAAATTCCCCTTCGGGTATCTTTCGATCTGGACACCGGATCGGATACTCCAGATCGTAACGGTCATTCCATTTCCTTTTACGGAACTCAAACATCAAAAGCGAAATTTATTGCCGATCCATTCTCCGAGTAAAGGATATTAAAAGGTTCGACATTTAACCTGTTTGTCTACTATTAAATGCATAATATTCAAGTTTTTACTTAAATTTGAACATGATTGAAAATTCATCGAAATTTCAATGAAATTTTCTAACATTTAATGGCTTTGAAATTTTAATTAAAAAGTCAAAAAAGGGAAAGCACTTTTAATTCTCCGCAATATTACAGTTGGGTGCAATATAAGGAACGCAACCAATTGTAATAAAACCACATCTTAGAGAATAAAAACTAAATGAAAAAAATTATTATCATAGGTTTGTTTTTACTCATTTTGGGTTGTAAAAAAGATGAAACCTTAATAAATGACGGCACAGTCATTTGGAGACCTGATCCAGTTGCTTTAATAGGTAACGACCAAATCCAGTTAAACTGGTTAAATTATTCAATCTTCAATATGATATTACTGCCATATACCTATGTTGACCCTGATAATTTTGAGATTTACGTTTCGACTGGCACAACTGACAATTTTACCAAATTAATTGAATTGAAAAATGATGGTAAATATTCATATAAGATTGAAAATCTTGCTAATGGTCAATCCTACTATTTTTATGTAGTTTCAAAAAAGAAAAGATATGCTTCATTAATTTCTGATACAATCATGGCAGTTCCGAATCAGAAAACCAATACTGAAAATCTTATTACGGTTAACAATTCGCATTCAGTTACAAGCGTAACATTGGCTTCCAAAATAAATAAGATTGCATACGTTGATAAGTTTTATGCCTGGAATGGTGGAAGTAATTGTTGTATGGCGGTCTCGGTACTTATTTCCAATCTGGATGGTACAGATTCTAAGTTATTAGATATAAACAGCTTTGAACCATGCTGGTCGCCAAATAGTGACAAAATAGTCTTTAGGTCTGAAAACGGTGAAACAAATCGTGAAAATGGAATGCCGTCACAGATTGCACTATTCGATTATGAAACCAAGACCATAACAAAATTGACCAGTGGTACAGCTTTCAATTATGCTCCTGTCTTTTCTGAAAATGGAAATTTAATCCTATATCAATCAAATAAAACGAGTCAAAATAAAAATTTGACAAATATCTGGATGATAAATTTAAAAACGTCAGAAACAACACAGATTACAGATATTGCGAATACTAATCTTACTGGTGCAGGCCGCCCAAACTGGATTGATAATGAAAAATTTCTGTTTCATGGTGTAGGGCGAGATTATAAATATCAAATTTATGAGTCCTCTGTTAACGACAAGCAGGTAAGCCAATTATTTGTTTCAGGTTGGAATGATTATTCCCCATCAATTTCTCCTGACAATAAAAAAATTGCATTTATTTCAGACCGGTCAGGTAGCAAACAGATTTGGTTATATTCCTTGGAAAATAAATCATTAAAGCAATTGACCGGATTTTCTGAGGATGAATATGTAGATGCTTCATGGAACAGGATTGAATGGATTGATAATCTATATATCCTCTTTACTTTCAATGATAATAAATTGATGAAATTAAAAACTGAATAAAAAACTGTTCAATGGCAAAATTCCCGGCAATTCGGGTTTCGGTGCAAGGAATTTAGTATTCAAAAAGTAACTCATCAAGGACGGTTTACAGGTAAAATCCCCGCCAAGCTGATATTTGCGAGACGTTTTAAACTGGTTCAATCGTTTTCGAACCTATTTCTGCTTTTTACGGTGGTCTTTGTCCTTTAGACCGCCTTTTTTATGCCCTAAACTTGCTGAAAATAAAGCAAGCAATGGCAACAAAGACAATAGTTATTGATGGTACGATCGGCCAGTACTCCTTTTCCAAACAATTCATGCGCAATGAACTGTCCGGACAATCCAAAAATCCGGTTCTCATCAAAATTTCAAGTCTGGGTGGTTCGGTAGATGATGCCCTGAACATTTACGACCAATTTATTGAGCACGGTAATGTGACGGCAGAGCTTTCCGCTTTTGTTGCCAGTTCTGCCACACTGATTTCCTTGGGTGCCAAAACAGTCCGGATGAATGAAAATTCATTTTACCTGATTCACAAAGCCATGAACTGGGTAGATGAATGGGGCAGCATGAACGAGGACGAAATTGATGCCCTTATCCCCAAACTCGAAACCCAGAAACAGCAGCTTGCAAAAGTCACCCTGCAGCTTGCCAAAATGTATGTGAAAAAGACTGGTAAAACCCTGGACGAAATCATCAGCCTGATGAAACAACAAATCTGGCTGACAGCAGAGGAAGCTAAAAACTGGGGGTTTGTTGACGAAGTATTTGTTCCGGAGGTGGCTGTCAACTACCTTGAAAACCTGCAGATGGTCGCCATAATCAACTCCAGCGGTTATCCTGATCCACCGCGACAACAATCACAACAATCACAACCAGTCATTCAGGTCGATGAAGAATCTATCATTGACAGAATCCTGAATCGGATTTTGAATCACAAGAAAAATGTTACACCTAAAAATAAAACCGAAATGAAAACACAATTCCTTAATGTCAACCAGGTGCTTACTGTGGAGAGTTTGGAATCAACCGCCGAGGGCGTGTTTCTCAATGAAACGCAGCTCGAAGTCCTAGAAAACAGGTTGGCCTTGGATCAGCAAATTATTGCCGAGCGAGACACAGCCAACACTGCCCGTGATGCAGCTATTGCCGAGCGGGACACCGCTAACGCCAACCTAATGAATGCCATTGATCCATTCAATGCCATTGATGCATCGATTGCCAGTGCTGAAACGCCGGAAGCCAAAGTTCTGGCTATCCGTGCACTTCTCTCTAAAAAGCCCGCTACCCAACCTGCCGGAAACATGAGCAAAGGCGATCCGGTCTCTGATGGAGTAGAATGGGATGTGATTAACAATCTCGAACACAACAAAAAGGTTGACCAAAACTCTTAATTTTTTATAATCATGTCAATAACCACAGCTGCAATTATTTCAGAGTATGGAGCTTTTTACCAGGATGCCGGACAGAACAAAAAGCGCATCCTTTCCATGCTTTCTCAAGGTCGCCAGATTACGACTCTAGCAACCCCTATCAAAACGGATGATACGATCTTCCGTTTAGCCAACGCCACCTTCCGTACCCTGGTGCAACCTTTTCAAAAAGCTTTCACCCAAAAAGGAGGGGTAAATATTGTTCCGAATGAAATCCGGGTGTTCCGGTTCAAGATTGACGATGAATTTATGCCCGATGAGCTCTATGCCACCTGGTTTGGTTTCTTAACAGCCAAACAGGTTGACCGTAAAGAATGGCCGTTCGTGAAATGGCTCATCGAAGTATATTACAACCGTCAGATTGATCAGGACATGGAGTTGAACGAATACTACAAGGGTGTTTATGCCGCTCCTGCTGCCGGAACTGCCGGAGCTGATGGTACCGGGATGAACGGGCTGAAAAAACTCCTTCAGGATGGAGTGGATGCTGAAACGATCAATACCATCAATATTGGTCCATTGGATAAAGATCAGATTTTTGACCAAGTGGAAGAATTCACCGATAAGATCGCTGAAGTTTACCAAGGGATTCAGATGGATATTTGCATGAGCCAGTACTGGTGTAAAAAATACCTTCAGGATAAACGTGCACAAGGTTTTTATCAGAACAAATCGGATCAGGACATCAATACAGGTATTGATTTCACCCCCATGAAGATTAAAGGTCTGGCCTCCATGGTTGAAACGAATGACCTTTTCTGCACTCCGTCAGAAAACTTCCTGCATATTTCGCCAGCTACTATTACAAAAAACACTTTCAAGCTGGAAGAATCCAAGCGCTCCGTAGCTGTTTTGGGTGACTGGGCTGAAGGTTTGGGATTCGGAATCAATCAGGCTGTCTGGACGAATATTCCAAAAACTATTGTTCCTGGTCCGTAATTTTCTTGAAACCGTTGGTGTTAAAAACCCAACGGTTTCATTTCACGATTTAAAAATTATCAAAAATGTTAGAATTTACAGACATCAATAAAAGTTTGCCCAACGGTCAGAACATGGGTGGACTGACCCAGGAAATCTACTTCGGTTTTCATGTCGATGTGTTGACCTGGCCAACTGCTCCGGTTGCTCCGGCAACTCTTGCCGCTGCTGCCATGTTAACGGGTGAACTGATCATGAAACCGGGAAAGAAGCTGTTCAAAATGTACATCACCGATGATACCGGGGAATTTTTGATCGAACCTGTTGGCGAACTGGATGGCAAATCATTCGTAACCCATCTGACTGTTTTTCATCCAGGACTGAAAGATACCTTGTTTGGCTTTATCAATGCTGCCAAAAACGACAACCTGGTATTTGTAGTGCAGGATAGCGATGGTCAGAAATACCTGATGGGTGATAAACTACGGCCAGCCATTTATGCAGGTTCTCCGGATGGGTTTGGTACCGGAAAGGAAACAGCAGCCCGCAAAGGTATCTCGATGGAATTTACGTACAAGACTCCAAACTTGTATATCTATCCCGGGAATATTCCTTTGACTGAAGCATTACCAGGATAATCCGGATGTGGATCAAATACTTTAACTTTATAAAACTTCGCCGTGGACGGGTCATAGTGCCCATCCACGGCGAAATTGATTTCAGCAGTGATGACATACCTATTGAAATCTGCAAAGAACTTTATGAGAAGGGTTTTCCTTATCTGGAATTAACTGAGTTGGGGAAAAATGAATTGTATGGAATTGCCAAAAAACCAACATTAACAAAGCAACAAACACAACTAAAAAGAAAAAAGCTCTCAATGAATTAACTTAATTTTAGGGAAACATTAAATACAACCTAAGACGTTGTATCCAATGCTAAGTCAGTAACTGAAAAGTTTATCACTAAAAACAAACTTTGCAATGGACATTCTTGTCAAGAGCATGGAAGAACTCATAAGCGAGTTGCAGAAATTACTTCAATAGAATAATTGTTAAAGGCTTTAAAGAAAAAGAGAAAGTAGAGGTTATCATTGCCAATAAAGAACTTCTCTTTCAGAATGAAGAGAAAGAAAAATGGGCAACGGAGTTAAACGGAACAAAACTCTGCTCGCAAGCGTACTCGATAGTTCCCTTTCCGAGATAATGGCTTTCACCGTAGGGATTTAAAAACCTCCTTTTCAATGTTTTTTGTTCTACGAAAAAGATGCTGGTTGAATATAAATGCGGGTTGTGTTGCATGTAATATAGTGATTATTAACACTAT
>Ga0209317_1001890_pt1 | contig 16568 bp, 16 predicted proteins | sample RifGroB2_FD_183994 | JGI IMG/M metagenome (GOLD analysis project Ga0209317, IMG submission 183994) | Soil microbial communities from Rifle, Colorado, USA - Groundwater B2 (SPAdes) (version 2) | ecosystem: Environmental > Terrestrial > Soil > Unclassified | place: Rifle, Colorado | collected... | reverse complement strand
TCGCAAGGCTCGACGTCACGGTGGGCTTCGAGCCGCTTTTTTGCGACGGACAGCGCCTGCAGAAGGGGGACGTGATCGCCCGCATGGAGGGCAACGCCGCCTCCCTGCTGCAAGGAGAGCGGGTCTGCCTGAACCTGCTGCAGCGCATGTGCGGCATCGCGACCCAGACCGCCGCCTATGTGCAGGAACTGGAGGGGACCGGCGCCCGCGTCGTGGATACCAGGAAGACCACGCCCGGTCTCCGGGTGCTGGAGAAGTACGCGGTCAGGGTGGGCGGCGGCACCAACCACCGCACCGGCCTCTATGACGGCGTGCTGATCAAGGAAAACCATATCGCCGCAGCCGGCGGCATCCTCGAGGCCGTGCGCGCTGCCCGGGCCTACATCCCGCACACCCTGAAGATCGAGGTGGAGACGGAGAACCTGTCGGATGTGGCTTTGGCACTTCAGGCGGGGGCCGACATCATCATGCTGGACAACATGGGTCTTGAGGAGATGGCCGAAGCCGTGAAACTGATCGGCAAGCGGGCGCTCGTGGAGGCGTCCGGCGGCGTCAACCTGCAGACCATCAGGGCGATCGCACAGACCGGCGTCGACATCATATCGGTAGGGGCCCTGACCCACTCGGTCATGGCCACCGACATCTCCATGCTCATGGAGGAGATTTGAAAGAATCCGGAGTCGACGGCACAATCCTGGAGCTGTTCCGCTCCGGCGACGGATTGGTCTCCGGAGCGGCGCTCAGCCGGCTTCTGGGCGTATCGCGCACCGCAGTATGGAAACACGTCAAGGCGCTCAGGGCCAACGGGTACCAGATAGAAGCTGTTCCCGCCAAGGGTTACCGGCTGCTCTCCTCCCCCGAAGTGCTTACCAATCTGGACATCGCCGCAGGGCTCGCCACCAAAAGGATCGGCTCTTCAGTCGTCTGTCTCAAGGAGACCGAGTCCACCAACGCCGTCGCTTTCAAGATGGCCGAGGAAGGGGCGCGTGAAGGTACCGTGGTCATCGCCGATGCCCAGACGGCCGGGAAGGGGAGGCTTGGGCGTATCTGGCTTTCCCCGGCGGGGGTGAACCTTTACTGCTCGGTGGTGCTGCGCCCTCCCATAGCGCCGGTTGCCGCCTGCCAGCTCACTTTTCTCTCCGTGGTTGCCGTGGCGCGCGCCATAGAAAGCTGCACCGCACTGAAGCCGCTGATCAAGTGGCCCAACGACATCCTCATCAACGGCAAGAAGGTCGCGGGACTCCTGAACGAGATGAATGCGGAGACCGAGAAGGTGAACTTCGTGGTCCTCGGCATCGGGGTGAACCTCAACGTCAGGATGTCCGATCTGGGCGAGGGGCTGCTGCGCCATCCTGCCACCTCGTTGTTGGAGGCGGGGGGCGTCAAGGTGAACCGGGCGGAATTCACCCGGACCCTTTTGAGGGAGCTGGACCGGCTGTACGACAGGTTCCTGCAGGAGGGAGAGGGGCCGGTCCGGGCCGAGTGGCTGGAGCGCTCCGCGATCCGCGGGCGCAGCGTCCGGGTGAGCCAGGGGAACCGCGAGTTCTCCGGCGTGGTTCAGGGGGTCGATTCCTTCGGGGCGCTCCTCGTGCAGCTTGCCGACGGTACTGTGGAGACGGTGCTCTCGGGGGACGTCTCGCTCATCTAAGAGAGAGGCGCTCACGCAAAGGCGCAAAGAACTTCTTGAAATCAGACGCTTTTAGCGTCTCAGTCGCAATCGGCACCGTGTTCTTTCAGGTTTCAGTTTTCAGATTTACTTTGCGTCTTTGCGGCTTTGCGTGACGGCTTTGCGCGAGATGCAGTCGGAGGTTTCGTTTTGCTTTTGGTGATTGATGTAGGCAACAGCAACATCGTGCTCGGTATCTACGACCAGGACCGCCTGGTGAGGGACTGGCGGGTCTCCACCGACAAGTCGAAGACCATCGACGAGTACGGCATCCTGTTCCACGACCTGTTCCGCCTGGCCGATATCGTCTTCTCCGACATAAAGGACATCATCGTATCGTCGGTGGTGCCGACGCTGACCGGGGTGCTGGAGAAGCTCGCGCGCCAGTATTTCAAGATCACCCCCTACGTGGTCGGACCGGGGATCAAGACCGGCATGCCGATCCATTACGACAACCCCAAGGAGGTCGGGGCCGACCGGATCGTCAACGCCATCGCCGGGTTCGAGAAGTACCGCTCGGCGCTCATCATCGTGGATTTCGGCACCGCGACCACCTTCGACTACGTGAACAAGAAAGGGGAGTACTGCGGCGGGGCCATCGCCCCCGGCCTTGCCATCTCCATGGAGGCGCTGTTCCAGAAGGCGAGCAAGCTCCCCAGGGTGGACATTGCGCGCCCGCCGAGCATCATCGCCAAGAACACCGTCAACTCGATGCAGGCGGGGATCTTCTTCGGCTACGTGGGGCTCGTCGACGGGATCGTGCAGCGCATGAAGGCCGAGGGGAAGGAGAACCCCAAGGTGGTCGCCACCGGCGGCCTCGCCTCGCTGATCGCTCCGGAGTCCTCCACCATCGAGGCGGTGGACGAGTTCCTCACCCTCGAAGGGCTTCGCATCATCTATCAGAGAAACAAGTAGCCACGATCCGCCCCCGCAACCAGGGGGGCTATTGGGAGGGAGGTGGGCTGGCCGGTTCGGGTAGGTCGGGTAGTTTGTTGTTAGTTTCGTTTGCTTTGCTCAAGTCAGATCTCGATTAAGAGTAGGTCGTTTTCGATTTTCTATTCTAAGGGAGGGCGCTATGGGAAGGTATGAAACGGCAAAACTGCGGAACCTCGGTATTGTAGCCCACGGCGGTGCGGGCAAGACCTCGCTTGCCGAGGCCATCCTGTTCGACACCGGCATGATCGACCGGCTGGGACGCGTTGATGACGGCAGCTCCACGATGGATTTCGAGCCCGAGGAGATCAAGCGTCGCATCTCCATCACCTCGTCTCTGGACCACTGCGAGTGGAGGGGACATTCCATCCACATAGTGGACACCCCCGGTTACGGCAACTTCATCGCCGATACCCGCGCCTGCATGCGGACGCTCGACTGCGCCGTGGTGATCCTCTCGGCCATTTCCGGCGTCAAGGTCCAGACAGAAGAGGTCTGGCAGTGGGCGAACGAGTTCGAGATCCCGCGCATCGCCTTCGTCAACAAGATGGACCGCGAGAGGGCCAACTTCTTTCGCGCCATAGATGACATGGAGAAGTCGCTCGGCGCGCGCGGGGTTGCGGTTCAGATACCGCTGGGCGCCGAGGACGACCTGGAGGGGGTCATCGACCTGGTGCGGATGAAGGCCTACCGCTACCGGAGGGATCTGTCCGGCAAGTTCGCCGAAGAGGAGATCCCCGCCGCGTACCTGAACGAGGCGAAGCGCCTGAGAGAGCTGATGGTCGAGACGGTGGCGGAGGCGTACGACGCCCTGACCGAGAAGTTTCTCGAGGCCGGGGAACTTACCGAGGAGGAGATCCTGGACGGCTTGAGGGTCGGGACGCTAAGGAGTACCTTCACCGCGGTGTTCTGCGGCTCGGCCACCATGAACATCGGGGTGGCGCAGCTCATGGACGCGATCTGCGACTACCTGCCGTCCCCCCTGGACCGCACCAAGGCGGCGGGGATCGACCCCAAGACGGAGCAGGTCATCGAACGGGCCCCTTCGGAGAGCGAGCCGTTCTCGGCACTGGTCTTCAAGACCACCTCCGATCCGTACACCGGAAAGATCACCATCTTCAGGGTCTATTCCGGGGTGCTCAACTCCGATTCCGTCATCTACAACTCCTCCAAAGACGTGCAGGAGCGGATCGGCCAGATCTACGAGCTCGAGGGGAAAAAACAGCACCCGATCAAGCAGGCCGTGGCGGGCGACATCGTTGCGGTTTCCAAGCTCAAGGACACCGTGACCGGCGACACCCTTTGCGACGAGGCGAAGCCCATCCTCTACGAGCCGGCGCAGCCGCTGCACCCCGTGATCTCGTACGCCATCGAGCCAAAGACCAAGAACGACGAGGACAAGATCCACTCGGCGCTGCACAGGATGATCGAGGAGGACCCGACCATCGAGTCGCACCGCGACCCGCAGACCAGGGAGTTCATCATCTCGGGGATGGGGCAGGTGCACCTCGAGGTGATCGTCGAGAAGATGAAGCGAAAGTTCGGCGTGGACGTGTTGCTGAAGACCCCGAAGGTCCCCTACCTGGAGACCATCCGCGGCTCCGCCAAGGTGCAGGGTAAGTACAAGAAGCAGTCCGGCGGCCGCGGGCAGTACGGCGACTGCTGGATCGAACTCTCGCCGCTGCCGCGCGGAGAGGGTTACCTGTTCGAGGACAAGATAGTGGGCGGGGTCATCCCGCGCCAGTACATCCCTGCGGTGGACAAGGGGATCCAGGAAGCGGCCAGGGAGGGGTTCCTGGCCGGCAACCCCGTGGTCGATTTCAAGGTCGCCCTGCTGGACGGCTCCTTCCACACGGTGGACTCCTCTGAAATGGCCTTCAAGGTGGCCGGCTCCCTGGCGTTCAAGAAGGCGATGGAACAGTGCAAGCCGGTGCTTTTGGAGCCGATCGTCAACATGAAGATAACTGTGCCGGACGAGAACATGGGCGACGTGATCGGGGACCTCAACTCGCGGCGCGGCAAGGTGGTGGGGGTCGAGCCCAAGGCGAACTCCCAGATCATCCGGAGCGTGGTCCCTATGTCGGAGGTGCTCACCTATTCCAACGATCTCCGCTCCATGACCAGCGACCGCGGCATGTTCACCTCCGAGTTCTCACATTACGAAGAGGTCCCAAGCCACCTGGCCCAGAAGATCATCAACGAGTCCCTGGATCAAAAGGGCAACAGCAACCATAAAGGCGCATAGCAAAGAGCGCTGCGTCGCATCTGCCTGGCCGCGGGTTGCCGCGGCCGGGTCTTTTACATTTCCATACGCAATGAGGGAGGACGAGTTAGATGCCGAACCAATTTTCGCCGGATGCAGATGATAACAGTTCAGAAAAGAAACGTTCGCAACAGCGACTCCTCCTGCTTCTCCTGCTGCTCATAGCCCTTTTCGCCTATCTCTATTTCTTCACCGGGCTGATCAAGCCGCGTACCGAGACGGCTCAAGCGCCGGCACCCACGCCGGCCGAGCAGCCTGCGCCTGAAGTGATGAAACAGCCGCTGCCGCCGAGACCGGAAGGGGAGGCCGCTGCGCCGGCGCAACCCGCCGCGCCCGGGGCTGCTGCCCCGGCTGCCACCGGACAGGCTAAACCGGCGCCCGCCCGGAGTGCGGCTCCGGCCGGCAAGCCCGCAGCAGACGCGGCCCCTGCCGCCAAAACCGCGCCCCCCGGGCAACCGGCCCCGGCTGTGCAGGCGAAAAACGGAAAGCCCGCTGCCCCTGCTGCCCCCCCTGCAAAGGAAAAAGCAGCCAAGCCCGCGCCCCCCGTTAAGGAAGCAAGGCCCGCCACCGCGGCGAAGGGCGCCAAGCCCGCCACCGCGGCGAAGGAAGCGAAGACCGCCGCCGCTGCCAGGGAGAAGAAGCCCGCGGCCGCAAAGGCCGAGAACCGCGTCGCCCCGAAGGCCGCCAGGGCCCAGGCAAAACCCGCAGCGGGCGCTTATGCGCTCGAGATCAACGGCGACCTGGCAGAGAGCGAGGTGGGACCCGTCACCGCGAAGCTGAAGAAGGCAGGCATCTCCAACGTCGTTACCAGCAAGGCGCAAAAGGGGGAGCCGATGCACCGCCTGTTCCTCGCCGACTTCGGTGACCGGAACGAGGCGGTCGAAGAGCTGGAAAGGTTGAAACAGGTGGCGCCCAACGCCTTCATGCTGAAGGAAAACGGCAGATATGCCGTCTACGCCGGATCTTTCCTGCGTCAGGGGAAGGCCGCCGTCGAGCAGGACCGCCTCTACGACAAGGGGGTGCGGCTCATGCTGAAGGAGGCGACCATCCCCGTCGCCGTCTTGAAGCTGCGCGCAGGGAGCTTCGCCGACCAGGCGAGCGCCGAGAAGGCAGCCGGCAACCTGAAGAAGTCCGGGGTTGCGGCGAAGGTCGTCAAGGTGGGGAAGTAGTGTGCAGTGTCAGATAAGGTAACCTTCAAGATCTCATCCGCGGCCGCCCCGTACGTGGGGGGCGACAAGCCGCTGCAGGACAGGCTGAAGGCCGCAGCCGGCAAGGTGGAGCTGCCGCCCGGCGATTTCGTGCTGCTCATCTACTACCTGTGCCACGACCCTGATCCTCAAGTGAAACGGAGCGCGGTAGCGACGCTGCGCGGCCTTGGTGCCCCCATGCTGACGGAGATCCTGTCGGATGGACAGCTGCACCCGCGTATACTCGACGCGCTGGTGCAACTGCACGGGAAAAATCCGCAGCTCGCCTCCCTGTTCGCCAGCCACCCGATGCTGACTACCAAGGCCGCAGCCCAGCTCGCCGCACAGGGGGGGAGCCCGACCCCCGTGGAGCCCCCGCCGGCACCGACCGCGTGCGGGGCGGGAGCGGGAGCGTCTTCCGATACCGAACCCGCCCAAGGACCCGGCGAGGACGAACCGCTTGACGAGGAGGAGTACCAGTCCAAGTACCAGATGGCCCAGGCAATGGGGGTAAGCGACAAGATCAAGATGGCGCTTACCGGCGACAAGGAGTGGCGCAGCATCCTGATCAAGGACAGCAACAAGCTCGTTTCCGGTGCGACGATAAAGAACCCCCGCATCACCGAAGCGGAGGTGCTTGCCATCGCCAAGTCCGCCGTGCAAAACGACGAGATCATGCGGGTCATCTGCGCCAACAAGGAATGGATCAAGAACGCGCAGATAAGAAAGGCGCTGGTGGAGAACCACAAGACGCCTATTCCTCACGCCCTGCGTTTCGTGGCAACGCTCTCCGAGAAGGACCTCTCCACGCTGGCGAAGAGCAAGAACGTCTCCTCGGTCATCGCCTCGCAGGCCCGTAGGATCCTGATGAGCAAGAAAGACAGCAGATAATTAGGGGGAATATCGATGGCTCTGGTCAACCAGGCAAAACGTGAAATAAACGCCAAGATAGTGTTCTTCGGCCCGGGCCTAGCCGGCAAGGGGACCAGCCTGAGGCACATCTTCAACAAGCTGAAGCCGGAGTTCCGTGGCGTCCTGAAGGTGATGAACGTCCAGGATGCGCGGATGCTGTTCTTCGATTTCACTCCGCCGGGCGACGGCGACGTGGACGGCTTCAAGGTCCGCTTCCATCTCTACACCGTTTCCGGCAGCAACGTCGATCCGGCGGCCTGGAAGATGGTGCTAAAGGGGGTGGACGGGGTGGTCTTCGTGGCCGACTCGGCGCCGCAAAAGCTGGATGAAAACCGCGCAGCCATGGAGAACCTTCAGGCTTTCCTCAAAGGGTACGGACAGAGCCTTGCGACGGTCCCGTCAGTGTTCCAGCTGAACAAGAGCGATCTCGCCGACAAAGCGGCGCCGGCCGAACTGGAGCGGGTGCTGAATCCGGCCGGTCTTCCCAGCTTCGCCGCCAGCAGCAAGAGCGGGGAAGGTGTGCTCCAGCCCCTGATGGCACTGGTGAAGACGGTGCTTTCCGGCCTGCGCAGCAAGGGGGCCGAGGGGATTTCCAGCAGCGAGGGATTGCAGCGCCTGGTGGAGGCCCCCCCTGCTCCTTTTTCAGCCCAACCTGCGACCAAGCCCCAGGCAACGCACGCGGCGCCTTCAGCTTCGACCGCTGAGCCCTTGGCAAAGCCTTCGCGGGCAGTTGCCGCGACTGCGGCGACACCGGAAGAGCCGCTCACGCTCGAACTTGCCGGAGCACCGCGCGCTGCCGATGGGGATGCCATCTGCGTGCCGCTCACCATCCGCAGCGGAGCACGTACCAAGTCGGTGGTGCTGACCCTGTCGCTTTCAGTGGAAGAGGGGTAGCCGTTGGGACCGGAACTGGACCTGCATCTGCTGGTGCGTCTGCTGCTCGCCTCGCTGCTTGGGGGGTTGATCGGTTTCGAACGTGAAATACACGGCAGGCCGGCGGGTTTCAGGACCCACCTGCTGGTGTCGCTTGGCTCCTGCCTTTTTTGCATCACCTCCATCGAGATCTACCGCAGTTTCGGCAACTTTTCCGGCACTGTCCCGGTGGGGGTCGATCCGGGGCGCATCGCGGCGCAGGTGGTTACCGGCATCGGTTTTCTGGGCGCGGGCGCAATCATCAGGGAGCGGGCCTCCATACGCGGCCTCACCACCGCCGCCTGCCTCTGGGTTGCCGCAGCGCTCGGCATCGCCTGCGGGATAGGGCTTTTCTACCTCGCCATCTTCGTGACCATAGTGGCCCTCATCAACCTGCTGTTATTGAAGCAGATCGAAAAGAGGCTGTACCGGGACACCTACGTCATGGTCAAGATATGGGGAGAAGACCGCAACGATTTCGTATCGCGTGTCTACGTGGTGCTGGCTGCATGCGGCATAGACCGTGTGGAGGCGAGGCTCGAGCGTGACATGGAAAGGGGCGTCATGTTCATCGAGTTCCAGGTGAAACGGGCCAAGCAGGTCACCTCTGCCGAGCTTCTCGCCAGGCTCAGCGAACTGGAAGGCGTCAAGAGGGTAGGGGTTGAGTGACCGCAGGGGCGTGCCCCGGGCGGTTTAATTTCAAGGCAACGGAAAAGGAGAGGACGGCATGGCGGAACTAAAAGGCAGCAAGACGGAGAAGAACCTGCAGGAGGCTTTCGCAGGCGAGTCCCAGGCCCGCAACAAGTACACCTACTACGCCTCGGTAGCCAAGAAGGAGGGTTACGAGCAGGTTGCCGCGCTGTTTCTGGAGACGGCCGAAAACGAGAGGGAGCATGCCAAGCTGCACCTGAAGGCGCTGGGCGGGATAGGAGACACCATCACCAACCTGAAGGCCGCCGCCGCAGGGGAGTACGCGGAATGGGTCGACATGTACCCCCGCATGGCGAAGGAGGCGAGGGAGGAGGGATTCACCGCCATCGCCGCCCTGTTCGAGGGTGTTGCCAAGATAGAGAAGGAGCACCAGGAGCGTTACAAGGCGCTGCTCGCCTCGGTAGAGGAGGGGACCGTTTTCAGGTCGGAGGAGCCGGTCGACTGGAAATGCCGTAACTGCGGCCACATCCACGCAGGTAGCGCGGCTCCGGAGCTCTGCCCGGTCTGTCACCACCCCCGTGGGTACTTCGAGCGTAGCGCCGAGAACTACTAGCATCCGCGAGGGGGGCGCATCCCCCCCTCGCCGCTTCTTCCCCACCGCACACTCCCCCCCCGCACTGTCCCAGATGGCAAAATCCCTTGTATACGGAACGTCTTGCATGCTATGATGCCGTGGTTTCTCATTAGCAAAGGAGGCAAGCATGGCAATCATCACAATATCCAGGGAGATGGGTACCGGCGCCTACGCCATTGCCAAGGAGTTGGCAAAAAAGCTCAAATATACCCTCGTCGACCGCGTGAAGATAGAGGAGCTGGCACCTGCCTACGGCCTTACCCCCGAGATCCTCGAGAGGGTAGACGAAAAGCCCCCATCCTACCGGACCGCCGAGGACCGTCTGCAGGCGGCGCATCTTGCCACCATGGAGCTGATCCTTCTGGACAGCGCCAAGAAGGGGAACGTCATTCTCTACGGCAGGGGGGCGCAGGACCTGATCAAGGGGCTCAAGAACGTGCTCAAGGTACGCTTCATAGCACCTTTCGAAGACCGGGTGGAGAAGTTCGCCGAGCGGGAGTGGATCGATCCGGATCTGGCTCGCGAGCTGATCAGAAAGAGCGACCACCAGCTGGGGGGGTTCATCCATTTCTACTTCGACAGGAACTGGAGCGACCCGCTGGCCTACGACCTCATCTTCAACACCAAGAAGTTCAGCCACACCGCGATGATAGAGTGCATCGTCGCTGCGGCCAAGGATCCTCGCCTGAAGGTGGAAGAGGAAGAGTCCCTGGCTCTTCTTGATGACTGCATACTCGCGAAGCGGGTCGAGGCGGAACTTCTGAAGTCATCCCTGGAGCGGGCAGTGAGCTTCCGCATCCTGGTGAAGGACGGGGTGGTTTCGCTTTCCGGGCATGTAAAGTCGGAAGGTGAGATCGAGGAGGCGGTGAGGATTGCGGGGTCGGTCCCCGGGGCGGTCGACGTGGAGAGCGATCTGGACGTGCTCAGCTACAAGCCGGTCAAGGATTAAACTGCAGGGGCCAGGGACCGGAACCGGGAACCCAGGCCTATTGAACGAAGGGGCCGGTGTCAGGCGCAGGGGGACAGCATTCTTGCCGCCCCCCGGCCCCTTTTTTTTTCTATCTCCTCTCACTCACCCGCTTGAGATTCTCCACGCAACTGTACGGCACGGACATGGTGCCCCTTCCGGTACCCATGCTGATCCCCTCCTCGATGCCGTGATAATCTGAACCTCCGGTCCAGATCATCCCTTTTTTCTCGGCATAGCCTCGCAGGAAGGCACTCTCTATCTCGCCGCAGACGTTGTTGAAGACCTCAAGCCCGCTGAGCCCCATCTCGGCGAGCTGGTCGATGATCCTCGCCAGGGTCTCGCGGTCGTTGGTGATGGTGGTCGGATGGGCCAGCACCGCCACTCCTCCCAGCCTCTTTACCGTCGCCAGCGCCTCGTCAATCGGGAAGTAGCGCTTGGGGACGTCGCAGGGGAGCAGGTAACGGACGAAGGCGTCCTGCATGTCGTGGGCGTACCCCTTGGCCATCAGCACCTGCGCGATGTGGGGGCGTCCAAGCGCTCCCCCCGCCAGCGCCGCAGCCTCGCCGCTGGAGATGGTGTTCTTCCCTTCGCTGGTGAGCTTCTCGTTGATCCTGCCGACGATCGCCTCTCCCCTTGTTTCCCTCTTCTCCCTGAAATCCCTGAGCATGTCGAGCAGTAGCGGGTCGTGGTGGTCAAGCAGGTAACCAAGGAGGTGCACATCGCGATAGGAGCCGAAGGCGACGGAGAATTCCAGCGCCGGCAACACCTCCAGGCCGCAGGCAGCACCGGCGGCAAGGGCCTCGTCGATGCCGTCGACCGTATCGTGATCGGCCAGTGCGATCGCCTTCAGGCCGATATCCTTTGCCATCTTGACAAGTTCGGCGGGGGTCCGCACGCCGTCCGAGTAGTTGGAGTGAAGATGCAGGTCAACCAGGTTTTTCATTATTTATCTCTCCAGATTAGATCAGTAGGCCATTATAGGAGTTTTCCTCATTTGTGCAACCGCTAAAAGCCCGCAGTTATCGGTTGCCATGGACATTGGCATCTTGTATAAGGAAGCATTACTTTTATCGCTGTAATCATGGGGTGTTCGTGGCAAAAAACAAAGGCATGGCAGGCGCCGTATTCGCTCTGTCGACATTCATAATCGGCGGAGTCCTGACCTTTTCCGGGCTCGGTCTGATCGCTTTCATGAAAAACAAGGACCTCCTGGGGCTCGGTGAGGGGCGCAGCATAGGTATCCTCTTCGTCTGCGTCGGGCTCCTCGCCTCGATCCTCGGGGTCCTGGTCATGCGCATGGTAAGAAACAGGCTCTAGCGTGAAGGACGACCAGATTTACCAGGCGATGGGGATACTGGCCGATGCGGTCAGGGGGTGGGTGACACCTGCGGTCACCATAGTGGCTACCCAGGACCGCGACCCGTTCAAGGTGCTGGTCTCCTGCATACTGTCGCTAAGGACCCGCGATCAGACCACTGCCGAGGCCTCAGCCCGTCTCTTCGGGCTCGCCGCCACCCCTGAAGGGATGGCACGGCTTGACCTCTCCCGGATAGAGGAGGCCATTTACCCGGTTGGTTTCTACCGGGTGAAGGCCAAGCAGATCCTCGAGATATCGCGAGAGCTGTCGCAGCGGCACGCAGGCCGGGTTCCGGATGAACTCGAAGATCTCCTGAAATTCAAGGGGGTGGGGAGGAAAACGGCCAACCTGGTGCTCACCCTTGGCTACGGCAAGCCCGGGATCTGCGTCGACATCCATGTGCACCGGATCTGCAACAGGTGGGGCTACGTGGCTACGCGCACCCCGGAGCAGACCGAGGCGGTCCTCAGGCAAAAGCTGCCGCCTGAATTCTGGATTATCATTAACGACCTGCTGGTCACCTTCGGTCAGAATCAATGCACCCCGGTCTCGCCGCGCTGCTCCAACTGCCCGCTATTGCAGCTTTGCGACCGGGTGGGTGTTTTGAAACATCGCTGAAGAAGCGAGGTTGCAGAGCGTAGCACTTTGAGTATAATGAGAACCTGTCTCGCACGATGGACTGTTATCCGCTGGTGCCGCGCATCAGCCAATTTGGGGGGTTACTATGCTGAAGAAAATAGGTTTTGTGGGATTGGGGACCGTAGGCGTGCACATGGCAGCCAACCTGGCCAAGTCCGATTATCAGCTGACGGTGTTTGACGAGGATGCCCAGGCGGTTGCGGAGCTGGCGAAACTCGGGGTCAAGGTAGGCGACACCCCCATGGCTACGGCAAAAGGGCAGGACCTGGTCATCGTCATCGTTCCCGAGAGCGACGCGCTGGTCTTCGGGAAGGGGGGGGTGCTGGAAGGGATCGACCCCGGCACCATCCTGGTTGACATGGGCACGCACTGCCTGGAGACCATCGAGCGGATGGCGCAGGAAGCGGTGAAACGCCGCGTCATGTTCCTCGAGGCACCGGTGTGGGGGAGCAAGGAACACGCGGCAAACGGGCTGCTCACCATCCTCGCCGGCGGGGACGAGGCCCTTCTCGGGCGCTGCCGTGAGCCCTTCTCCTACTTCGGGCTCAACATCATCCACATCGGCAAGATCGGGGACGCCACTCGGATGAAGCTGATCGTCAACCTGCTGCAGGCAGAGATGATGCAGTCGCTCTCCGAGGGGCTGGTATTCGGCGAGAAGATGGGGTTCAAACCGGACAAGATCCTCGAAGTGCTGGATTCCGGCGGCGTCGCCTCCCCGCTTTTCCACTCCAAGGGGCGCTCCATCGCACGCGGCGACTTCAGCCGCAACCTGGCTCTCAAGTACGTGCACTTACAGATGCTCAGGGTGCTCGAGACGGCAGACAAGCTTGGCATAGAGCTTCCCGCGGCCCAGACCGTATCCGGCGTCTTTGCGCAGGCAGTGACCGACGGCAGGGGAGAAGAGGATTTCTCCGCGATCGTGAAGCAGCTGAGGAAGTAGCCGGACTGCCGAGGCAGGTAAGAGGCTGTCTTCAATAAGAGCGTTTTTGAAAGGGGTACCCGGAAAAGGTGCCCCTTTTTTAGTTATCCCCGATCGGCACCCGACCACAAAGAGCCCCTTCACCCCCGCCTCTTGCGTAGGGCATGGGAGAAAAGCAATCGTCGCTACAGGGTCTATACAGAGAGCAGCATGTCCGTGCTGCGCCGTAAAGATCATTAGAATAATTTGGCTGTACAAAAAACTTGAGGATCGGGTAAAAATAGATGTCTACATTTTGAAGCACGCAAACAAGCACCTTCCGCATTGAATTAGCATCTTGAAATCTCGGCATCTTCTGGCCATAAAATTTCCAAACATTGTCTATTTCCCGAAACCAACAACTGTATTAGCGGAAAAAATTTCGCTACTTCAGAAGTAGAAGGAGAATTATGGGGAACACAAGAAACAAAAAGTTATTGATGCTGGTCCTTGGTCTGGCGATCATGGCCGGCAGTTGTTACGGGATCTACGCCTGGAACTCTCAATCAGATGAAGGAAAACAGATCAGCTACACCGCTTTCATGGAGAAGGTGAATGCCGGCGGCATAGTCAAAGTAAGGATCGCAGGCGACAACATCACAGCTGACAGCAAGTCCGGCGAGAAGTTCCAGCTCTTCCTCCCTGCCGGCGCAGAGCTGGCCGATACCCTCATTGCCAAGAAGATCGATTTCTCCTCCAACCCCCCTGCGTCGCAGCCCAAATGGTTCGAGATAAGCATCATCCTGGTCGTGGCGATCTTCCTGTTCATGGTGCTCAGGAAGTACTCCGGGGTCGGGCGGAGCAAGGCGAGGGTCGTCGACTGCTGCGACTCGGAGACCCGCTTCGGGGACGTCGCGGGCGCGGACGAGGCGAAGGCGGAACTGCTGGACACCGTGGCGTTCCTGAAGGACCCGCAGAAGTTCTCGGTACTGGGGGGCAAGATGCCCACCGGCGTGCTCCTGGTAGGCCCCCCGGGCACCGGGAAAACGCTGATCGCCAGGGCTGTCGCCGGCGAAGCCGGAGTGCCGTTCTTCTCCATCTCCGGCTCGGAGTTCGTCGAGATGTACGTCGGCGTCGGCGCCTCCCGGGTGAGGGACCTTTTCGCTCAGGCAAAAAAGGCCGCTCCCTGCATCGTCTTCATAGACGAGATCGATGCGGTGGGGCGCAAACGCGATGCCGCTACGGGCGGCGGCGCCTCCGATGAAAGGGACCAGACCCTCAACCAGCTGCTGGTGGAAATGGACGGCTTCTCGGTCAACTCCGGGGTCGTCGTGCTCGCCGCCACCAACCGTCCTGAGATCCTCGACCCGGCGCTGCTCCGCTCCGGGCGCTTCGACCGCGAGGTCGTGGTCGGCTCCCCGGACATCAGGGGGCGCGAGGCGATCCTGAAGGTCCACGCCAAGAAGGTGCCGCTTTGCCCCGAAGTCGACCTGATGGTCATTGCGCGCGGCACCCCCGGTTTCTCCGGCGCCGACCTCGCCAACGTGGTGAACGAAGCCGCCATCCTGGCCGCGAGATCCAACAAGGGGTACGTGGAGATGGTCGATTTCGACTCCGCCAAGGACAAGGTGATGATGGGGGCCGAGAAGAAGTCGATGGTGCTCTCGGACAGGGCAAAGCTCTCCACCGCGTATCACGAGGCAGGGCACGTGCTTGTGGCGAAGCTGGTCCCGGGATGCGACCCGGTGCACAAGGTCTCCATCATCCCCAGGGGAAGGGCGCTGGGCGTCACCGTGCAGATCCCCGAGGAAGACATCTACTGCTACACGAAAGAGATGCTGATGGGGCACCTCAAGGTGCTGATGGGGGGGCGCGCCGCGGAGGAGATCGTCTTCCACACCACGACCACCGGGGCAGGCAACGACCTTGCCCGCGCCACCGATACCGCCCGCAAGATGGTCTGCGAGTGGGGGATGTCCAGGGCCTTTGGTCCCGTCGCCTTCGGCAACCACGAAAGCACAGACCCCAATGGCGGATCACAGAAGGGTTTCAGCGACACCACCGCGCTGGAGATCGACACCGAGATCCGGTCCATCGTGACCACTTGCTACACCGATGTACGCACCCTGTTGGAAGAAAACATGGATGCCCTCGAGCGGCTGACCGCTGAACTGGTCGCCAGGGAGACCCTGGACGCCGCCGAGATCGACGACGTCCTCGGTTTTGCTCCGGAAGAGCAGGAAATGGAACTCACCGCTTCCGCAGCCTAGGTCCTGCCCAGCCGCCAGCGGCGGCAGCTCCGCTAAACATCCCCGCTGCCACCTTTCTCCAACTGAACAGGGAAGGGTGGCAGCGGTAACCCTGCCTCGTCTCCCGCATCTAAAGCTTGCCGGTGTCATGGTTAAATGCTATTTAGTAGTCGGGCCGCGCCCGTATGAACCATAGGAGCAACCGATGACCAAAAACGACATATTCCGCAGGCTGCGCTACGCGATGGATCTCAACAACCAGACGGTAGTCGAGATATTCAGGCTCTCCGGACTCAAGATCGGACAGTCGGACATCACCGCCCTCGTCAAGAAAGAAGATGAGGAGGGGTATGAGGAGTGCAGCGACCTGGTGCTGGGGGCTTTTCTGGACGGGCTGATAGCCCTGAAGAGGGGAAAGAGGGAAGGGGAGCCTGAACAGGCGAAGCAGGCCGCAGAGCTCACCAACAACGACATCCTGAAGAAGATCAGGATCGCCCTGGCCCTCAAAGAGGACGAGATGCTGGCCGTTTTCAGGCTGGCGAACTTCCCGGTCTCCAAGTCCGAGCTGAGCGCGGTTTTCCGCGCGCACGGGCACGAAAACTACAAGCCGTGCGGCGACCAGATGCTGCGCAATTTCCTGAAGGGACTCACAGTGAAATACCGCGATGGGGCGCAGAAATGACCGATGGGCAAAACGATCAGCAGGATGAGCTGCCGAGCGTTGCCGCGGCCGGTGCTGCTGCAGAAACTGCGGAAAGGATCGACGATCCCTCGCCGATAAGGGGCGGCCTGGCAAGGATCCGCAAACGCCGCTGGATGCTGTGGAGCGTGATCATCATCTACCTCCCCGCCATGTGGACCACTCAAAAGATTACCCGCTCCTTCCACGACTCTCTCCCCGTCTTCTTCCTCTGGTTCCTGATCCTGCTGCTGGCAACCGGGTTCTCCGCCCTGGCGAAGTGTCCGCGTTGCGGCAACTACTTCCACCTGAACGGCATCACCCTGCTTTACCTGCGTAAGTGCCTGCACTGCCAGCTTCATCTCAATGCCGACCGGGTGAAGGCGAAGGATGGGGATACGAACGTCGCTTCCTGAACGGGGAGCCGCTGTTGCCCGTCAAGGGGGCGCAACGCCTCCCGGCGCGGGTTCGGTCTGCGCCGTTTGCGATTGCTGCGTCCTTTTCGCTTCCTGCACCGCTGACAGCGCCTGCTCCAGCGCGTAACTCAAGCTCTCCCCGTCCACCTGCGCCTTTCGCATGAAAAGAGCCATAGTCTCCACCCCCCTGGGGTTGGGA
>Ga0209317_1001889_pt1 | contig 16568 bp, 14 predicted proteins | sample RifGroB2_FD_183994 | JGI IMG/M metagenome (GOLD analysis project Ga0209317, IMG submission 183994) | Soil microbial communities from Rifle, Colorado, USA - Groundwater B2 (SPAdes) (version 2) | ecosystem: Environmental > Terrestrial > Soil > Unclassified | place: Rifle, Colorado | collected... | reverse complement strand
GTTGGCCGTGATGATCGGGGTGTGCACGTAGAGAAAGCCGCGCTCGGCGAAGAAGCGGTGCACCTCCTGGGCCAGCGCCGAGCGCACCCGGAACACCGCGCCGAAGGTGTTGCTGCGCACCCGCAGGTGGGCGATGGTGCGCAGGTACTCGAAGCTGTGGCGCTTCTTCTGCATCGGGTACTCCTGGTCCGCCTCCCCGACCACCTCGACCGAGAGCGCTTTCAGTTCCAGCGCCTGCCCCGCCGCCGGGGATTGCTGCAGGACTCCGGTGACGGCAACGGCGCTGCCGGTGCCAAGGGCGGCAAGCTCGGCGTAGTTGGCGAGATCCGGCTCCGCGACCACCTGGATCCCTGCCAGAGTCGAGCCGTCGTTCAAGGAGATGAAGGTGACCCCCTTGCCGCTCCTGACCGTTCTCGCCCACCCCTTGAGAAGGAACTCCTGCCCGGGCCGCCCCTCGGCCAAAACCTGTTTCACCCTGGTTCTAACTGTCATATCCGCCACCCCGCTATTGGTTACCGACTCGATATTTATAGCACAGTGCCGATGTGTCGGCAAAACCATAGTTGTCTCTTGCACCTGGAAGATTGGGCGCGGGCAAGGGAAGGGAGCGGGAGGCGGGATTTCTGGATCGCCCTTTGAGCGGGGGGCACCTATCGGCGGCGAAGCATTTCTCCGGGCATCAGCCGGATTTCCGGCGCTCTTAATTCCGTCTTAATGCCTTTAACCTGCATTTTAACACCGTCTTAAGGTCGAAATGTCTATGGTTACAGCAGGGACAAAGCTACTTCGTCTGTGCCTGAGACATCCATGCGGCAAGGAGTATCATAATGAAGATCTATCTATTCCACCCCGAAACCGGCATCTACCTGGGTGAGGACTTTGCCGAAGAACTTTCGGCGTGCCGCAACGAAGCGGATCTGCCTCATGCCACGACGATCGCAGCGCCACCCTTCAGGCGCGGTGAAGTCCCCGTCTTCGTTGTTGCTGAAAATAGGTGGGAAATTCGACCGATCTCCCCGGCATTGGTTGGAGCTGACGGTGATCCGCAGGCAAACCGTCTGCCACAGCGCCAGGCGATTCGGCAGGCTCAGGAGGATCGATGACCATGAAGAAAACTCTCTTCCTTATTTTGGCAGTACCACTTTTTTGGGCGGCCCCCATTCATGCCGTATCTTATCCTCCTTCGGAGCCGAGTTACCTGAAAGAAGAAGAGGTTATGAGGGTCGGTGCGAAGCTGTACATGTTTCACAGCGGCACGGATGATGTGAGGAAAGGCTGCAGGCGCAGTGCAGATTGAGACAATTCCTGAGACGACGGGTCGTCTCAACACCGGAGAATAGATTATGAACATGTACGAATGGCTGGAAACAATACTCTTTTTTGCTGCTCTCCTCGCCATGGTGAGGCCTTTCGGCACCTTCATGGCCAGGGTGTACCAGGGGGAACGGACTTTCATGTCGCCGGTTCTGGTGCCGTGCGAAAACCTCCTGTTCCGGCTCTGCTCCGTTAACAAGGACGACGAGATGGGGTGGCAACGCTACGCCTTCTCCTTGCTCCTGTTCAACATCGCCTGCGGCATCTCTCTTTTCGCCATCTTGCTGCTGCAGGGAGTCTTCCCCCTCAACCCGCAGAAATTCCCGGCATTTTCCTGGCACCTCGCGCTCAACACGGCGATCAGCTTCATGACCAACACCAACTGGCAGAACTACGGCGGGGAGGCGACCGCGAGTTATTTCACCCAGATGCTCGGCTTTGCCGTGCACAACTTCACCTCGGCAGCCACCGGAATGGTGGTCGCCATAGCCCTGATCCGGGGACTGGTGCGGCGCCGGGCGAGCGCCATAGGCAACTTCTGGGTCGATCTCACCCGGACCATCCTCTACATCCTGCTGCCGCTGTCGCTCGTCTTTGCGGTATTTCTGGTCTCTCAGGGTGTGATCCAGAACTTCACCGCCTACAAAACGATGCCGCTGCTTCAGGAAACCAGCTACCAACAGCCCAAGCTGGACGACAAGGGTTACCCGGTCATGGATGCCAAGGGAAAGGCAATCTCCGAGACCGTGAAGGTTAAAGAGGTCAGCGTGCCGATGGGGCCGGTCGCCTCCCAGGAGGCAATCAAGGAACTGGGCACCAACGGCGGCGGTTTTTTCAACGCCAACTCGGCCCACCCCTACGAAAACCCCACCCCGCTCTCCAACATTGCGGAAATATTCCTGATTCTGCTGATAAGCGGCTCGCTCACCTACACCTTCGGCCTGATGGCGGGCAATCCGCGCCAGGGTTGGGCGCTGCTGGCGGTCATGCTCGCCATCCTGGTCCTGGCGACAGCTGCGCTGTACTGGGCGGAGGCGGGCGGTAACCCGCTGGTGGCGAAGCTGGGCGTGCACGGCATCAACATGGAAGGAAAGGAGACCCGTATCGGTCTGGCGGGATCGGCGCTGTTCGCAACCGCCACTACCGGTACCTCCTGTGGTGCGGTCAACACCATGCACGACTCACTCACGCCGCTGGGTGGCATGGTTCCCTTGAGCCTGATCCTTTTGAGCGAGGTGATTTTCGGAGGTGTCGGCACGGGGCTCTATACCATGCTCTCCTTCGTGGTGATCGCGGTGTTCATCGCGGGGCTCATGATCGGGCGTACCCCTGAGTTCCTGGGCAAAAAGGTCGAGGTGCGCGAGATGTGGATGTCCATAATCACGGTGCTCACCTCCGGCGTCCTGGTGCTCGTCTTCTCCTCTGTTGCCATGCTGGTCCCCTCAGCGGTGGCCTCGATGAACAATCCCGGCGCCCACGGTCTCAGCGAACTGTTCTACGCCTTTGCCTCCATGTCCAACAACAACGGCAGCGCCTTCGCAGGGCTAAACGGCAACACTGTCTTCTACAACCTGACCGGCGCGGTCTGCATGTTGATCGGGCGTTTCGCCCCCATCGTGGCCTCGGTCGCCATGGCGGGGTCGCTCGCGGCCAAGAAGTACGTGCCGCCCAGCCTGGGAACGCTCCCCACCGACAAGGTGCCGTTTGCCCTCTGGCTCGTGCTGGTGATCCTCATCGTGGGAGCGCTCACCTTCTTCCCGGCGCTCTGCCTGGGGCCGATCGTCGAACATCTGACCATGCTGGGAGGCAACTAGCCATGTCAAAGCACGCGCCTGAACCGATATCCATTTTCGATCCGCGCATCATGAAACCCGCCCTGGTCGAGGCCCTGAAAAAGCTCGATCCGCGGGAGCTGTGGCGCAACCCTGTGATGCTGTGCGTCGAGATCGCCAGCGTCATCACCCTGGTCACCTTTGCCATGTCGCTCACCGGCGCCAACCGGGAGCCTGTCTGGTTCACCGGGCTCGTTTCCGTCTGGCTCTGGCTCACGGTGCTCTTCGCCACCTTCGCCGAGGCTCTCGCCGAGGGTCGCGGCAAGGCGCGCGCCGCCTCGCTTAGGAAAAGCCGCACCGACGTCACTGCCAAACGTCTGAAAAAGCCGGAGTTCGGCAGCCCGTTCGAGACGGTGCCGGCCGAAACGCTACGCAAGGGCGACTTCATCCTGGTCGAGGCGCGCGAACTGATAGCGGGCGACGGCGACGTGGTGGCCGGGGCTGCCCTGGTGAACGAGGCCGCCGTGACCGGCGAGTCGGCACCGGTGGTGCGCGAGTCGGGCGGCGACCGGAGCGCTGTCACCGGAGGGACCGAGGTGATAGCCAACGCAATCATCGTGAGGATCACCGCCAACCCGGGGGAGACCTTTCTCGACCGGATGATCTCGCTGATCGAAGGGGCGAAGAGGCGCAAGACCCCTAACGAGGCCGCGCTGGAGGTGCTTCTCATCGCGTTGACGCTGGTCTTTTTGCTGGTGTGCATCAACATCAGCCCGCTCTCCGCCTACAGCGTGAGGGCGGTGGGGCAAGGTACCCCGGTGTCGCTCACCATACTGGTCGCCCTCTTCGTCTGCCTGGCTCCCACCACCATCGCGGCGCTGTTGCCAGCCATCGGCATCGCCGGGATGGACCGGCTCTTCCAGAAGAACGTGATTGCCCTCTCCGGGCGTGCCATCGAGGCGGCGGGGGACGTGAACGTGCTGCTTTTGGACAAGACCGGCACCATCACGCTCGGTAACCGCGAGGCGGTGGAATTCGTGCCGGTAGGGGGGCATACCGACCGGGAGCTGGCCGAGGCCGCCCTGATCGCCTCTCTCACCGATGAAACACCGGAAGGCCGCTCCATCGTGCTCTTGGCCAGGCAGAAGTACGGCATGAAGCTGGATGCGCTGCCGGGCGATGCCGAAAGCATCGCCTTCAACGCGGATACCCGCCTATCCGGTGTCGATACCGCAGGCAAGAAGTATCGTAAAGGCGCCGCCGACTCGACGGTCTCCTTCGTGAAAAACCAGGGAGCCCATAACATCCCGAGCAACCTGGCCGATACGGTGGACAAGATCGCCCGCGCCGGCGCGACGCCGCTGGTGGTGAGTTGCGACGCCGAGATCCTCGGGGTCATCAACCTGAAGGACATCATCAAGGGGGGGATCCAGGAGCGCTTTCTGCAGCTTCGCAAGATGGGGATCAAGACCGTGATGATCACCGGCGACAATCCCCTTACCGCAGCGGCCATCGCCGCCGAGGCACAGGTGGACGATTTCCTGGCCCAGGCCAAGCCGGAGGACAAACTCAAGCTGATCAAGGATTACCAGGAGAGCGGTTTCATGGTGGCGATGACCGGCGACGGCACCAACGACGCCCCGGCCCTCGCCCAGGCCGACGTGGCGGTCGCCATGAACACCGGCACCCAGCCGGCGCGCGAGGCGGCCAATATCATCGACCTGGACTCCAACCCGACCAAGCTGCTGGACATCGTCGAGGTCGGCAAGCAGATCCTCATGACCCGGGGGAACCTCACCACCTTCAGCATCTCCAACGACATCGCCAAGTATTTTGCCATCATCCCGGCGATGCTCCTTTCCATCTACCCCCAACTCGGGGTGTTGAACGTGATGCAGCTGGGTTCTCCCTTCAGCGCCATCCTGTCGGCGGTCATCTTCAACGCGCTGATCATACCGGCGCTGGTGCCGCTCGCGCTCAAGGGAACCAGGTTCCGCCCCATGCCGGCCGAGAAACTCCTGATCCACAACCTGCTCATCTACGGGGTGGGGGGAATGATCGCGCCGTTTCTGGGGATCAAGGCGATCGACCTGATGGTCGGCCTGTTCTAGGGGCGACATGAATGCTAGATGCAGGGGCGGCCGGCGTCGCTCCTGCCGGAGGAAAAAATCGATGAAAGAGATCCGTTCAGCCATAATGATGCTCGTCCTGTTCACCGTCATCTGCGGCGGCATCTACCCGGCCGTCGTTACCGGCATAGCACATGCCATCTTCCCGAAGCAGGCCAAGGGGAGTATGATCGCCGATAAAAATAACCGCGAGATCGGCTCCAGCCTGATCGGGCAGCCGTTCTCGGACAGCAGATATTTCTGGGGCCGCCCCTCCGCAAGCGCCAGTTTCGGCTACAACCCCATGGCTTCCGGCGGCTCAAACTCGGGTCCCACCAATCCCGACTATCTCAAGACGGTGGGGGACCGGGTCAAGGCGCTACGCGACACGGGGATTACCGGGAGCATCCCTGCCGATTTGGTCCAGGCGTCGGCAAGCGGACTGGACCCCCACCTCACCCCGGAGTCAGCGGCACTCCAGGTGTCCAGGGTCGCCAAGGCGCGCGGCATGGGCGAGGCGGAACTCAGGAGGGTTGTTTACGCCCACACCGGGCAGCGTCAGCTCGGTTTCCTGGGAGAGCCGCGGGTGAATGTGCTTGAACTGAACCTGGCGCTGGATGCACAGGGCCGGTGAATCCCGGTATCACTTCAGGGCACTTCAGGGAACTTTTAAACAGGAGCCGGCCCGCAGGGAGAAACGGAAGTTTTCGATCCGTATCCAGTGCTGCCAAGGACAGAACCGATGAGAATTAGCCATGAGAAGTGACGAAGAGAACCGACCATCGCCCGAGACGCTTCTTAAGGTCGCCCAGGCCGAGGAGGCCGAATCCGGTCGCGGCAAGCTGAAGATTTTTCTCGGCTACGCGGCCGGCGTCGGCAAGACTTACGCCATGCTGGAGGCCGCCCGGCAGAGAAAAGGCGACGGCAGGGACGTGGTGGCGGGCTACGTGGAGTCCCATGGCAGGTCGGAGACCGACCTCCTCCTCGAAGGGCTTGAGGTGGTCCCGAAGGCCCGGGTCGAGTACCTGGGGGTGCTCCTCCCGGAGATGGACATCGACGCGGTGCTTGCCCGCAGGCCACAGATAGCGCTGGTGGACGAGCTTGCCCACAGCAACGCCCCGGGCTCGCGCCACGAGAAACGCTGGCAGGACGTTGAAGAACTCCTTGCCGCCGGCATCGACGTCTATACCACGGTCAACATACAGCACTTCGAAAGCCTCAACGATGTGGTGGCGCAAATCACCGGGGTGATCGTGCGTGAGACGGTTCCCGACAGCCTCCTCGACCGTGCCGTCGAAATCAGGCTGGTCGATATCCCCCAGGAGGACCTGCTGCAGCGGCTGCACGAAGGGAAGGTCTACATCCCGGAGAAGGCGGCGCTCGCCACCGAGAAGTTCTTCAAAAGAGGGAACCTCATGGCGCTGCGCGAACTCTCCCTGCGCCGCGCGGCGTCCCGGGTCGACGACCAGATGCGGGCCTACATGGAATCACGCTCCATCGCCGGTCCCTGGCCGGTTGCCGAGAGGCTCCTGGTCTGCGTCAGCGGCAGCCCCTACAGCGAGCGGCTGATCCGCACCACGAGAAGGCTTGCCGACGAGATAAAGGCCCCCTGGCACACGGTCTACATAGAAACCCCGGGGGGCAGCCGTTTTGTCAGGGAGAACCGGGTGCGGGTCTGGCGCGACATGCGCCTGGCGGAGAGCCTCGGGGCGCAGGTGGCGAGCCTCTCCTCCACCTCGGTCGCCGATGCGCTCATCGACTACGCAGTGAAAAACAACGTCACCAAGATTGTGGTGGGTAAGCCGACCAAGCCGCGCTGGCGAGAGTTCCTGCGTCAGCCCCTGGTGGATCAGATCATTCGCCTGAGCGGCTCCATCGATGTCCACGTGGTGAGCATCGCCGGAGAGCAGAGGAACCTTCCCCCCAAAGCTGCTTCGCGCCCGAGAGCGCCGGTTCCCTGGTCGGGATATCTGAAGGGCCTGGTGTTGGTGCTGGCCACCTCACTGCTCTGCGAGCCTGCTCACCGGTACCTTGCCCCCACCAACCTGGTGATGTTCTATCTCCTCGCGGTAGTCCTCGCGGCGGTACGGCTGGGGCGCCGGCCCGCAGTGCTGACCGCGGTTCTGAGCGTGCTTGCCTTCGATTTCTTCTTCGTGCCGCCGCGCTTCACCTTCGCGGTGACCGACACTGAGTACCTGATTACCTTCGGCGCCCTCTTCACAGTCGGCCTCGTCATCAGCACGCTGGTTTCCCAGTCCCGGGAGCGGGCCGAAGCCATTCGCGACCGGGAAATCCAGACGGCGAGCCTCTACTACCTAAGCCGCGACCTGGCCGTCGCCTCCGATCTGGAGGGGATCCTGGCAGCCCTGATCAGGAACATCGAAGAGAGCCTGGGTGCGCATATCGCGGTGCTCCTGCCCAAAGAGGAGCGGCTGGAGGTGAAGAGGGCGAGCAGTGAACTTTCTTTAGACCTGAAGGAGTTGGCGGTTGCGGACTGGGCCTTCAGGAACCGCTCCGCCGCAGGCCCCGGCACGGAAACCCTGGTTTCGGCGGCACTGCTCTACCTGCCGATACAGACGACCGGCGATGTGCTCGGCATCCTCGGGGTGCGGCTTTGCGACGAGGCCGATTACAAATCTCCGCTTTCCCGCAGGCTGCTGGAGGCTTTCGCTACCCAGGCGGCTCTCGCCATCGAGCGGGTTCATCTCGGCAAGCAGGCGGAGCAGGCCCAGATTCTTCAGGCGCGGGAATCCCTGGAGCGGGCGCTCCTAAACTCCATCTCCCACGATCTGCGCACACCGCTGGTCTCCATAACAGGGGCGCTCGGCGCGCTCAGGGACAAGGGAAGCCCGCTGGAACAGGAGGCCCGGGAGGATCTCCTGGACGCCGCCTGGGAGGATGCGCTACGGCTGAACCGTTTCGTCGGCAACCTCCTCGACATGACCCGCCTGGAATCCGGGGCTCTGAAGCTGAAGCTGATTCCCTGCGACGTCCAGGACCTCCTGGGCTGCGCCCTGGCCGCCCTGGAACCCCAGCTCGGCAAGAGAAAAATCGAGGTAACGGTCCCCACCGGGCTGCCGCTGGTCAGGATGGACATGGTCCTCATGGCCCAGGTCGTGGTGAATCTGCTCGACAACGCCCTGAAGTACACGCCGCGCGATAGCGGCATCGAGCTGGCCGCCGGGCTGGCCGATAGCACGCTGACCCTGTCGGTTTCCGACCGGGGCCCCGGCATCCCGGAGCACGACCTGAAGCGGGTTTTCGACAAGTTCTACCGGGTACCGGTCCCCGAGGGGGCGGGCGGTACTGGTCTGGGGCTCTCCATTTGCAAGGGGATTGTTGAGGCTCACGGCGGAAGCATACGTGCGGAAAACCGAGATGGAGGGGGGCTCCGGATGATTGTGGCGCTCCCGGTTACATGAGGCTGGAAGGGAGGAAGAATATTCATGCCGAATCTGAAGAATAAAGCGAGCGTGCCGCGCGTGCTTATGGTCGATGACGAGGTCACGATCCTCCGTTTCCTGCGCTCGGCGCTCGGTACCGGCGAGTTCGTCCTTTTTCAGGCGGAAAACGGCCATGGCGCGCTGGCGGCCGCCGCGGCGGTCCGGCCTGACATAATCCTGCTCGACCTGGGCCTCCCCGACATGGACGGTGTCGAGGTGATACGTAGGATTCGGGAGTGGTCGCAGGTGCCGATCATAGTGCTTTCGGTGCGCGACAGCGAGGACAACAAGGTGGGAGCACTCGATGCCGGCGCGGACGATTACCTGAGTAAACCTTTCGGTGCCGCGGAACTGCTGGCGCGCATACGGGTCTCGCTTAGAAGAAGTCTGCAGCAGGCGCCGGAGCCGGTGTACCGTTGCTCTGGACTGGAGTTTGATCTCGTGCGCCGAAGGGTCCTCGTGCGCGGCGCAGAGGTTCAACTCACCCCGACCGAATACGAGCTGCTGCGGCTTCTGGTGAACCACGCCGGCAAGGTGCTGACGCACGGTCAGATTCTGAAGCAGATCTGGGGCAACGCTCACGTGGACCAGCAGAACGTGCTCCGGGTGAACATCAGCAACTTGCGGCAGAAGATCGAAGAGGACCCGTCACGCCCGAGGCATATCGTCACGGAACTGGGGGTCGGCTACCGCCTGAAGGGGGACTAGCGCCCTGTGCGGGCGGGGGAGCGAGCTCCTGGCCGCAAAAGCATGGTTGACAGCGGGGGGCGGGTTCGTATAACTTGGCTGGCTATGATGAAGATCCTCTCTACTATACTGTTTGGGGTCGCCTTGCTCGCCGCCCCCTCTTTCGGGGCGGGCCCTGCCGGCGATTTCGGCGGGGTCGGCATCGACGGCGTACCCCGCGCCGACGGAACCATCCTGGTGCAGCAGCTGGTCCTGGGGGGGCCGGCGCACTTGGCCGGGATCCGCGCCGGCGACATCATCGTGCAGGTCGACGGGACCCCCACCCTCGGCAGCGACTTCAAGTTCATCGTGGAACGCAGGCTGCGCGGGCGCGCCGGCACCGAGGTGACCATCAGGGTGAGAAGACCGGGCAACCCGAAGCCGCTCGGCTATAGGCTGATCAGGCGCCAACTGGTTGCCGGCAGCAAGAAAAAATAAAGCTACTAAGGGAGAGCTACCTATGCGAACAGTCTTGGCTGCAGTCCTGGCCTTTTCCCTTCTGCTTCCGATTTCCGGCGCGGGCGCCGAGGACCTCCCCCAGAGCCCGCTCGGCACGCACGCGGCGCCGGAGAAGAAGTATCCCGAGATCGTCCTCTACTCCACCTCGTGGTGCCCGCACTGCAAGGCGGCCAAGGAGTTCTTCACCAGGAACGAGATCCCGTTCATCAACCGCGACGTGGAACTCGATAGCGAGGCGATGCAGCTTCTAACCGGCAAATACAAGAGCCAGGGGGTGCCGGTTATCGTTATCGGGGACGACGCCCAGGTGCTGAAGGGGTTCGACGAGGGGCGCTTTTTGAAGGCCCTGGAGCAGTACAAGAAGAAGTAGCGGCAGATATCTAAAAAGGGATGGGAGGGGAGGGCGGTGACGCTCTCCCTTTTTTGCGGGTTTCTTCTAGCTGAGATCCTCTGCCAGCACGGTAAAAAGTACCTGCACCAGCATCGGGTCGAGGTGGCTCCCCTTCATCCCGGTCATCATCTCGATCACCTTGCCGCGGCGGAACCCTCTGCGGTAAGGGCGGTCCATGGTGAGCGCGTCGCAGATGTCGGCGGCGGCGACGATCTGCGCTTCCAGCGGTATCCTACCCCCGTCCAGCCCGAAGGGGTAGCCGTTGCCGTCGTAGCGCTCATGGTGGTAGAGCACGATGTCCTGGACCGTCTTGGAGAGGTTCGCCTTGCGCACCACGTCGCACCCCCATTCCGGGTGCTTCATGACGATCTTGAACTCCTCCTCGGTGAGGTTGCGCTCCGCGTTCAGGATCGCCTCCGGCACCCCGATCTTGCCGCAGTCGTGGAGCCAGCTGCCGTACCTGATCTCCTGCCGGGTATCCTCCGAAATGCCCAACGCCTCCGCCAGCCTGAGCGCCAGGGTGGCGACCCTATCGCAGTGCCCCTTGGTGGAGGCGTCCTTGAGTTCGATGGTCTGGGCCAGCGAGTGCAGGATGAATTCGTCCTCGCGCTTGATCGACTGCAGCACCCGATACCTGCGGATGCCGTCCTTTACCGCGCGCAGCATCTCCGCCTTCTTCCACGGCTTAAGCACGAAACGGAATACCTCGCCGCTGTTGATCGCGGCGAGGGTGGTGGAGAGGTCGGCGCTCCCGGTCATCATGATCTTCACCGTGTGCGGCGAGACCTCCTTGATCCTGGTCAGCAGCTCGATGCCGCGCATGCCGGGCATCTCGTTGTCTGAGATCACCACGGCGATCGAGCGCTCCTGGACGATCTTCAGCGCTTCCAGCGCCGACCCCGCCGTCAGGACGTTGACCCCCCTGTTCTCGAAGAGGCCGCTGGTGTAGGCCAGGTAGCTCTTCTCGTCGTCGACGAACAGGATGCTTTCTCGTGTCAGTTCTCTGCTGGGCATTGGCAGGCTTCTCCGGAGCAACTCATTAGGTTGTCACCGTGTTACTTATCGGCACGACGCGTTTCTAGAACAGAAAAAAATGTCGCTCCGGGCTCAAGGGGTTGATTTTTTTGGCGTGCGGGCGCGCCACGGGGCGCTTGACATAAAAGGTAACAGCGGTACCATGCATCGGTGGGGGAGCTGCCCCGTTTTTGAACAGCGGCAACCGCATCTAATTAGGCAGGGGGCAGGGAGGGGCGCCATTTCGCTGCCTCAACCGGTCTCTATGGCGAGGAAAACAAGGGGGAGTGATCATGCTGGTATCCAAAACGTGGTACACGGTGGATGAAGCGGTGGAGAAATTCGGAGTCGAGGAAGAGCGGCTCAGGGTATGGATCACGGAGGGTGTGATCCGGACCGAGGAGGAGGAGGGGGTGGTGGTGCGGGTGAACGGCGACGACCTCGAGCTGAAAATCCAGGAACTGACCGGAATATAGCGTATTAGCGGAAAAAACTTCTCAGGAGCGCTCAAGGTCACCACACTGCTGCCGATATAGTTACCTGTGTCGCGCCATCCGCCCCGATGGCGGGCGCAGGTCGCTGTTACGGAGGTGGTTATGGGTGAGCTGTACGTACCCGTCAGTATCGAGAGCATTCAGGCAGATCTTTTTCCGGATGTCGCGCTGTTCATACGCAGCGGCGGCAAGTATATCCTCTACAAGAGCCATGGCAGGAATTTCTCCAGCCTGGACGCCGCACGTCTTCTGGAAAACAAGGTGGAATTCCTCTTCGTAAGCCCGGCGGACCTGGAGGTGATCACGACCTTCATGGAGAACAACGCCGAGCGGGTGCTCAAAGACGACACCATGCAGGCGAAGACCAAGGGGAAGATCATCTACCAGACCTCCATCAACTTCGTCGGGGACATCTTCGAGCACCCCGAAAAGGTCTCTGATTTTTCCCGCAGCCAGCGCATGGTCGAGAACCTGCTGCAGTACCTGGCCAGCGACAAGGATTCCTTCAACTCCCTGGAAAGCGTCATGACGCACAACTACTACACCTTCGTGCACAGCCTGCAGGTGACGGCGCTCTCGGTGCTGCTGCATTCGGAAGCCTACATGCTGTCCCACGACGAGATGCTCGACGTCGGCATCGGGACGCTGCTGCACGACTTCGGCAAGATCTTCGTCTCCCCCGGCATCCTCTCCAAGGAAGGGAAACTGACCGCAGCCGAGCTTGATGCCTACCGCAGGCATCCGGAAGAGGGCTACCAGTACCTGAAAAAGCAGACCAGGATCTCCGACATCTCGCTGGGCGTGGTCCGTAGCCACCATGAACGCAACAACGGCAACGGCTATCCGCAGGGGCTGAAGGGACCGGAAATCTCGCGCAGCGCCCAGGTCGGAGCGATCTGCGACGTCTACTGCACCCTCACCATAGACCGCTCCTGCCGCAAGGCGCTCTCCTCCTCCATAGCGCTGATGATCATGAAGCAGGAGATGAAGGGGTCCTTCAACGAGCGGCTGCTCGATGTGCTGGAAGGGATCGTCTGCACCGACAACCCGGCCCAGTTCCTCTGAGGGAGAAGAAAGCTGCTTGGGGAGCGAGGAGAATCGCTGGAACCAGCGTCGGTGCAGTTAAATAGTGAAATCGAGGGAGGGTGTTGTGAGCGGCATTAGCTTCGAAGAGATCATGTTCACCATAATGTCTGCAACGCAGGATACCTTTAAAAGCTACATGGACACCGATATCTTCGCCGGCAAGGTGGAGAAGAAGATCAACCCGCTGCGCAGTGACGTGGTCGGCATCGTCGGCGTTGCCGGAGACAGGGTCGGCTACATCCTGTTCGCCACCGAGAAGGAGTCGGCCCAGCAGATCGCCAAGGAACTCCTGATGCTGGAGGAGGCGGACGACGACTCCATCAACGATGCCGTCGGAGAGGTGGCCAACAACATCGCCGGCGTCTTCAAGACCAAGTACCACGAACAGTACGGCAGCGTCGCCCTCGGGCTGCCGCTCGTCGTCTCGGGGCGCCTGAAACCGATCACCGACCCCCCGGAACAGCCGGGGTCGGACGGCAGCATGAGCGTGCAGTGCAAGGGGGTCACCATCCCCTTCACCACCATGGACTCCAGGATCACCTTCCGGGTCATGGTCTACATGTAGCCCGTCCCCCCCACGTAGAAACAAAAAAGCCCCCGCTGCCTTGAAGGCGGCGGGGGCTTTCTGCTTGAAACCTTCCTTCTCTATACCCCGAGCTGCTTGAAGAAGTCGTTCCCCTTGTCATCCACCAGGATGAAGGCGGGGAAGTCGACCACCTCTATCTTCCAGACCGCCTCCATGCCGAGCTCCGGGTAGTCGATGCACTCGACCTTCTTGATGTTCTCTTCGGCGAGGATCGCCGCCGGGCCGCCGATGGAGCCGAGGTAGAAGCCGCCGTGCTTGTGGCAGGCGTCGGTCACCTGCTGGCTGCGGTTCCCCTTGGCGATCATGATCAGCGAGCCGCCGTTTGCCTGCAGCAGATCGACGTAGGAGTCCATGCGGCCGGCGGTGGTGGGGCCGAAGGAGCCGGAGGGCTTCCCTTTCGGGGTCTTCGCCGGGCCGGCGTAGTAGATCGGGTGGTTCTTCAGGTACTCCGGGAGCGGCTTGCCGGCGTCGAGGATCTCCTTGAACTTGGCGTGGGCGATGTCGCGCCCGACCACGATGGTGCCGGAGAGGAGCAGCGGCGTGGAGACCGGGTGCTTGGCGAGTTCGGCGAGCACCTCCTTGAGAGGCTTGTTCAGGTCGATCCGGACGCCGTGGTCGTGCTTGCCGCGGTATTTCTCGGGGATCAGGCGCGCCGGGTTGTCGTCCATCTGCTCGACCCAGATCCCGTCCTTGTTGATCTTCGCCTTGATGTTGCGGTCAGCCGAGCACGATACTCCCATGCCGACCGGGCAGGAAGCGCCGTGGCGCGGCAGGCGGACGATGCGCACGTCGTGGCAGAAGTACTTGCCGCCGAACTGGGCGCCGATGCCGCTCTCCTGGGCCGCCTTGAGGAGCTTCTCCTCGAGTTCCAGATCGCGGAACGCCTGTCCGCCGTCGTTACCGGTGGTCGGGAGCGCGTCCAGGTACTTCGTGGAGGCGAGCTTCACCGTCTTCAGGCAGGTCTCGGCGCTGGTGCCGCCGATGGCGAAGGCGAGGTGATAGGGGGGGCAGGCGGCGGTGCCGAGCGTCTTCATCTTGGCGACCAGGAACTTTATCAGGCTGTCCGGGTTCAAGAGCGCCTTGGTCTCCTGGAACAGGTAGGTCTTGTTGGCGGAACCGCCCCCCTTGGCCATGAAGAGGAACTTGTACTCCATCCCCTGGGTGGCGTAGAGGTCGATCTGCGCCGGCAGGTTGGTGCCGGTGTTGATCTCCTTGTACATGTCGAGCGCCACGGTCTGCGAGTAGCGCAGGTTCTCCTCGGTGTAGGTCTTGTAGACCCCCTTGGAGAGGTACTCCTCGTCCTTGGCGCCGGTCCAGACCTGCTGTCCCTTTTTCCCCATGACGATCGCGGTGCCGGTGTCCTGGCAGACCGGCAGTTCAAAACGTGCCGCCACCTCGGCGTTTTTCAGGAAGGCGAGCGCCACCCCCTTGTCGTTCTGGGAGGCCTCCGGGTCGGAGAGGATCTTTGCCACCTGCTCGTTGTGCTCGGCGCGCAGCAGGAAGGAGAGGTCCCTCATGGCGGTGTTCGCCGCGATGGCAAGGGCCTCGGGAGCGACCTTCAGGACTTCCTGCCCCTCGAAGTTGGTTACCGTCACGTACTGCTTGGAATCCGGGATGAGGCGGTACTTGGTGCTGTCGGGCCCGAGCGGGAAGGCTTCCTGGTACTTGAATTCTGGAGTTGCCATCGATTCTCTTCTCCTTTTGGTGGGATGATGGTGACTGCTGGTATCTTTGGTCCCGCCCGGGCGGGCGCCCGGGCAGAAAAAATTGTATACAGTATCCCGGAATATATTGCAAATAGCTCATTTTGTCGAGAGGGAAGTTGAGGTTCCGTGTACCGAAAAAAAGAAAGCCGGCGAGCAGCTACTGCCGTTGCATCCTGCATATCTAGGCCCCCTCCCGTCAAGGGAGGGGGCGGCTGTAAAAAAAGCCCTCCGCCGTTCGAGGCGGAGGGCTTGGCTAAAGGAGGGTGCCCCGCGGGGTGTTGCCGCTACTGCGGCGGCGCTTGCTCCCGCAGGGTATAGCTCTGCCGGACTATTCGCCGGAGCCGAAGATCTTCATCACCCTGGGCGGGAGCACCTGCCACCGGATTGCCGGACCGGTCCCGACGACCGGCCGCGGCAGGGCGGCGGAGGCGACTGTGGGATCGACCACCAACCCGGTCAGCACGAAATAGACCATCTGACGCTGGGCGAGCCGCAGGCTCTCCGGCGAACTCGCCAGATCGATCAGGAAACCGTGGCTTACGTCCGGCTGGTCGAACTGGAAGTATCCCTCCCTCGGACCGGTCGCGGCCGCATCGCCCGCCGCCGGGGAGACCTTGGCGACTAGAGACCCGCCGGCAACCGTCTTCATGAAGGGGGCCGGCACCCGCCCGGAAAGGTAGCTCAACTGGTCGAACCCCGGGGCGGCGGCGAGCGCCTCGGCGCTCCCCAGCACCCCGCGTCCGCCCAGTGCGCTGCCGAGGTAGCGGGTGCTCCAGTTCGGGATCACCCGGTCCCCGTTCAGCGGCACACCGCCCGCATCGAAGCTGGTGCTGGCCGCCTCCTGGATCGCGATCCTGCCGGAGAGGCGCGACGGCAGCGGGTCGCCACCCTGGGGGGTGGGGAGCGGCGTGGTCATGGTGCCCGGATCGGCAGGGTCGATTACGGACTGGGTGAGCAGGAAGAACTGGTGGTAGGTCGGGGTGTCCACCGCGATGCCGCTTGCGGCAAGCCCTGCAGCGATGCTGGCGCCGAACCTGGGACTGTCCCTGAACAGGTAGGCCAGGCGCGCGCCGGGGGCGCTCAAGAGCCCCTTCATGTCAGTGTCGAGAGTGGCCTGGGTGTAGAGGGGGGCTCCGGGGGGGAGGGAGAGCGTGGTGTTGCCGGCCAGGTAGTAGGTGCCGACGATGGAGCCGAGGCTCACGCCGACGAACTTCGGCTTCAGGGCGGGGTTCGGCGCGTTGACGCCCAGTGCGGCAAATCCCTGTGCGGCAAGGGCGGGGTTGAGGGCCGGGGTGGCGAGCACCAGCTCCAGCCGGTCCAGGTTGAAGGCGGCCTGCTGGATGTTGGAGCGCGCGGCGAGCGGTGCGCCGAGCGCGATGAAGTCCGCTCCCCACTGGGTCTCAACGGAGTGCCCCGCAACGGCGAGTTCGCCGTGCAGCGGCAGGTCGATGGCGACCACGGCAAAGCCC